>ERZ1026848.509-NODE-509-length-21872-cov-9.763671_pt1 | contig 21872 bp, 18 predicted proteins | sample MGYA00380154_ERZ1026848 | MGnify/ENA primary metagenome ERZ1026848 (study PRJEB33269, sample SAMEA4719790) | human gut metagenome | biome: human-associated habitat; feature: organic feature; material: feces | place: Cameroon | collected 2013-10 ...
GGCTGGCTATTTGCGGCTCGATGCCTCAAGCCCGCTGGGCGAAATGAAGGCTGGCGACAAGTTCTTCGTGACCAAGAACGACTCTTCGCTCTATGCCTTCTGCCTGGGACGTAAAACGCTTGGCGAGGCAGGTTTCCGCATGATATGTGCCCATTGTGATTCGCCCACCTTCCGCATCAAGCCCAATGCGGAGATGACCTGTGAGGGTGGTATCACCAAGTTGAATACCGAGGTCTATGGCGGTCCGATAATGAGCACGTGGTTTGACCGCCCGCTGAGTCTGGCCGGCCGAGTGATTCTGAGGGGCAAAGATGCGCTGCATCCTGTCACCCGACTGCTGCATGTCAAGCGTCCGCTGCTGCAGATCAGCAATCTGGCCATTCACTTCAACCGCCAGGTGAATGACGGTGTGAAGCTCAGCAAGCAGAAGGATATGCTGCCCCTCATGGGCATTGTGACCGACGAGCTGGAGCGTGGGCGCATGCTCGAAAAGGTGATATGCGAGGAGTTGGGCGTGCAGGCCAATGAGATTATCGACTTTGACCTTTATCTCTATGACTGTGCTCCCGCCTGCACCTTCGGCATGCACGATGAGTTTCTGTCCAGTGGCAGGCTCGATGACCTGAGCATGGTACACGCAGGCATGGCGGCTCTGCTCCAGCAGGAAGGCGATTCTCCCGAAGTGACACAGGTGCTGGCCATCTTCGACAATGAAGAGACGGGCAGCCAGACAAAGCAGGGTGCCGGCAGTCCCTTCCTTGCCAACATGCTGCGCCGCCTGTGTGCTGCGCAGGGTGGAAGCCAGGAGGACTTCTTCATGGCTGTGGAGCGTGCCTTCATGATATCGGCTGACAATGCCCATGCCTGGCATCCCAACTACAGCGAGAAGTACGATCCCACCAATCATCCACAGTTGGGTGGCGGACCGGTCATCAAGTTCAACGCTGCCCAGAAATACGCCAGCGATGCCGTTTCGGCCTCAGTCTTTGCCGAAGTTTGCCGTGAGGCAGGTGTTCCCTGTCAGCGCTTTGTGAACCACAGCGATGTGGCAGGCGGAAGCACGCTGGGCAATATCCTGGCTTCTTCATTGCCCGTGCGTGGTGTGGATATGGGCAATCCCATCCTGGGTATGCACAGTGTGAGGGAGACAGGTGCCGTGGCCGACCATCTCTACTGCATACGTGCCTTCAGCAAGTTCTACAGCCTCTAACCGGGAAATTCCCCTTTGCCTATCCTTCAGATGAAGATTGGAAGGGTGGGAGTGCCGGATTGGAATCACGCTTGGAATGTCCTCTGAAACCGGACGGAGTGGTTCCCTCGGAAAAAGGCACGGTTTTGGCTCCAAAAACGCAGCGCGTTGCGATGATGAATGCAGCGCGCTGCGTGTGCATGTGCAGCGTGCTGCATGTGCCTATGCACCGCATTGAGTTTTTCCGTTTGCAGGCTTGGGATGCACATACGCAGGCTTGGGATGGCCGTCCAAAGGCTTTGTACGGCCATCAGCAGCCTGCAAACGGAGATTTCTGCATGCTTTCATCGATAATTTCAGCCAGCTTTACGGACGATTTCAGAGCGTCCTTTGCGACAAAGCATCGTGTTGCGCCTCTTCCTGAAAGAAGGAGTGATGAAACGGAGAGTCCGATGAATTGACAAATAGAAAGCCTCGCGCTGTGCCGGAAAAGCATGCGCGAGGCTTCTTTTATTGTCTTGCCCAAAATAAGGGACGCTTTTGCCCCCGTTCTCTTAGTCCTTTTGCAGAAGAAGCATGGTCCAATTGTCCTCTGTGCGCTTGTCCTTGAGGTGGAGGCCGTAGCGTGCAGCCTCGGCTGTGAGAAGCGGAATATCCTCGGTGTAGAAGCCGCTCAGGAGCAGTTGCCCAGCGGGAAAGAGCGCACCAGCAAACCGCTGCATGTCAGCAAGTAATATGTTTCTGTTGATGTTTGCCATCAATAGGTGTACCTGGTCATTGGGCTGGAGCACAGAGGCATCGCCCAAGCGTACTTCCACGCGGGCCGAACCGATGCCGTTGAGCAGCAGGTTGTCGCGTGCATTGTCGGCGCTCCATTCGTCGATGTCGTAGGCCAGCACATGGTTTGCACCCTTGAGCACACACATGATGCTCAGCACTCCCGTGCCCGTGCCGGCATCTATCACATCCAGCCCCTGCAGGTTGGCCTGTGCGAGCCATTCCATCAGCATGCGCGTGGTGTGGTGGTTGCCTGTACCAAAAGCCTGGCGTGGTGAGATGGTGATGTCGTATGGCAGTTGCGGCACATCGGTGTGGCGGGTGTCGTGAACCACTATCTGCGAACCGATGAGTACAGGCTGGAAACCCTCTTCCTCCCACACCTGGTTCCAGTCCTGATAGGGTGCATCCTGTGCCGTAAACTCTATTGTGGTGTCGGGCATGGGGAAGCAGGCCAGCATCTGCTGCACCTCCTGTTCGTGCCAGAGCGGTTGCTGCACATAGCCCACCAGCGCCTGGTCGGCCTCTGTGAACGTCTCAAATCCCTGTTCGCCCAACAGAGCGGCCAGCAGGTCGGCGGCAGTCTGGCTGTAGGGCCTTATTTGGAAAGTTACCTCGGTATATTTCATAATTGTGAGCAAAATTATGATAAAAAACTCTAATGGGGGAATTTTCCCCCTGTAAATAGGTTAAATCCCTTTGCACATCTCGATGAAAGGGAATAACTTTGTCACAGAAAACAAAAAGGCAAGGAATATGAAAAAGAATTTGATTCTGCTTCTGGCACTTTCGGTGCTCCCCTGCATGGCTTTTGCACAGAGCACAGACGATGATCTGTACTTCGTTCCTGGCAAGAAGAAGGCCAAGACGGAGCGCGTGGAAAAGACTGACCGTGCTGCCACCAGGCGCGATCAGCCTGTGGTGTATGAGGGTAATCCGAAGGTCGATTACCATACAGGCCAGCTGCGCGACGTGGATGAGTACAACCGTCGTGGTCCTGCCGCAGGCGGCGTAAGGACGAGGCTGGTGGGCGACACTCTGTATGTATGCACCGAGGACAGTGCAGGTGATCAGGTGACCAAGCGTTATGAGTCTGCTGCACGCGGCGGTTCCGACTATGAGGATGACCGCTCGGATGACTATCGCTACAGTGACGATGGGGCAGGCTATTACGATGACGACTACTATTATTCTTCGCGCCTCTATCGCTTCAGGGGGATGGTGTGGCGTGATCCGTTCCTTTGGGACATCAGCTTTGGCTGGTATGATCCCTGGTACGACCCTTGGTACGGCTGGTACCGCCCCTATTTCCACTATGGTTATTACAGCTGGTTTGACTGGGGATGGGGCTGGCACTGTCATCCCGGATGGGATTGCGGATGGGGTCATCACGGCTATTACCGCGATTATCTTCCCCATCGTCCCTCGCTGGCATACCGCAACCATGGCGAGCGAGGCGGCAGAAGCGGTATAGCAGGCACTGGTGGCGGTACACGCGGAGGCAGGGTAGGCACCACACGCATGGGCTCTACCGGGCGCTATCAGAGTGCTGCAGGCACACGCGGAGGCCGTACGGATGTGGGCACCAGAGGTGGTGTTACACGCGACACTCGCAGTTACACCACCCAGCGCGGCGGACGTGCAGAGGGCTTCACACGTGGTGGCACCCAAGGTACTCGCGAGAGCTACAGCCGAGGAGGCACCACTCCCAGCCGCAGCAATTCTACCGGCAGCAGCACAAGAGGTTCGAGTGTGGGCGGCAGTTCACGCGGTGGCAGCTACAGTGGCGGCGGCTTTAGCGGAGGAGGCTTCAGCGGTGGTTCACGTGGCGGAGGCGGCAGCTTCGGCGGAGGTGGTTCACGTGGTGGCGGCGGAGGCCGTGGCGGACGCTAAGCAGAAGTGCCTGAAAGGATATTGAGAATAGAATCGAACGACAAACCTAAAAGGGTATATAACTTATGAGAAGAATTGATATGGCCGCCCTCATGCTGCTGGCAGCAGCAGGCATGCAGGCACAGAATACATTCATCAACGAGCAGCTTGCCAACAACTCGCAGGATGTGATAGGCACGGCTCGCTATGTGGGTATGGGAGGAGCGATGGGCGCTCTGGGTGCCGACCTGGGTGTGATGGGTTGGAACCCCGCTGGCATAGGTCTCTATCGCAAGAGCGATGTCGGACTCACCTTCGGAGGACAGTGGAACAACTCGCGTATCAGCAACGAGAACCGCGGTACGGGAACCTTCGATCAAATGGGTTTTGTGTATAGCGTAAAGCTTGCCAATGAGACTTGTCCCTTCTTCAACGTGGGATTCAACTATCAGAAGAAGGCCAACTACAACTATAACTTCTATGCCGACAATGCCCGTCTGAACGGACTGAGCCAGATGGACCAGGTGGCCGAGCTGGCTTCGAACCGCTTTGACACCAACAACAATCTGGCAGGAATGGCGGTTGACAACAGCTATCTGACGCCTATCTACGGTGACGAGGCCAATCCCGACAAGGCAACTGCCTACTATAACAAGTTCGGCGGAGAGAGAAGTCTCTACACACGTCACTCGGCAGGAAGCCTGCAGGGCTATGATGTGAACTTCAGTGCAAACCTCAAGGATCGTGCCTATGTGGGACTGAACCTCGGATTTGACAACGTTGATTATCGCTCTTGGTCGGAATACACGGAGTTCAACAGCTATAACAACGCAGACGGTGAGAACGTCAAGGGTGACTATGCACTCTACAACGACCAGAAGATAACGGGCTATGGCATCAACGTAAAACTGGGCTTCATAGTGCGTCCTTTCGAAGAGAACTCCTTCCGCATCGGTTTTGCTGTGGAGACTCCTACCTGGTACAGGATGAAGAACAGCACGCTGTATGACCTGACGGACCTTATCGACAAAAAGCGTACAGACCAGAAGGAGAGCTATCTGGAATACACTATGCGCACTCCGTGGAAGGTGCGTGCCAGCATGGGAAGCACAGTAGGCAACTCATTTGCATGGGATGTGGATTACGAGTTTGCCAACTATGGCAGCATGCACATGGGTTATCCCAAGTATGATGAGTGGGATGATTACCACACATCATTTGCCAATACTACCGACAAGGCAATGAATGAACACAGCAAGAATACCCTCAAGGGCGTGCACACACTGCGTGCCGGACTGGAGTATCGTCCAGTGAAAGCATTCGCCATGCGCCTTGGCTACAACTATATCACTTCGGCATACAAGGACAATGTACGCTTTGACCAGTATGGCATCAATAGTGCAGCCATGGACTATGCTACAGGTACAAGCTACATGCGATGGGGTGATACCAACATCCTCACCGTGGGTCTGGGCTACCGCATCAAGGGTTTCTACGTGGATCTGGCCTATAAGGTGCGCAACCAGAGTGCCGACTTCTATGCCTTTGACACTGGTTTCGCCCAGGGAGATACCGACTTCACACAGGCCAATCCCGACCTGCGCGGTGTGACCATCAGCCCTGTGGATGTCAACATGACACGACAGAGCATCACCTGCACGCTGGGCTACAAGTTCTGAAGAACTGCACAGAGAAACAATCTTCCCCTCTGCGGGAATAGAACATAAGCGGTCTGACTCCGAATGCAAACGAAGGAGTCGGGCCGCATTTTCGCGTCAAAGAGGCTGGGGTACTATTTGCAGAAGGGCGTCCGGCTCATCAGGAGAAAGTCCAGGTCGAACTGGCCTATACATATTATATATATAAGGAGAAGCCTCTGGAGCGGTTCCGTTTTTGATTCAACAGATAGAGATACACTGACAATGCACGATAAAAAGACAAGAGAGGGTGGTGCTTCGCACCTGGATATGCTGAATGGCCCCATTGCAATCAAGATGGTGTGGTTTGCTTTGCCCGTTGCCGGAACAGCTTTTCTGCAGCAACTGCTCAATGCTGCCGATGTGGCTGTGGTGGGACGCTTTGCCAGCAGCACGGCGCTGGCGGCTGTGGGAGCCAATGCTTTCATCATCAATCTGATGATCAACCTGTTTGTGGGACTCAGCGTAGGTGCCAACGTGGTGATAGCCCGTTTGCTGGGTGAGCGTGATGAGGAGCGCGTATCACGAGCCGTACACACCTCCATCGCTGTATCTTTGCTGAGCGGAGTGTTGTTGGCCGTCGTTGGCTGGTTTGGTGCAGAGGATATCCTCTCGTGGCTTCATACACCACAGGGCATCATGCCGCTGGCTGTGCTCTATTTCAGAATCTATTTCCTGGGAATGCCCTTCCTCATGCTGATGAACTTCGCAGCAGCTATCCTGCGAAGCAAAGGCGATACCCGTCGTCCGCTCTTCGTGATGGCAGCCAGCGGGGTGGTGAATGTGTTGCTCAACCTGTTCTTTGTCATCCGTCTGCACATGAGCGTGGAGGGAGTTGCCATAGCCACTCTGGTGTCTTCAGTGCTCAGTTCCTTCATGCTGGTGCGCATACTTTGCCGCGAACATGGAATGCTTCGTCTGGACCTTCGCAAGGTGCGTATCCATTGGGATGTGCTGCGTAGCATAGCCGTCATAGGTATTCCCGCCGGCGTGCAAGGTATGCTCTTCAACTTCTCAAACGTGCTCATCCAGGGTGGCATCAACTCGCTGGGTGCAACGGCCATTGCTGCCAACACGGTGTCGCTGAACTATGACTACTTCTGTTTCTTCGTGGCAAACGCCTTTGCGCAGGCAGGTACCTCGTTCCTCAGTCAGAACCACGGAGCCCGCCTGTACCGTCGTTGTCGTAGGGTCATACGTGATACCATCCTGCTGGGAGCAGGTGCGACGATGGTGGTGAGCTTCCTCTTTGTGCTCTTTGCCGCTCCCCTGAGTTCCCTTTTTACCTCTGATGCCGATGTCATAAGGCTTTCTGTGGAGCGTATTGCCATCGTATTGACCTTCTATACAGTGCATTCCTGCAATGAAACCATCTCGGGTCTCTTGCGTGCTTTGGGGCATTCGCTCACTCCCACACTGGTGTGCGTGGTGTTTATCTGCGGTGTGCGCCTCTTCTGGCTCTATCGTGTGTTTCCCACCAATCCCACCCTCGGCTTCCTCTCCTGCTGCTACCCCGTGAGCTGGGTGGTCAATGCCACTGTCCTCTTCTGCGTCTTCTTCTGGATACTCAAGAAGAAGCGCCCGCTCTCCCCACGTGATGTGGCAGGCGTGGCATAATGCCTCTTCACCCTTGACAAGACGGTAAACGAGAGTCAGATGAGCCGTAAGGCAAATTCGTCGGGCAAGTGAGTGGGCTATCTTAGTACAATAAAGCAGTCCCGCATATTATTCAACTGGACCATCGGGACGGCTTGGCTGTCTTCTGCCTTCATAGAAGACAGGAGAGTATCAGGCATTATAAGCAAAAAAGAAGCCTTCTGGCAGGGACGTTAATACGTATCCTGCCAGAAGGCTATATGTGGTAACACTTCAGATTCAATGCTTCTTTTCGAGCTCCTGAAGGTTTTCCATCTTCTTGGACTCAAGGAACTCATAGATGCCGCACAGGTGTTCGCGCACTCTGCCATGACCGAACTCATACACTTTGCTTACCAGTCCGTCGAGGAAGTCACGGTCGTGGCTAACCACGATGAGTGTGCCGTCGAAGTCCAGGAGCGCCTGTTTGAGCACATCTTTGGTCTTGAGGTCGAGATGGTTGGTAGGCTCGTCGAGGATGAGCAGGTTTACTGGCTCCAGCAGGAGTTTGAGTATGGCCAGACGAGTACGCTCGCCTCCAGAGAGCACCTTGACCTTCTTGGTAGATTCCTCACCGCCGAACATGAAGGCTCCCAGCAAGTCGCGTATCTTGTTGCGTATTTCTCCCTTGGCCACATCATCGATGGTCTGGAAGACTGTCAGCTCGCCGTCAAGCAGAGAGGCTTGGTTCTGTGCGAAGTAGCCAATCTGCACGTTATGGCCCAGCTCCAGTTTGCCTTCATTCTGCAATTGGCCCATGATGCATTTCACAAGCGTTGACTTACCCTCGCCATTACGCCCGACAAAGGCTATCTTGTCGCCTCGCTCGACTGTGAGGTTCACTCCGCCAAACACTTTCTTGTCGCCAAATGACATGGCCACATCACTCATCTGCACAGGATAGCTGCCGCTGCGTGGGCTGGGAGGGAACTTCAGACGCAGCCGGCTTGTATCTTCTTCATCCACCTCAATGAGTTCCAGCTTCTCCAGCATCTTCACGCGGCTCTGCACCTGGAAGGTTTTGGAGTAGGTTCCTTTGAACCGCTCGATGAAGTCTTTCGTCTCGGCTATCATCTTCTGCTGCTCTTCGTACTGCTTCATCTGCTGCTCGCGGCGCTCTTTGCGCAACTCCAGATAGTGGCTGTAGGTGGCTTTGTAGTCGTAGATACGTCCCATGGTCACCTCGATGGTGCGTGTGGTGATGTTATCCACGAACTTGCGGTCGTGGCTGATGACCACTACAGCCTTTGAACTGTTGCAGATAAAATCCTCGAGCCAGCCTATTGACTCGATGTCCAGATGGTTGGTGGGCTCATCGAGGAGCAAGACGTCAGGCGACTTGAGAAGCAGTTTGGCCAACTCGATACGCATGCGCCAGCCGCCGGAGAACTCGCTGGTGGGACGGTTGAAGTCGGTTCGCTCAAAGCCCAAACCGAGCAGAGTCTTCTCTACATCCTCTTCGAAATGAGTCATGTCTATGGCATAGAACTTCTCCGAGAGCGTGGAAACCTTCTCTATGAGCTGCATGTATTCGTCACTCTCGTAGTCTGTGCGGGTGGTCAGCTCGTTGTTGATGCGGTCTATCTCTGCTTGGATTTCGTGCAGATGGGCAAATGCCTGGCAAGTCTCTTCGAATACCGTGCGCCCGTCTTCGGTCATCAAATGCTGTGGCAAATAGGCTATGACGCAATCTTTAGGTGCTGAAACCGTACCACGTGTGGCCGTTCTTACACCTGCGATAATCTTGAGCAGAGTGCTTTTTCCTGCGCCGTTCTTGCCCATGAGGGCTATACGGTCTTTCTCGTTAATCTGGAAAGAGATGTCCTTGAATAGGGTGGTACCGCCGAACTCAACGGTCAGTCCATCAACTGTTATCATATCTGATCCTTGTGCTAATAGTGAAAAACGATGCAAAGGTAGCTAAAAATCTTCAATTACATACCGCTCCTCAAGTGCTCAAGACGATGTTCAAATGGTTGGGAAGTGTGATGGATGAAACGTGCCGGTATAGTCTGCCTCTTCTTGCCGACCTTGTTCACTAACAGGCTTCCCTTGTACACAGCATCGGAGTTACCATCAACCGAAAGGATATGGTGAGCCATCCTTGACTGGTTGCTGCCATCACAAAGCGACAGGCCTCTGTCCACTTGACTCTTATCTTTTCGGCTTCCGGCTGAAGTGATAGCTCATGTGCAGCATGACATAATTGGGAAGCGTGCGGTTCCATGTCTCCGTCCTGCCCTGTGCATTGATGATGTATTGCGTGGAGGACAACTGATGGAAGATGTCAAAAGCCTCCACGCTGCAGGTCACGCGAAAAAGCCGTTTTGCAAAAAAACGCAAAGTCACGAGTTCCGCGACGCAAGGCCGCAAAACCACCGAAAAAGGCCCTGCAGACCCTGAAAAAATTGTCTTATAGGACAATTCAAAATGTCTTATAAGAGAATTTAAATTGTCCTATAAGACAATTTTTCTTGGCTTATAGCCCCGTTTTTGATGTCCTAAGACAGACTTTTCCCAATTATAGCCGTTTTGCAAAAATAATCATAGTGAGCAGTGACACGCAATGACCAGTGTCCCGCCCCGTTCACAATGAAATCGCACCTTCCCCCAACAGGGCAAAAGCCCCTGACCGCCATGTGGCTATCAGCTTGCCCTTGAGAAAAGGCTGGCTGACAGAAGCGTTCATCACGAAGTCGTCTGTATTGAGCGTCTTGCTCCCATAACCGCGGCGGCTGTAGATGTTGGCATCCGCAGACAACGTGGTCTTGATGCCCGGTAATGTGTAGCGAGCCATCAGTCCATATTGGTAGTCAAATGCGTCAAGTGTGGTGAAGTCACGCATCTTGCCCTCGGAATGACGCCAGCGAACATCGCCCATTGCAACGTAGATGAGGTGGTGAAGGATGGCACCACAGGGATGCATCCTTATACATTCATCTTATAGATGTTGGTTTCTTTCCTCTCAAATCCAGCACTTTGATAAAGCGCATTGGCTGCTTCCCGTGAGGGGCGGGAAGTGAGCATCAGGGTGGTGTTGCCAGTCTGGCGGACGAAGTCGATTGCTTTCTCTATCATGAGTTTGCCGTATTTGCGCCCACGGCAATCAGCATCCACCACCACATCTTCTATCCAGGCTTTGCGTCCTGTGGGCGCTGGATAGAAGGCCAGAGTGAGCATCCCCACCGTTTTCTCACCCTCGCGCAGGACAAAGAGGTGGCTTTGTGGTGCTGTTATGAGTTCGCCGAGTGCCTCTTCGGTCATTGCCGGGCAGGAGGCAGAAAGCTGGCAGAGCAGGCGGTTGATGTCGCTGATGCTTGTCTGGCAGAGTTCTTTGACCTCTGTAAAGATTGGTTCCTGTGTATGCATCATAATAGTGTGCTGGAAGGTCGTTTGCTGTGTGGGCTGCCGCGAAGCCGCTTACTGGTGATGAGTTCTGAAGCCTGATGGCGTCATGCCTGTGTGTGCCTTGAAGTACTTACAGAAGAAACTCTGGTTGGGGAAGTTCAACTTATAGGTAATCTCCTGTATTGTGAGGCTCGAACTACCCAACAGCACCTTGGCTTCCGACACCACGAAATGGTCAATCCAGTCGGATACTGTTCGCCCCGTTTGCTGTGTGACGATGGTGCCCAGGTATTTGGGAGTGATGTGCATCTGCTCTGAATAGAAGGTAACACGCCTCTGCTCGCGGAAGTGCAGACTCAATAGCGACATGAACTGGCGTACATAATCCTGCTGGCGATAGTGGGCCGTGTGCTGGGTGGATTTCTTCAGATTGAGTCCGCTGCAGAATATGTTGAGGAAGTGAAACATGAGCGCCGACACCTGCGACTTGACGGCTTCGTGATAGAAGAGCAGATCGTGGTCGGCCTTGATGGCATCGCACAGGTAGCCTATCATGTTGTTGATTTTCTTTGATTCGTGTGCGCTGAGCTTGAGAAGTGTTAGCGCCTCCAGTTCGGCATAGTGGGGAAGCAGTTTCTGCAGCGACAGACTGATGTGGCCGTCGGGCTTGTCGATGGAGCAGATGGCGCTGGCCTGGTCGAGAGAGCCGTCGATAAACTGCACCACGCTGCCTGGCTTGCACACAAAGAGCGTGTTGGCCTGTATGCGGCACTCGTTTGAGTTGCAACGGATGGTGATATTTCCCTTGGTACAAAGGAAAAGGATGGAGAACTTGGTGCGTATTGGATGGTTGAAGACCTCCGGCTTCTCTTTGATGTTTATAGGAATGTAGTTGTGCGACACCACCATACCTTCGCCGTAGGAGACACCGTAGGGGTTTTCTTCTTCCCCGATGTGGTATCGCTCGATGAGGTCTTCAATGCCCATCTCCTCTATCTTGACTGCTTCTTGCATCTTTATTCTCCCTTTAGTTCATTACCAATGCCACAAAGATAAAGCAAATAGGACAACAAAACAAGAAAGGCGAACATTATTTGCGCTAAGGTGTGACCCCACAAACGTGAAAAGATGTAATAATGGTAACAATTACCTGAAAATGTATATTCCACGGCTTGCGGAAATGATGTATCTTTGCAGAAATTTAATCAGAGAGACTATGAAACATTATCTGGTAATTGCATGCAGCGTGCTCTGCATGATGTTCCTGGCAGTTCCCGCCGATGTTTGTGCGGCCGGCAAGCAGGATGCGCACATCGCGTATGTGCTGAAGAACATGTCACTGAAGAAGGAAGTGGTGGCCAAGTTCCGCCCCTTGCTGGTGCAGTATTACGAGGAGATTGCACGCGTGAAAGCGCCTCGCAAGGCTCTGAGGGAGAAGTACCAGAGGGCAGAAGACCTGGGCAAGCTGACTCCTCAGCAGTGTGACGAGCTCTTCCAGAGCAAGCAGAAGCAAGAGGCTGGCGAACTGGAAGTGCGCACACGCTTCTATACGAAGTTCAAGACTGTGCTCACCACCCAGCAGGCTTACGAGGCTATCAAGCTTTGCAACGATAAAATCAAATAGCCCTCAGCAATTTTGAATTAAGAATTAAGAATTTTGAATTGGGCTCTACGGCAATTTTGAATTAAGAATTGAGAATTTTGAATTGAACCGTTCGACGATTTGGAATTTTGAAATAAGAATTTTGAATTTGGCTTTGTGGCAGATTTGAATTGTGAATTGAGAATTCTGGATTTGTCCTTGGGGCAGTTTGAAATTTGAGATTCTTGGTTGCTGGTTTTCGTTGGAAGACAATTGGGGGCATCTGGATGGCGGAATCTTCTGGCCATTTGGATGCTCTGTGGGAATACGCGCGTTTGGCTGAAGTTGCCCTTTAGGTCGGCCGGCTGGACTCCCGTGGGGGATTGGCGCGCTTCTATATATAATAATGTATAAAGGTTTAGATGCAGAACAAGACACTCATCAAGGATAAGGAATACTGGGGCGAAAGGCCTCTTTATACGCTTCATGATGCCTGCCTGGAGAATGTGAGCATTCACACGGGCGAATCGGCTATCAAAGAGTCGGGCAACATAGAAGCCCGCGACTGTACTTTCGACGGAAAGTATGTATTCTGGGAATGCAATGGTTTCCGCGTGGAACACAGTCTGTTCAAGCCGGGAGCACGCAGTTCGCTCTGGTACAGCAATGATGTGTTTATGACGGATTGCCAGGTGGATGCTCCCAAGATGTTCCGCCGCATGAAGGGCATCCATGTAGAGCGCTGCCGCTTTACTGATGCGCAGGAGACTCTGTGGGACTGTCGTGACGTAACCATCAGGGACTCTCGTGCCGATGGAGCCGACTATCTGGGTATGCACACCGATAATGTGTTGCTCGAGAACTATCATCAGGAGGGCAACTATGCTTTCCAATACAGCCGTGGAGTAGTCATCCGCAACAGCGTGCTCAACTCTAAGGATGCCCTGTGGGACAGCGAGAACGTGACGGTGGAGGATAGTGTCATCAATGGTGAATACCTGGCCTGGTATAGCCGCAACCTGCGTCTCATCCGCTGTCACATTACCGGCGAACAGCCCCTTTGCTACTGCGATAACCTCTACATGGAGGACTGCACGATGGGCGAAGATGCTGTCTTGGCCTTTGAGTACAGTTCCATCAATGCCACTATCCGTGGGCATGTGCCCAGCATCAAGAATCCCACCACGGGAAAGATCAGTGTGCAGAGCGTGGGAGAACTTCTCTTTGACAACAACCAGCGTCAGCCTGCTGACTGCCAAATCATTGTGGATGGGAAGCAAGTGCGTTGAGGGGGCTGGGCATTCGTTCCGTGAAACCCGTCTTGAGGAGCAGGATTTGATTTCTCTGTTTGATGCACCCGTCAACCGACGCGGTTCGGGCTGCATGAAGTGGGACGATGAACCGCAGGTGGAATATCCTCTGTGGGTAGCTGATATGGACTTCCAGGCAGCACCCTGTGTGCGTGAGGCGCTGGCAAAGCGGCTTGAGCATGGGGTGTTTGGCTATGCTGTTCCCACCGATTCCTATTATGAGAGTATCGTCAGATGGCATCAGCAGAGGCATAGCGTCACTTATGACCGCCGCTGGATGATAGTTGTACCGGGTGTCGTGCCTGCCATCAGCGCCATTCTCAGGGCATTTACCCGGCCGGGTGACGGTGTGCTGACACTCTCGCCTGCCTATAACTGTTTCTACAGCAGCATACGTAATCTGGGTTGCAGGGCAGAGGAAAGCAGGCTTCAGGAGCACGATGGACGTTTCCATATCGACTTTGCCGACCTCGAGGAGCGTGCCGGCAAACCCGATGTGAGAGTGATGCTCCTTTGTTCGCCACACAATCCCACGGGCAGAGTATGGACTCGCGAAGAACTGGAACGTGTGGCAGACATCTGCCTGAAGCACGATGTGTTTCTCGTTTCAGACGAGATTCATTGCGAACTCACCATGCCAGGCCGGACTTTCCTGCCTCTTTTCGCCACCGGTCATCCTGTGCTCCGTCAGGCATGCACCTGCACCAGTGCCAGCAAGGCATTCAATCTGGCCGGCCTGCAGAATGCCCAGATAATCTGTTCGGACGAAGTGGCCCGGCAGAAGATAGACCGTGCGGTGAATATCCATGAGGTGTGCGATGTCAATCCCTTCGGACTTGTTGCCACCGAGGCAGCCTATACGGGCGGCGGCGAATGGCTGGATGCTCTTCGTGCCTATCTGTGGCGGAACTACGAGGAACTGGCTTCTCTCCTGCGGGCAAATTGCCCCTCGCTTCGCGTAATGCCGCTTGAAGCCACCTATCTGATGTGGTTGGATGTCAGCGCCACCGGCCAGAGTGACGAGGAATTCTGCCAGCAACTCATCAGGCAGTACAGCGTGCGCCTGGCTCCAGGCTCTCACTACGGCCATGGAGGCGAAGGGTTCGTGCGCATCAATATGGCCACTCAGCGCGAGCGGCTCATTCAGGCCGGCCGTCTAATCTGTAAGTTTGTCAACGGCCAGGCATGAGTTATACGCAATATAAGGACTCTCTCCTTGCCCGCATCAGGCAGGGGGAGAAGATGACGGGCAGTCACCAACTGGCGTTGGCTGCCGTTCTCAGTGTGCCCAGCATGCTGGCACAGCTGGTGCACATCCTCATGCAGTATATCGATGCCAGTATGGTGGGCAGTCTGGGCGCAAAGGCCAGCGCGAGCATCGGTATCGTAAGCACCACGCTATGGCTCTTCGGCAGCCTTTGCTCCTCTGCCAGTGTGGGTTTCTACGTACAGGTAGCCCATCGCATAGGAGCCGGAGATCTGGCCGAAGCCCGACATGTGCTGCGCCAGAGCTTCATCTCCTGCATCACGTTTTCCGTTATGCTCAGCGCCGTAGGCGTAGCCATCAGCCAGAGCCTGCCGCATTGGTTGGGTGGGGGAGAGGATATCTGCCGCGATGCTTCGCTCTATTTCCTTATTTTCAGTCTGGGCATTCCCTTTGCCCAACTCAATTCCCTGTGCAGTGGAATGCTCCGTTGTAGCGGCAACATGCACATTCCCAGTCTGCTCAATATCCTCATGTGCTTGCTCGATGTGGTGTTCAACTACTTCCTCATCTTCCCTTCGCGCGAAGTTTGCGGGGTTATGGTTCCCGGTGCAAACCTTGGAGTGGCGGGTGCCGGACTGGGAACTTTGCTTTCGTTCATCGTTTGCTCGCTCACCATGTGCTGGTTTGTGTGCGTGCGCAGCAGGGAGCTTAATCTTCGTCAGGATACAGGCACCTTCCGTCCACAGCGCCACACGCTCCGTGAAGCCGTGCGTATTGCCCTTCCTTTGGCAGTTGAACATATCGTGTTGTGCGGTGCACAGATTGTGAGCACCATTATTGTTGCCCCGTTGGGTACAGTTGCCATTGCCGCCAACAGCTTCGGCATTACCGTAGAGGCCCTTTGCTACATGCCCGGCTATGGTATCTCCGATGCCGCTACAGCCCTTGTGGGCCAGAGCCTTGGAGCCAAGCGTCCCCGCCTGGCACGCAGTTTCGGGCGCATCACGGTAGGTATGGGCATTGCCATCATGACGGTTATGGCAGTGGTGATGTACGTATTCTCGCCTGCGCTGATGAGCGTGATGACCCCCGACGAATCCGTCCGTGCGCTCACTGTGAGCGTACTTCGCATCGAGGCTTTGGCCGAACCCATGTTCGCTGCCAGCATCGTGTGCTACGGAGTGTTTGTGGGTGCAGGTGACACCCTCATCCCTTGCAGCATGAATCTGGGCAGCATCTGGGTGGTGCGTATCGTGCTTGCCGCTCTGCTTGCAGGCACCATGGGCTTGCAGGGAGTATGGATTGCGATGGCCATCGAACTCACCTTCCGCGGCATCATCTTCCTGCTCCGCTTCCGCACGGACAGTTGGATGCAGAAGGCGCTCAAGAAGGCGGCAGTCAGTTCGAAATAGCCTCCAGCATACACCTTATATATATAATAGGCGTGTGGAAGTCGGATGCGGAGAACGGTCTTCTTTGCTCCTCATCACGAGACTGCGTTGTGAAGCGGATGATGAGATAAGGCAAAACGGTTTGCGAGATATGGCAATGCGGACTGCAAGATACGACAATACGGCCTGCGAGATACGGCAAAACAGCCCGCGAATTGGGGCGAAACAGCTGGCGTGATTCTGTGAAAAAGCCATCGTGTTTTGCTGCATCAGATGATGCAACGCGCTGCAAGGGCTGTAGCAGCGTGCTGCACCGTCCATCGCAGCGTGCTGCGTCGGACTTTGCAGCGGAGTGCATTTGACAGGCAAGCTGTATGGGCAGATTAAGCCATCCGCCTGAAGAATATTGAGGAGAATGGCGGAAAAAGTACAGGAAAGATTTGTCTGTCTTGGTGAAATGTAGTAATTTTGCACCCGATTTATGCCGCAAAGGCCATAAAAGTGAGCCACGAGATGGCTTCGCCCTGCGGTCGAAACCCGTTTAACAATATTAAAATGTACGCAATCGTAGAGATTAACGGTCAGCAGTTCAAGGCTGAGGCTGGCAAGAAGTTGTTCGTGCACCACATGGCAACTGCAGAGGCTGGTCAGACTGTTGAGTTTGAGAAGGTGTTGTTGGTTGACAACGATGGCAACATCACTGTGGGTGCTCCCACTGTGGAGGGTGCTAAGGTGGTAGCCGAGGTGAAGTCTGCTCTGGTAAAGGGCGACAAGGTGCTCGTGTTCCACAAGAAGCGCCGCAAGGGCTATCGCAAGCTTAACGGTCATCGTCAGCAGTTCACTGAGCTGGCCATCAAGGAAGTTATCGCTTAACCATTAAACTGAGGAGAAACAAGAAATGGCACATAAAAAAGGTGTCGGCAGTTCTAAGAACGGTCGTGAGTCAGCTGCACAGCGACTCGGTGTGAAGATATTCGGCGGTGAGAAGTGCATTGCCGGTAACGTGATTGTACGTCAGCGTGGTACTCGTCACTATCCTGGCCAGAACGTGGCTATTGGTAAGGACGACACTCTGTATGCTCTGGTTGATGGAACTGTAGAGTTCAAGAAGGGCCGCAGAGACCGCAGCACCGTGAATGTGGTGCCCGTGGCTGAGGCATAAGACGTAGCATCAAGCTAACGAGAAGTTTCCTGCGGGAAACAAAGGAGATAAATAGGGTCGTATGTGCGTGGCACATGCGACCCTATTGCTATTTTACCTAAATTTAATTATAAGCATTCGGCTTATGTCGTGAAATAGTAGTAACTTTGTGGTTGAAAAAGTGAAAGAAATATAACATAACGATATGCTTACGCTAAAACTCATTACTGAAGAGAAGGACCGCGTGGTGCGTGGTCTGGAGAAGAAGCATTTCCCCAATGCCGCCGAGGCTGTTGAGGAGGTTCTCAATGTGGATAAGACCCGTCGTCAGGCACAGGCCGAACTGGACGCTAATCTGTCTAAAGCCAAGAAGATGGCTGCTGAGATTGGCGGTCTGATGAAGCAGGGCAAGAAGCAGGAGGCTGAAGAGGTGAAGGCCGAAGTGGCCCAGCTGAAGGAGGCCAACCGCAAACTGGAGGAGACAAAGTCGGAGGCAGAGGCCAAGTTGGTGACTCTCCTTTGTGCAATACCCAATATCCCTTACGAGATTGTGCCCGAAGGAAGCGGCGCTGAAGACAACTGGGTGGTGAAGAGCTCGCTCAAGGAGTGCGTAGAGGGAAAGGACACCGTGGGCAACTGGGATGCCAATCCCGTGATTGAGAGCGCACGTCTGCCTCACTGGGAACTGGCCAAGAAGTACAACCTGATTGACTTTGACCTGGGTGTGAAGATTACTGGCGCCGGTTTCCCTGTCTATCGCGGTATGGGTGCAAGGCTGCAGCGTGCACTCATCAACTTCTTCCTCGACGAGGCGCGAGCCTCTGGTTACGAGGAGATTATGCCTCCCACAGTGGTCAACCAGGCCAGCGGCTACGGCACAGGACAGCTGCCCGACAAGGAGGGTCAGATGTATCACTGCAATCTGGATGACCTCTATCTCATCCCCACAGCTGAGGTGCCTGTGACCAACATCTACCGTGATGTGATCATCGATGAGAAGGATCTGCCCATCAAGAACTGCGCCTACACCCAGTGCTTCCGTCGTGAGGCAGGCAGCTATGGCAAGGATGTGCGCGGACTGAACCGTCTGCACGAGTTCAGCAAGATAGAGATCGTGCGTATTGATACCCCTGAGCATTCCGACGCATCACATCGTGAGATGCTGGCACACGTGGAAGGTCTGCTCAAGAAGCTGGAGCTGCCATACCGTATCTTGCGCCTGTGTGGTGGCGATATGAGCTTCACCAGCAGCATCTGTTATGACTTCGAGGTGTATTCCGAGGCACAGAAGCGCTGGTTGGAGGTAAGCTCCGTGAGCAACTTTGATACTTATCAGGCCAATCGTCTGAAGTGTCGCGTGCGTCGTGCAGCAGACAAGAAGACCGAACTGGCACACACTCTCAACGGCTCGGCACTTGCTTTGCCCCGCATCGTTGCTGCCCTGCTGGAGAACAACCAGACTGAAGAGGGCATCCGCATACCCAAGGCTCTCATGCCTTACATGGGGTGTGATATGATCAAGTAATCCACTGACAACCATCAACAACAGGATTTAACCAATGAATAAGATTGTAAGTAAGGTTCAGTTCTCAGAGAAAGTATTCAAACTGGAGGTTGAAGCACCGCTCATCGCAAAGGCCCGCCGTGCAGGCCACTTCGTGATAGTGCGTGTAGATGAGAAAGGCGAGCGCGTGCCTCTCACCATTGCTGGAAGCGATGTGGAGAAGGGAACCATCACTCTGGTGATACAGACTGTGGGTGCAAGCACCAGCCAGCTGTGTGCTCTCAACGAGGGTGATTACATCGCCGACGTGGTTGGCCCCCTCGGCAAAGCCACTCATATTGAGAACTATGGAACTGTGCTCTGCGCGGGAGGCGGTGTCGGCACAGCTCCCATGCTGCCTATCATCCAGGCGCTCAAGGCTGCCGGCAACCGTGTGATAAGCGTTATCGCAGGTCGCAGCAAGGACTTGATCATCCTTGAAGATGAGGTACGTAAGAGTTCCGACGAAGTTATCATCATGACAGATGATGGCTCCTATGGCAAACAGGGTGTTGTGACCGTTGGTATGGAGGAAGTTATCCAGCGCGAGAAGGTGGATAAGTGCTTCGCCATCGGCCCTGCAATCATGATGAAATTCTGTTGTCTGTTGACAAAGAAATACGAGATCCCCACCGACGTTTCCCTCAATACCATCATGGTGGATGGTACTGGCATGTGTGGCGCTTGCCGCATCAGCGTGGGTGGAAAGACAAAGTTTGTGTGTGTGGATGGTCCTGAGTTTGACGGACATCTGGTTGACTTTAACGAGATGTTGCAGCGCGGTGGGGCATTCAAGGCCGAAGAGCTGGAGGCTATGGAGGCTTATCAGAAGGCGCTCAATGGCGAGGCTTCTGCCCAGGAGGTTGCTCCTGCAAAGGCCGAAGAGGCTCCCGTGGCTCCTCTGAGCGTGGATGAAATGGACACCACCACTCCTCTGGCCGAACTTATCGACCGCTCGGCACCTTACCGTGAGGCTCTTCGCAAGAGCATGAAGGCTAAAGAGCGCACTCAGATAGAGCGCTGCCAGATGCCCGAGCTTGACCCCGTTTATCGTGCCACCACACGTGTGGAGGAAGTGAACAAGGGTCTGACGGTGCAGCAGGCGATGACAGAGGCCAAGAGATGCCTCGATTGTGCCAATCCCACCTGTATGAAGGGTTGTCCCGTAAGCATCAACATCCCCTCTTTCATCAAGAACATCGAGCGCGGAGAGTTCCTCAACGCCGCCCGTGTACTGAAGAGCACATCGGCTCTGCCTGCCGTGTGCGGACGAGTTTGTCCGCAGGAGAAGCAGTGCGAAAGCCAGTGCATCCACCTGAAGATGAACGAGCCTGCTGTGGCTATAGGCAATCTGGAGCGCTTCGCAGCCGACTTCGAGCGCGAGAGCGGACGTATGGCTCTGCCCGAGGTGGCCGAGAAGAACGGCAAGAAGGTGGCTGTCATCGGTTCCGGACCAAGCGGACTCAGCTTTGCCGGCGATATGGCCAAGGCTGGTTATGACGTTACTGTCTTCGAGGCATTGCACGAGATAGGCGGTGTACTTAAATATGGTATCCCCGAGTTCCGCCTTCCCAACAAGATTGTGGATGTGGAAATAAGCAACCTGGAGAAGATAGGCGTGAAGTTCGTAAAGGACTGCGTGGTGGGCAAGACCATCACCGTGGAGGAACTGGAGAAGCAGGGATTCCAAGGTATCTTCGTTGGCTCTGGCGCCGGACTGCCTAACTTCATGGGTATTCCCGGCGAGAACTCCAACGGTATAATGAGTTCCAACGAGTATCTTACCCGTGTGAACCTCATGAATGCAAGTGATGCCCACTTTGCCACACCTATCAAGAAGGCCAAGAGCGTGATGGTGGTTGGCGGCGGTAATACGGCCATGGACAGCTGCCGTACAGCCAAGCGCCTGGGTGCAGAGCGTGTATTCATCGCCTACCGTCGTAGCGAGGCAGAGATGCCTGCCCGTCTGGAGGAGGTGAAGCATGCCAAGGAAGAGGGCATCGAATTCCTCACTCTGCACAATCCCATTGAGTATCATGCCGACGAGAAGGGCAATGTGACCGAGGTGGTATTGCAGAAGATGGAGCTTGGAGAGCCTGATGCTTCGGGCCGCAGAAGTCCCCAGCCTATCCCCGGAGCCACTGAGACTATCGCCATCGACCAGGCTATCGTTGCAGTCGGAGTTTCTCCCAACCCCATTGTTCCCACCTCTATCCATGGACTGGAACTGGGCAGGAAGAACACCATTGTGGTCAATGACGGCATGCAGACCAATATCCCCATGATCTTTGCAGGCGGTGACATCGTGCGCGGAGGCGCCACTGTTATCCTTGCCATGGGCGATGGCCGACGTGCAGCAGCGGCTATGGATGAGTATCTGAGCAAGTAAATGAAAGTACTACAGACGGTTGGACTGCTTGTTTGCAGCAACCTGTTTATGACTTTGGCCTGGTATGGTCATCTGAAGATGCAGGATGCGGGTGTCACGAAATCGTGGCCCCTCATCGCTGTCATCGTGCTTTCGTGGGGAATTGCCTTCCTGGAATACTGCTTCCAGGTGCCTGCCAACCGCATCGGATTCATGGGCAACGGCGGTCCCTTCACGCTCATGCAGCTCAAGATAATCCAGGAAGTCATCTCCTTGGTCATCTTCTGCGTTGTGGCCAATGTCCTCTTCCAGGGACAGCAGCTGCATTGGAATCATCTGGCAGCAATGGTCTGCCTGATATTGGCGGTGTATTTCGTGTTCAAGTAAGGGGCTCCCGTGAGCATTCCAGCCTGTACACACGAACATCCAAATAAGTATTATCTACTTAATTAGACAAATGAAGAAGTATCTGTTAGCAGCTTTAATCTCAGTTTGTTGCGCCAGCTCTTTCGCTCAAAGGGGCAGAGTCAGCGCCGAGGAGCTGGATGCTCCCATCCAGGAAGCCATATTGAAGTATGACTTCAGTAGGGCAGAGGAACTCCTGCAACAGAAGATAACCCTGCTCGAGAAGAAGCGCAAATCGACAGAGAGGGAGGATAGTCTGCTCGAGGTGGTGCAGAAGGGTAGTGTGAAACTGCATGCCACCGAGCGAGTCATCATCATCGACAGTCTGGTGATGCCCAAATCGCATCTCCTCGAAAGCCTTTCGCTCGGGTCGGAGAACGGTTCTATCGAGCCCTGCGAACATTATT
>ERZ1026848.511-NODE-511-length-21745-cov-15.868926_pt1 | contig 21745 bp, 41 predicted proteins | sample MGYA00380154_ERZ1026848 | MGnify/ENA primary metagenome ERZ1026848 (study PRJEB33269, sample SAMEA4719790) | human gut metagenome | biome: human-associated habitat; feature: organic feature; material: feces | place: Cameroon | collected 2013-10 ...
TCGCCATTTTTTCCTTTCCTCCTGTTGCATCGCCAGGGGGATCGTGCTATACTGTGATTGATCCTCCTTTGGCTTTGTCGTGATTGCGATTGGTGGTATCATCTGCCGTCTGAGTGTTCCAGCACTCAGGCGGCTTTTATTCTATGTAGCGGAACACGCCCCAGTCTCCGTGCGTAGCGTCCAGATAGAGCAGCAGCGTAAGGAACACGAAGAACAGCAGAATCCCGAACAAAACCCGCTTCTCCCGCTGCTGCTGGCGGATCAAGCGCCGCAGATCGTCAATATGTGCGGCGTAAATGCCCCGGTCATCATCCTGTTCGCTGTTCCGCAGCACTTCCAGAATCTTTTCGGCCACATCGTCCGGCGGTTTCGCCGCGCCGGAAATGTAGCGTGATACCATGCTTTCAGATACATTGCATTGTTCACCGATTTCCCGCAGCGTCAGCGGGCTTTTCATCCGCATTGCCCGTGCTTTTTCCGAAAAGTTCACCGTTTTCCCTCCTTGCAAGTTTTTTGAAAGTTTTTTGCATGGAAAATCCGCCCTTTGAATTGGACTTCCCCGCCAGATGGGTCTATCTTTTTCATAGGCCCACTCCCCTTTCCCCGGTCCCGCTTCGGCGGGCCGGGGTTTCAAATATAGAAAGGAGCATCCCATGACAGACCTTGAGTTCCTGGAAACCTTCCGCAACTTACCTTCCGAGAAGCAAGCCGCCGTCCTTATTGCGATGCAAGAGCTTTTATTATCTCAGCGATCCGCTCCCGGTTCTCCGGCGTCAGCTGATGTAAAAGCTCAATGATCCGCTTATCATCTTCCGCCAGCTCGTCCCCATTCGTGGGGGCGGGCTGTTTCTCGTCTATCAGATATGAAGGCTGCACGTCAAACAGCTTCGCCATTGCTTTTATCTTAGATGTTGGTATATCGTCGACCCGGCCGCACTCCCATTTGCTTACAGCATTGGTTTTTACCCCCAGCTTTTCGCCTAATTCCGTTTGTGTCAGGCCGAGGGCTTTCCGGTGCAGCCGGATCTTGTCCCCTATTGTCATCGCTTCTTGTCCTTTCTATTTGTTATCTTAATAATACCATCATTTTTTAAAAAGTCAATAAAAATATCTTGACAAGATGAAATAAATGAGTATAATAAAATTATCCTGAAAAGATGAATTGAGGTGACACAAATGAACGCAAATATGCTGAAGGGCCGCCTTCGTGAAAAGGCCATGACACAAGCCGATCTTGCCCCGCAAGTTGGCCTGAGCCTGTCCAGATTCAACGCTAAGTTAAATGAAACTGGCGGCGCGGAGTTTTCTCTTGGTGAAGTCCGCGCGATCAAGCGCGTTTTGGAGCTGGATCAGGACCAGACGGAGCAAATTTTTTTCTCTTAAAATTATCTTGAAAAGGTGAATCACCAGCATTTAGAGCAAGCCGTATAACCCCGGCTTTTGGCGTCGTCCAGGGAGATGGGGATACAGCTCTTGCGCAAATACTGGCAACCGCTCCTGTGGTACTTGCTGCCCGTGTTGGTGATGTACACCGTCACAGACTGCGGCTCCGAGACTGCCGGGGTGCTTGTCCCGCTGGAAGAACTGCTGGGACTGCTGGCCGTCGATGCTGTGGAAGCTGTGGTTTTGACAGACGCCTTTCCTTCCGAGAAGCCTTTTGAATACCCGGAATTGTATCCGGCCTTCTGCCCATCATCGTAGCCATCATTGTACCCGTCATTGTAATTATCGTAAGAATTGGTCTGGCTGTATAGGCATTTAACGCATATATACGAGCTATCATCCAATTCGACAAGATTCTCAATGCTTTTACGTTCCTCGCACTGAACGCAGTATTGCGTATCATTTTCCGCGCAACGTTCGCAATATCCATCAGCGCCGCCATCATCCGGATCATATCCGCGTTTGCAATCTAAGCAAATTTGATACCCTTGCTTTTCAAAGCAGGTGGCGCACACGCATTCACCGCTCGCTAAGTCGATCCATCTGGTCACAGAATCTCCGCATTCGTAGCAATCGACCCGTTCCGCATCGAGGTAGCTGCACCCTGTCAGAACAAGCAACGCAGCAAACCCAGCCAGCAACTTTTTAATCTTTTTCATTTCAATACCCCCTTACCCACAAACATACACCAATTCACACCAATAAGCAATCACGAAAAGGAGAATCAACATGAAAGAACTGAAAGTAAAACTCACCTTCACGGAACCCATCCTCGGCACGTCCCCCGCCAACCCGGAAATATACCGGGAGTTTATCGGCTCCAAGTCCCCCGATGCCGCCACCGTGGAAGAGGAAGTCTCCTCGCTGGGCGCTGACGCCGTGGCGGAAAAGGCCATGACGGTGTTCCCCCGGACGGAGGACGGCACCCCGTTCCTGTACGATTACCAGATCAAAGGCTTCTTCAAGGACACCTGCGGCGGTCTCCGTAAGGTCAAGGGCACCGCGTCTGAGAAAATCAAGGCTTACAAGAAGGAGATCGACAAGCTGATCTTCCCGGAGCCCCGGGTGATCCCGCTGGAGTTTGACGGCCCCGTTGGTGAGTGCCAGCGCCCCCTGAGAGCGCAGACGGCGCAGGGTGAGCGCGTCTCCCTTGCCATGAGCGAGGAAATCCCCGCCGGGGCTACCTGCGAGTTCCGGGTGGTCTGCTTCTGCGACGATCACAAAAAGGCCGTCCGGGAATGGCTGGACTATGGCCGCTTCTCCGGCATCGGCCAGTGGCGGAACAGCGGCAAGGGCCGGTTCACTTGGGAGGAGCTCCAGTAACGCAGCGGAGAAGTCCCGCGGCGCTAAGCAATGGAAACGCTGTGAGGCGCTTGGCAAGGCCACGGCAAGGCGGTGTAAAGCTACGCCACGCAACGCAAAGCAACGGTATAGCAGTGCAATGAATCGCCACGGAAGGGCCGCGAATCGTTCAGCAATGCGACGGAAAAGCGGAGAAACGCTTAGCTAAGGCAATGCACAGAGAGGCAAGGCAATGCAACGGAATGGCGAAGCGCCGTGTAGCTTTGAAGCGCAAAGGAATGGAATAGACAAGCTCGGCAGTGCGGCGGCTTAGATTCGCTGCGCACCGCACCATCAATCGCAATCACGACAAATCCAGAATGAAAGGAATCCGACTATGAATAAATTCAAGTTTGACCCCAATGCCCTTAACGGCGATGCCGCAATGGCTGTTTCCAATGTGCTGAAGGATCTGACTAAGCACGTCGTATCTCATTTGCCGGAAGGCTACCAGAAAAATTGCGGTAACGTCTTGGTCTGCTCCATCGAAATTGCCGATCTTCTCCAGTTCACCTTCACCCATGCAGCCTCCAATGATACGTTTACCGAGCAGCAGGCCCAGGACGCCGCCGAATACCTGTCCTGCGTCAAGGCAGGCATGGAGCAGTTCTGCCACCAGCAGGGCTTGGAGGTGCGCTATGAGTGAACACCCCTACTACCGTGACAACTTGGAGCAAATCCTCGCCTTTACCGGCGGGCGGCAGCTTCTGAATCTGGCGGACATCCGCAAATTCACCGGCATGAAAGATCTTCGCACCATTCAGCGCCATTTCCCTTTGCAGAAGGGCGGCTACATCTCCGCCGCCACGCTGGCCCGCCAGCTTTGCGGAGGTGCCAGAAAATGAGCAAGCTCAACCTCTGCGGCTTCAAGCCTGATCCCAAGCCGCCCGCTCCGCCAGAGCTGGGTGCCCGGTGCAGTGTCCGCCTTTGTCTGGGCGACGCGGAGCACCCCACCCGCACCGGCACCATCACCTACATCAACATTCCGCACCGCTGGTTTCTGGTCACCTTCAACGGTGGCCTGCGCCAGTGCTATCACTTCGGGGAGGTCTGATTATGGATACTACAACGTTCATCTTCATGCTGATCGGCGTGGCCACCGCCGCCGCGTGGCCCCTGCGGATCGTGGATCTCATTGAAGGGAGGGACCGCCATGAAACGCGCTAACCGCACCCGGGAGGAGCGCCGCCGGGACCGGGCCGACTTCTCCGCCTGGGTCTCCTTCGGCTGCTTCCTCGGCTTCCTGCTCACGGTGCTGGCCCACATGCTGGGCGTGATCTGATGCGTCGGCGCCGTGGCCGGATGGCAGAATTACCGCCCTGCCCCCGGTGCCACATGTACGGCGGTAAGCGGATGGTAGCCCCCGGAAAAGAGGACCTGTTTTTCGTTCTCTGCGATTCCTGCGGCTACCGCACGAAAAAATATACGGACATCGCCCACGCGGTCCGTGTCTGGAGGGAGACCCAACTATGACCAGAAAAACCTATCCCATTTGTGCCCGCTGCGACCATCCGATGAACCCCGCCGCGGAGGATGACTGCGACCGGATGTTCCAGCTCCCAAACGGCGAGCTGTACTGCCCGCCATGCTTCAAGGACTACCTGTTGAACGAACTGGATAGCAATATGGACCTGTTTGCCGATGCTCTCGGTATCCCGGTCCTGTATACGGAGGGACCCCATGCTGACATTTGACGAGGCCACCCACACCTACACCCTTGACGGCGTACAGCTTCCCAGCGTCACGGAGGTCACCCGCTTCTGCGCCTATGACTACAAGTCAGACCGGCCATGGCTGGCGGAGGCTGCCGCCCGCCGGGGAACCGCCGTCCACGAAGCCTGCGCCCTCATTGACTACGGCGAGGAGCCGGAGGAAACGCCGGAGATCGCCGGATACCTGAAAGCCTACCGCCGGTTTCTGACGGACTACAAACCGGACTGGCAGCTCATTGAACACCCCATGGGGAGCCTTGACGTAGGCTTTGCCGGAACGCTGGATCGTTTCGGCACCATCCGCGAAAGTCCATTGATTTTAGACCTCAAGACCGGCCAGCTCCATGACGCTGCCCTTTCCGCTCAGATGACTGGCTATTACCAACTTCTCCAGCATGAACGCGGCGGCGTCCTGTTTGCCGAACTCTACGCCCTGAAACTCTCCCACGATGGGACATATCAGCTTGCCATGGTCACGCCGCGTCCCGGCCTCTTAGGGGCCTGTATCACCCTTCACCACGCCACAGAAAGGAAGAATCGCACATGAATGAACTCGCCCTGTACCAATACAACGCCGCCGCCCTGACGGTGGCCCCCGTCCCCCGCTCCGGGAATTACACCATCTGCGCCCCTGACGGCGCCCCCGCCATTCTGAAACGCGGTATCGACTTCGGCATGATCCGCAAAAAGAACGGCGACGCCATAACGAAAAACCCCACGCTTTTCAAGTCTGGCGCGGAGAAGGTGGCCGTGGCTTACGGCCTCTGCCAGCGCTACACCCTGGAAAGCAAGCTGGAGGACATCGAGCACGGCTTCTTCTACTTCCTCGTCCGCTGCGACCTCATCAAGATCTATGACGGAAAGGAGTACGTCATCACATCGTCCTACGGCTCCGGCAACACCCGCGAGGGCCGCACCGGCTCCCAGTCCCCCTATGACGGTGCCAACAGCGCCGTGAAGATGGCCCAGAAACGCGCTCTGGTCTCCGCCGCTCTGTCCCTCGGCTGTGTGTCCGATATGTTCACCCAGGACATCGAGAGCGACACCGAGGACGGCGAGGTTTATTTCAAGAACAAGGACCCGGAGGCCCCCATCACCGTCAACCAGATCAAGTTCTTCTATAAAGTCTGCTCTAACTACGGTCTTACCAAGGGAGAGGCCAAGGCCCACCTGAAGGCCCACGGCTATAACAGCGCCAGCAAGGTACTCAGCAAGGACTTTGACGACCTGCTGGATGATTTGAAGCCGAAAGAGGATGCCTGATGTTCATCAACGGCTTACCGGACTGCAACCGGGAGGGCGTCCAGCAGAAAACCGGCCTGATCTGCGGCCGCTGCGCCAAGGACGCCCAGATCTTCACCTCCAAAAACGGCACCGTCATCGGCTCCGTCTCCGTGGCGGCCTATAACAAGGCCGACGGGACCACCGTTTGGATGACCGTCAAGGGCTTCGGCTCCATGGGCCGCGTGATCGCCAGCGCCTCCAAGGGCGACCCCATCATCGCCGTGGGCCGCGTAGAATCCCGCGACTACGAGGGCAAGGTCTATATCGACTTCATCGCAGAGTGGGCCGCTGTTGGCGCCCAGCGTATCGACGCCCGCACCGCCGCCGCCCCGCCCATGAACAGCAGCGGAGGCTTTGAGGAAATCCCGGATGACGAGGAGCTTCCCTTTTAACAACACTGCCGTGTGTGTCTAAAGAGTGATGACGGGCGGATGCAAGCAAGCCGCAGCACGATCACCGACGCACACAGCAGCCGCAGAGAAAAGAAGAACGCCCCCCACACCCCCCTAAGAATAAAAGATTATATATTTATCTCTCTATTGGCAGGGGGAAAAGAATTAGATGCTTATACAGGAATTAGAAGCTAATTAGAGACTAATACAGGAAGTCTTACAGGAGAAGAACATGGAGAAGCAGGACACCCAGCGGTTGTTTAACCTGATTGAGACCCTTTACCCCAGCTCCAGACAGCAGCCCCGCACCCCCGCAGATCTGGAGGCGTGGACGCTGGTATTGGAGCCGTGGGCCTATGAGGACGCGAAGCAGGCGGTCATTCTCCGGGCACGGGAGAACCGATTTCCCCCGGACGCATCCGAACTGGTCCCCTACCTGCCCAAACCGGAAACACCCAAGGCGGAGGAGGCCCACATGCCGGAGCCGTCCGACGCCGATCTGGAAAAGTTCTACGCCAAGGCAGGCGAACAGCGTGAGCGCTGGCATGAGGCCGGTATTCCCACCCCCTCCGAAGCGAAGAAACAGGGGATGACGGATGCCGCCTGGTGCGCTCTGGCAGATATGCGAGGTGTTTAATGGCAAGTAATTTTCGGCTGGAGGAACTGATCCGCCGCTATCCCCCGCGAGAGAAGAAGCAGAAGAAGGCCCCCAAGGGCAGCGCCGCGCCTATGTATCAGCAGCAGCTTTGCTGGACGTGCGCCAACGCCTGCGGCGGCTGCGAGTGGTCGGATCATCTGGAGCCGGTCCCCGGCTGGGACGCCACCCCCACAAGCCGGGTGCTGAAGGCCGGCGGCAAGGGCAAGGGCGGCACACGGGTAGCGTCCTCGTTCGTGATCCACACCTGCCCCAAATTCAGGAGGGACACACGATGATGCGGCTTGTGATCGACATTTACGATGGCGAGGACACGCAGGGCACGAAGGAGGCGGTGGCGATGCTGCTGGAGCCTCTGGGCCGCGTCCGCGTGGTCAGCGTCATTACCAACGGAAAGGAAGAAAAACGATGAAGGTTGAATTTACGGTCCCCGGTATTCCGGTGGGCAAGGGCCGTCCCCGGTTTATGAAAAACGGCCACACCTACACCCCGCAGAAAACGCGGGAGTATGAGGACAAGGTGGTCCAGTGCTGGCAGTGCCAGAGCGGGAAAGGCTTTGCGGACGGCATCCCACTGAGGGCCACCGTCACGGCGTTCTTCACGGTGCCCAAGAGTACATCGAAGAAGAAGGCCGCTGCGATGGACGGAACGCCCCACATCAAGCGCCCTGACGCTGACAACGTGGCGAAGGCCATTCTGGACGCGCTGAACGGCCACGCCTACAACGATGACAGCGCAATCGCAGCTTTGGCGGTGTGGAAGTACCAGACAACCGGAGCTTCCCGCGTGGAGGTCACCATTGAGGAGGAAAAGTAATGGACGCTGTGGAGTTTTTAAAAACATTATGCAGAATGTGCAACTGTAAGTGCTACAACTGCGAGTTCAAGAAAAGGCTTAGCGGGTTTGAAACCTGCACAGTCTGGAGAAAAACCCACCCGGAGGAGGCCGTTGCCATTGTGGAGCAGTGGGCGAAGGAACACCCCATTAAGACCCGCCAGAGCGAGTTTTTGAAGCTGTTTCCGGGAGCAGATGTTGGCGAAACGGATGGTTGTCTGTCATTGAACCCTTGCTTCGTTTACGAAAAAATGCGGAAAGAGTGCGAAGAACGTAAATGCTCTGAGTGCCGAAAGGCATTCTGGCTTGCGGAGGTGGAGGAATGAAACTATTGATCGGCGGAAGCCCCTGCACCCATTGGAGCATCGCGCAGACGAAGAACCGCGAAACGGAAGCTAGCGGGATCGGCTGGGAATTGTTCTTGAATTACCGTATCGCACGGGATAAGTACCAGCCGGATTTTTTCCTGTACGAAAATAACAAAAGCATGGCACCGGCCATCAAGGCGCAAATCAGCAAGGAACTTGGCGTGGAACCCGTGCTTATCAATTCCGCGCTGGTATCGGCGCAGAACCGCCAGCGCTTATATTGGGTAGGCAAGCGCGAGCCGGACGGTACATACAGCCAGGTGCCGGTCGAGCAGCCGGAGGACAGGGGTATTCTGTTGCGGGACATTCTGGAGACCGGCGTGGCATGGTCGGAAAAATCTTACTGCATCACGGCTACAGAAGCCAAGGGAAGCAATCCGCAACAGACGCTTACGAAACACCGCCGCACGATGGTCGCAGAGCCGATCGTCGTCAATGGAATGAAAAACGGAAAGGCGCGAACCGTTGACGCGCACATGGGAAAGCTCGAAAACAGCCTTGTGCCAAGGATAAACAATCCAAACCCGGCAAAGCAACAATACGACTGCATAGCCGAGCCTGTCCGCATCGGCACCATCGAGAGTAAGGCTAAGAACACAGACTTTGACAGCCAGCAATACAGGGTATATTCCCCGGATGGCAAAAGTGTGACCCTGTGCGGACAGGGCGGCGGCGTGGGGGCAAAAACCGATCTTTATGCCGTGCCTGTTGAGACGGTACCCGGAAAGCAAATGCCGGTTTACGAGGTTTGCGGCGGGCGGATCGCCATCAAAGGAAAGACATACCCCATTAAACTGGCGGACGGTTTTTACATCATTCGAAAGCTGACCGTGACGGAGTGTAAACGCCTCCAGACCGTACCGGACACATACGCCTTCCCCGTCAGCGCCACCCAGGCGTATAAAATGCTGGGCAACGGCTGGACTGTGGATGTGATCGCCCATATTATGAGCCATTTCGATGGGCTGACGGCGGAGCCGGTGGAAGTGCTTTCCATGTATGACGGCATGAGCTGCGGGCATATCGCGCTGGACAAGCTGGGGGCGGAGATCACCGCCTACTATGCGACCGAGATCGACAAATACGCCATACAGACCACACAGCACAATTTCCCGGACACCGTGCAGCTGGGCGACGCGTTTCAAGTGCGGGATGATGATTGGAAATTGGGGGAGAAATTATGAGAGATACAAACCTCGTAAATGCGCTGCGTGAGCACGCAGAATGGGCGGAGGGGAACCAATATGAAACGCCCATTACCCTATGCGACGATCTGGCGGAAGCCGCTGACTTGATCGAGGCGCAGGCGAAAGAGATTGACGCCCTGCGGAACGAACTGTGCCTGAAATGCGGAAAATACACGCTGGCCCATGAGGGGGCCTGCGACGGATGCAGGTGGAGGAGGTAAGAAGATGGAACGATTGACTATCCCTGATGTGCGTGTGGACGAGCACACCACCCGTAGGACGATGATTGATGCGAGGGCCGTAAAGAAGAGCGCTATGGACTTTTATTGGCGGCTGAAAGCCTACGAGGACACAGAGCGGACGCCGGAAGAAATCGACATGGACCACGAAGCCGCAGAGCAGCTCCGCCATCTGTGCCGAGACTGCGATCTTGACCGGTTGGAAGAACTGGCCGAGGCCGACAAGGACGGGCGCGTGGTGGTGCCGCCGTGCAAGGTGGGCGATACGTTATTTAGAGTGTTCGCCGGAGAAATCTTAGAGCACCGAGTTGGGAGCATGAGATACCTCGCAATACAGGGACGGTGGGACATTGATACAACCCCGTTCTGCCCATACGTGGAAAGTTCCATAGGGAAAACGATTTTCTTAACCCACGAGGAGGCGGAAGCGGCATTGGAGGCGAAAAGCAATGCTTGAAATCTGCCCCATGACGCTGAAAGAGGCCAATTCCTACGTTGAGCAGTACCACCGACACCACGGGCCTGTGGTGGGGCACAAGTTTTCCATTGGGCTGTCCGATGGAGAGAAAATCGTAGGCGTTGCCATTGTGGGACGTCCGGTGGCCCGCCATCTGGACGATGGATGGACGTTGGAGGTCAACAGGCTTTGCACAGACGGAACCCGCAACGCCTGCTCCATGCTGTATGCGGCTGCCGCCTGTCCCGGCGGCAGGGAAAGGAGCGGACACATGATCCGATACACAGGGCGCGGGAAGCGCCGCAGCCGGGTCCTTCCGGTGCTGACTCTGGTGGCCGCCGTGGCTGCCGTGATCCTGCTGACGGTGGCGGCCAAGGGCGTGGCCCTATGACCGCGCCTCCGTGCCTAAACTGCCCGGATCGCCGGATCGGATGCCACGATCCGGCGGTCTGCCCCAAGTGGGCGGCCTATGATGAGATCCATCGGGCGGAGCTGGCGGCCATGCCGTCCCGTAAGGAGTGGGAGGACATGGTGGAGTACATTCACGACCGGCGGCGACGCTACATGCCGGGCCGCTGGAAAAAAGGAGACAAATAGTGCTGAATCATATCGTACTGATGGGCCGTCTGACCCGTGACCCGGAGATGCGGCATACCGGAAACGGAACCGCCGTGGCGTCCTTCTCTCTGGCAGTGGACCGGGACTTCAAGTCCCAGTCCGGCGAGAAGGAGACGGACTTCGTGGACATCGTGGCGTGGCGTTCCACGGCGGACTTTGTGAGCAAGTTTTTCACCAAGGGCCGCATGGCCGTGGTAGAGGGCCGCTTGCAGATCCGGGACTGGAAGGACAAGGACGGAAACAACCGGCGCTCCGCCGAGGTGGTGGCGGAGCATGTGTATTTTGGCGATAGCAAGCAGCGGTCCGAATCGGACACAGCGTCCGCACCGCCTGCGTCAGGGGACTTCCGGGAGATTCCGGAGGATGAGGAAGGAGAGCTGCCGTTTTGAGAGATCAAGAACTCGTAAGAGCCATCCGCCGGCTGAAGGTGGAGACCGGAAGCCTCGCCTGCATGGGCTGTGGACACGTGCGCAACTGCGGCGTGTCCGGATGCGCGGTCATGCGGGAGGCCGCCGACCGGATCGCCAACCAGAGCACCCACATCGCGGCACTCCAGATGGAAATTGAGAAGCTGCGGGGGCAGAACGAGCAACTGCGGGAAGCGGCTGCGCTGGTGACCAAGGAGAGCGCGGAGCTGCTTGAACGGCGCTGGATCCCGGTGGAGGAGCGTCTGCCGGAGGTGTGGCGCAACGACGAGACTGCGGAGCTTGTGAACTACATGATTTACAGCCCTGATTTTGGCGTGGACATCGGCAATTATCACGCAAAGGCGAAAAAGTGGCTCTGCATGGCTCTGCCTTGCACCGTCACCCACTGGGCGCCACTGCCGGAACCGCCGGAGGTGGAAAATGCTGAAGCCAAGTGATCTGACGAAGGCGGAACTGCTGCAAGTGGTAGAAATGCTGGCCATGGAGACAGGCCCGTATTATTTGGATCGTGCGCTGGGACGAATTAGACTCCAGCGCAACGACGCCCACCACGAAAGGTGTATGAAGCTGATTGACGAAGAACGAAAGCACTATGCAGCCTATTTTGACCTCCTTCGCCCATACGAGGGCAAGCCCATTGCGGATGTACCTCCGGACGTTTTGGAACAAGCGCAGGCAGAGTTGGACAAGGCGAGGGCAGCTGGACAAGAGTGGAACAGGCGGAATGGAATCAGGCTGAAAGGGAGGGTAAGTGATGAAAAAGTGCACCGGTGAAAACTGCCCCATGCAGATGGGCTATGACTTTGAAAACTGCGCCGCAATCGAAAAGTGCCCGTATCGCACGTGGCCCGTCACCATTGCCGACCGGATCCGGAGTATGACGAATAACGAACTGATCGGCCTTCTGTGCAAGTTTCGGAGCGATGCAGAAATGAAACACATTGCTGGCATTTCGACCATGCCCGAAACTTGGAAGGAAATTAAAAAATGGCTTGAAACGCCATGGGAGGGAAAGCCATGAGTAAGGCAGTCCTTATCAGCATCCGCCCGAAGTGGTGTGAGAAGATCGCCAGCGGTGAAAAGACCATCGAAGTGCGCAAGACGCGCCCGAAGTTGCAAACACCGTTTAAGTGCTATATCTATTGCACTATGAATCACCCTTACATTTCCGTATCCTGCGGGGAACTGGACAAGCTCAACTATCGCACAAATACCGTTAGTCGGTGTAATGGCAAGGTCATTGGGGAGTTTTCCTGCGACAAGGTGGACTGGATTACCCGCGTCGGTTTTTCTGGCAGCCCCGTCCCGTCAAGATACAGCATTTGCAACCATAACAACATGGACGTCTTACCCATTGACGATTTGCTCCATGCGGCCCGTTTGACATATCCGGAGCTGGTGGACTATCTCGCTGGCGGCGAGGGCTACGGCTGGCACATTTCCAACCTGCTGATCTATGACCAGCCCTGGGAGCTGAGCGAGTTCACCGGGCTGCGGACGTTCAAGGGCGGCTTTGAACTGCGAAAGATCGACCGCCCGCCCCAAAGCTGGTGCTATGTGGAGGAGGGCTGACAATGGGCGAATGCATTGAGAGGGAAGCAGTGCTTAGAGCTGTGCAAAGACAGCGCAGCCCATGCCGAAGCCCTGCACAAAATCGGATGCTTGACTGTCTGAAATCGGATGTCATTCGCATTTCTGCCGCAGACGTGGCCCCAATCGAAGCGCTGGAGCGCCTGCGGGACGAGCTATACGCGCAGGACCTAATCACCATGGAGGGACTGAGAAAACTGAACACGCTGATTGGGAAATACACAACGGCGCATGACGGGAGGGGCTGACCATGAAGATTTACAAAAATCCGTGGGTGACGCGAGAAAGCTACTTCGTGAAAACAGGCACGGCAAAGTCGGCAAAGATGGAGGCGGCGAAAAGTGCAGGGTATTCCGTCGATTTCTGGAATGGCAAATGGATTGTGCGAAAAGCGGAATATTACAACAAATCACTTGCAGAAATGCCGATTGTAATAGAAAATCGCACAAATATTCAGGCAATTATAGATCGAGCAATTTTATCGGCAGTCCTTGACCTTGTGGGTGAAGTGAAGATGAACGGAGGTGCTGGCCATGACGAATGAATTTATCTACTGCGCAATCGGTCTGGCGCTGGGGTTTGCACTCGGGCGTTTGACGGGGCGGGGGTGCTGAGCATGAGGCTAATTGATGCAGAGTTATTGGAAGAACAGTTTGGAATTTCCGATGCAGATATTTTGGCAAAAGAAGAAATCCGATACGCCCCCACCGTGGACGCCGTGATTGTGACGCGGTGTAAGGACTGCAAGCACCTCGTCGCGGTCAACGTCAAGGGGAAAGGAATTCCCACCTGTCGAATGAGCGGCATGGAGGTCGCACCAGCCGAATTTTGCAGCCGCGGAGAGAAAGGACGGAGGTGCTGAATGAAGCTGAAAGACTGGCTGATGATAGCCTTTTGGACGCTGGTTATAGCCGCTGGCATTGCGTTTATCGTGTTTTATTTCAAAAGCATTCTGACCGCAGACATTCCACTGTGGCTGAAACTGTACTTGTTGGGGGGAAAGTAAAATGGCCGAGTACATCGAAAAACAAAAAGCAGTCGATCTGCTGGTCGAGTTAGAGAAAGAATTGCAGCAATTTAAGCCATTCAACGGCTTTGAACACGCAATGTATCGCAAGCTGTGTGAAGCTGAAATTGCTATCGGCAAGCTGCCAGCCGCCGACGTGGTACTGGTGCTTCGCTGCAAGGACTGTAAAGATTGGGGACCCGGAACCGGAGGCATCCCCATCTGCTGGGAAACATACGAACCAATGCCGCCAGATGGCTTTTGCAGTCTCGGCGAGCGAAAACCCAGCGCGGACGGCTGACCGCCCCACGCAACAAAAGGAGGTAAGCTATGGAGGATCGGGACAAAAAACTGCTGAAAACCTATGCGGCGCACAACATGAACGTGAGAGAGACCGGTGACGCGGTTTACCTGCACTATAACTCCATCCGCTACCGCTTCCGGCTCATCCAGCGGGAAACCGGACTGGACCCACGGAATTTTTACGATCTGGAAAAGCTGTTAGCCATGATAGATCGGTAGATCAAAGGGGAGGGGCACTTCGTAAAGGAGGCCCAATATGAAATACCGATACACCGTCCAGCAGCTCCAAAAAATGGAGCAGTGCCGCTACCTCACCGACCGGGAACGGCGCGTGTTCAATCTGGTTTGCCGCCGGGGCTGGGCGATCGAGGATGCGGCGGCAGAGCTGTACCTATCCCGTTCCTCCGTAAACGCCTGCCTTCACTCCATCCGGGATAAAGCAGGCATATCCCGCCCAAACAAAAGACGTCCTTAAGCCATGACAAGCGGTGTCCTGTGGTACGGTAACCATAGAGCACCGCTTGTTTTGCGCGCGGAAACAGGGGGTGTATCTTTGAAAAAGGAGGAACCCATTATGGCTGAATTTGCAAGCAAGGGCGTCGCGGGCGCCGGTCTCGGCACCGGCATTGCCGGTCTGTCTCTGGGCGTCCTGAACTCTCTGGGCGGTCTCGGCGGGATCCTGCTGGGCAATCGTGTCGCCCCCTTTGCCGCTGGTATGGCGGCGGAGGCCGGATGTAGTGAGAACCATACGGTGAACCGCTACGAGCTGTCCATGGTGCAGGAGAACGCCAAGCTCCGCAGCGACATTGCCCTGCGGGATGCCAACACCTATCAAGACCAGAAGATGCTGGAGATGTACAAGTACATCGACGGCAAGCTGGGCGAGGTGCAGGGTGTGCTGGCTTCTCAGGCGGTCAACAATCAGGCTACCAAGGACAGCTTCCAGCTGTTGCAGGAGCGCGTGGACTGCTGCAAGAACGAGCTGTGCGGGGCCATTTCCCGGGAGCGGGACGAGCGGAAGTGCGCTGACAACACCATTGTCACCTACACCAACGCCACCTTTTATCCCAAAATGGTCGCGGACATCACCACCGGCACCGGAACCACCCCCCAGTCCACCTATAACCCCCTCCCCGTCTCCACCTGCGGCTGCGGCTGCTAAGAGGCGAAGAGGGAAAAAGAGAGGGGCATAGCGCCCCTCTCTCCCATCATTGGAGGTATCTATGGTAACATTGGAACAGATCAAGCAGGGCGCGGCCCGCTATGTGGATGAGGAATTTACCGGCAAGCTCACCGGCTGGCAGAAATGGGCCGTTGGTGCCGGGGCTGCTATGGCCCTTGGCAATCTGGACGCCAGCCTTTCCGCCCTCCGGGAGCATCCCGCCGTGAAAGCCCTCGGCGTCTTTGACGAGGCGGGGAACGTGGAACTTGACAAGATCTACACCTGCCTGAAAACCGAAGCCGCAAAAGGCCCCGTCACCACCAATATCCCCCTGATCGGGAACGTCACGCTGAATGAGACGGATGTGGATAAGCTCTACACCCTCATCAAGCAGAGTTAGGAGGATCGTATGCACGAGATCAGACACTTGGCCGAACAGATCCGGGAGGAGCTGGACGATGCCGAAAAGTACGCCCGGGAAGCCGTCAAATACGCCGGGGAGGACCCGGAGGACGCCAGCACCTACGCCGACCTCAGCCGTCAGGAGCTTGGCCATGCCAATCGGCTTCATGAAATGGCCCTCCGCCACATCGAAAAGGCGAAGGACGCCGGTCTCCATCCCTCGGAGGCCGAAAAAGCCGTCTGGGACTGGGAACATGAGCGGATGCTGGACCGCACCGCCCATGTGAAAAATCTCCTGTCCATGATGTAAACCCCAAACAAAACACCCCCGCCAAACGGCGAGGGTGTTTTCTTACTTATAGGGGTTCTTGGCGTTGGTGGTGCAGATAATGTCCCACAGATCCGCCCGGTGCTCCTGACCGGCAAGGGCTGCGCTGGCCTCCGCCTTGCTGATTGTTCCATTGCCGTCTGTATCGGCGCTCTCCTTCAGCCCGACATATTCCTCGACCGAAACGCCCGCGCGATAGGCCTCTTTCGTTTTCTCGTATGCCTTGCCGACAAGATAGCTTTTATAGCGGTCATCGGTGTACAGGTTCAGGAACTCCACCGTAGACAGGCCGACGTCCCTCTTGGAGGTCTGCGCGTTGACTGCCCACTTTTCCATAGAATCCTTACCCAGAACGCTGCCCTTCGCCACCTCGTACCCGTAAGACTGGCATTTCGCCATCAGCTCGACCTGCCGCTCCGCGCTTGCTTTCTGGTATGCGCGGGTGCCGGTCATCGCCATCATGGTCCCATTCGTCACAGTGCCGCGCGTTCTCTGGAAGTCTTGGCGCTGCTCATAGTCCATTTGGGCGGTGTGTTTCTTTCCGTTTTTGTCCGTGAAAGAGACCTCCTTCGGAATACGGTTTGTGGGGTAGAAAGAGGTATTCCCCCCAGAGCGTTCCCGCAGGGATTCCAGATCCTTAGACAGCTTGCCCTGCTGGTAGTGGTTCACTCCAACGGGGTTCAGCATGGAATTAAACAGGCGTTCCGGCGTAGTGCCCTGATACATCCGCTCATTGCCCAGCGTGTCAACGGAGCCGGGAAGGGTTTCCCGTAGTCCGGGGATGCGGCTTTTCGCCTCCATCGCCAGCCGTTCCGTAAAGGTGTCCGCGTAGCCGGTAGACCGGGGGCGGTCATCCATGCCCAGCGCAAACGCCCGAAGAACATTTGGCGTCACAGAGGAAACGGCTGCACTTGCTCCGTTTTTCAGGAGGGATTCCAGCGGGTCCTTGCCGTATTTGAACACGTCCTTTGTAAAGCTGCCAACGGACTGGATGACCGGAAGGTCTGCCGATGCGCTGATGAGCGCGTCCGGGACCGCCTTGAATGTGGAAACAACGGGGTTCCCCTCGCTCTTTGCCATTTCCGCGCCCAGATCCATCAACAGATTCAGTGGCTCCACGGAGGACAGGTCTATCAGCGTATCACCGTATTGCCATTCGGTCCCGCCGCCGGACAGCCAGCGTTTGGTCGCAGACAGGTTCAGCTGCGTCCCGGTCATGCCCTCGGCCCGGTTCAGTGCCGCGACCTTTTCATCGTCCTCATCGTCCGCTTTCCGCATGAGACCCATTTTTACAAGGTTCATAAAGCCGAACGCGATCGCGGTGCCGGTCAGTCCTCTGGCCGCGTTGGAAACGCCCTTGGCTTGCAGCTCCACATCCGCGCCACTGCCGCGAACGGCCTTTGCAACGGCTTCCGCGATCTCAACCGTGCCCTTTACCGCGTTCAGCGGGGAATACTCCGCGCCACGGGAAACGAGGTTGCCTGCCACTCTGGTAAACGGAGCGGCAATGTCACCCGCGCCGAAGGAATGAACGGTACGGCCCTTGATCGTCTTGCCGCTGTCCCCCACGCCCAAAGCCATATTCAGAATATCGTGGATCTCCTGAATGGCAATGGACATTTTGCTGTTGTCCTGGAAGGTGCGGTATTTGGAAAGCTGGTCGGCCTGCTTTTTGGCGTAATTCTTGTCCGATGTCTTGATCTTGCCCTCGTCGATCAGCCTTTGCGTATTCGCTTCAGACGCTCTGGCGGCTCCCTTGTAAAATTCGTCCGTAGCGTTCAGGAGGTATGCCTGGTTCCGTTCCAGAGCCGAAATTACCCGTTCCGCGAAATTGCCGTTGGCCTTGAAGGTCCGCTGGCTCCCGGTCCCGTAGCGGGTATTCGTTCCACCCATGTCCACGTCCATTGTGATTTCAGCAATGCTCATCCGCATGGCCTTTACAGCCGCTTCCCGCGTCCCCTTGCTAAATACGCTGTCAGCCGCCATGGAGCGGGTCCCCGTCAGCTTGGAAACAGCCATATCCAGCAGGGCACCGCCCTTCATGGAAAGCGCGTCCAGCGCGTAGAACGATGTGTTGCCGGTGACATTCTTGGATGCCGTCTTTGGGTTCGACAGCATATTCAGAATTTGGATGGTCTTGATCTTTCTGCCAAGGCTGGCGGATGTGGCGTCCGTGCTCATGGCGCTGGTGGAAGCGTAGGCGAACTGCTTGAGCTGGTCAAAGGTCAGCGCGTTCAGAGAGCTTTCCGCAATGGAGCGGAGCGCCTTGCTTTCATTGCCGGTTACGCCGTTCAGAACGCCTCTCGCCTCGGCAACATCCAGAATAATGTCCTTCATGGCGGCGGTGTCCCCGGACTTGACCGCTTCAATGTCCGTATCCCATTTTACGATCTGCCGGAAGGTCTCAGTCTTTTCCGCGTCAGACAGGTTGGAGCGCTCCAGATTGTCCCATGCGTCCAGCTCCGAAGCCTGACCGCCGTTATTGTCCTTCCGGCTCCACTTGGCGTTTGCCTGAACACCTTGGCCGGTGGAGGTCTCGTGCTCCCGCATGATTTTCAGGAAGTCGATGTATTCCGTTTCCGGGATCTCAAGCCCATCTGCTTTTCCCTGCAATTCACGCTGGATCATCCGGGCCGCGTCCATCTGCGGGCCGTTCCATGCCGTCGCGTCATCCAGAGACCGCACCAACTCATGAAACGCGCCTTCATCCACATCCCGCAGGAAGGTTTTTTGACCGTCCTTCTTGACGTAGACCAATTCCTCTGCCAAGTGGAGGGATTTGCCCTCTGTCTGGCTCTCGTAGCGGAAGAGTTTGGCGTAGTCCTCCCGTGTCAGTCCGGTAGCGGATTCCTGATAGCGGTCATAGGGGAGAGAATCGGCAAGGCGGCTGGTTTGCTCCGTGCCCTCCATGCCGGGGGTTGTAAAGCCCTGCCGTGCGCTTCCGAGGTTATCGTAGCCATCAACCCCATCCAGCCCGTGACCGCTATCCTGTGCCTCCCCCGCGCCCAAAATGCCCTGCTTGGCGGTGAGATACCCGCTGTTGGGTCCCACCTGTTCGCCGGTCATGGTGGTGTAGCCGTGGGAGAGCATATCGTCCAGAATCAGCTCCACCCGCTTGGCCGCCGCCACGTTCTCCTGTCCGTGGTCCGTTACAATGCGTTTTGCCGCGTCAATGATGCTGTCACGGGTAAGACCGGTCTCGTCCATGGCCTGACGCAGGTGGGGCGAGGTCTGCGCCGCCTGTTGGACGGCATTGCCCTCCATGGTCCGCTCGTAACGGCGGCTCATGGGCTGCTGGAGGGAAAGGTCCGCATCTGCGATCATGGCGTTGGCCGCTCCCTGATAGTAGCGGTGCAGCTCCGGGTGATCGAACTGGAAGGCGTTCACGTCTCTGCCGCCAACCGTCTCCATCCGCCGCCGGTCGATGTGCTGCTCCGGGTCGATCTGGAACACCTTGCCGGTAGCGTCCATGCCCACGGTGCCCTCTTCGTTGGCCCGGAAAATGGCGTCCTGCTGGGCCTCCGTCATGGTATTCAGGTCCGCCCGCTTCTTTCCAAACAGAACTTCGGAGAGAATGTCCCGGCTTTCGCCGTTCTTGACATTTTCCGCCTTCTGTGCTATGTTAGAATCAAGATTGGGAGAACTTTGCGGCAGTTCGCTTCGGGCGTTAATCACGGGGGCGGTATTCTCTGGAATACCTGCTATCGTGTCCTGTGTCGAGCGGGTTTTCCCTTTTCTTATATACAGGGTATCTGTCTGCAATACATGCTTTCCATCGGAAACTCCCTGAATGGTGATGTATTTATCTCCGATTTGCTTCTCAAATACCAGCGCCGTTCGGCCCTTGGAATCCGTTTCCGGGGAAACAATAACGCGGTCCGGCGCAGAGATCACCTCTGGAATCCGGGCAATATCATCTGGGGTTACCGGAACTTGCCCGCGCGCCGCCTCTGCCATGGGGTCCCCGTGGTCTTTCATGATATGGCGCACATCGTTGCCGTTCATCATGGCTCCCATCCCGCGAATGTCTACGCCGGTATCAGCCAAAACCTTTTGAGCGACACGATCGGGAACCTTGCCAAGATACGCACGGTCCACATTCTGTTTGTTGGAGAGTGCGTTGCGTACAAAGCTCACCGCATCCTGAAGGGTGGATATGACCTTGTTCTTCTTTCCGCTGGAAAGGTTCACCCGTTCTTGCTCAGAATAAGAGTTCAGACCGTTTTCGTTAACCGCCGTCTCCACATTGGGGGCGGCGTTTTGCGTGCCCTCTGGGGCGTTTGCAGGGTTGGGGGTATAAGTACCTTCCTGCACCTCCGGGCGTGCCTCCTGCGTGGGCTGTGCGTCCGTCTGACCGTTTCCACGCTGTCGGATGACGTCAACGCCCGCGCCGATGCCGCCCATAGCAGCGCCCACCGCCGCGTCATACAGCGCCTCGCTGAGATCGAACCGGGCGGAGGGGTCATAGGTGGCCCGCTGCAAAATGGGCTGGAAAATATCCTCGATAAATTCCTCGCCGCCCTCGGAGATCATGGAGAGGGCCACACGGCCCGCCGCGCTGTTGTTCAGCTTGGTCAGCGCACCGCTGATGGCATTGTCCAGAACGCCGCCGCCGAACGCCTTCTTGAAGGGGCTTGCCACGTTGCTGATCTTCTCCGTGGCAAGGCTCAAAGCGCCGCTCCCCAGTCCGTAGGCAAGCTGCTGGCCATAGGTGGCCCCGGACTGTCTGGCCCGCTGGGCGCTGCTTCCGGTGGAACGGGCCGTCATCAGGGCGAGACCGGCTCCGGGAATCACGGCGCTGGCCGCTACGTCCCCCGCCATCTGTACGCCCTGAACGCCCAGATCCACGGCGAACTGGCCCACCGGCCCCAGCCCTTTCTTGGCCTGCGCAACGTCCGCAGCGGAGCTTTGGGACAGCCGGTCCGCCTTCTGATACGCCTTGTCCGCCACTGCCTTGTCAGACTGCTCCACCGCCTTGGTGTAGCCCTCATGGGCCGCGATGCGGCGTTTTGCGGCAGAGAGGTAGCTCTGCACCTGCTTCACGTCCGCCGCCGTCATGGACTTGCCGTTGGCCCACTTCACGTCCCGGAGCATCTTCTCATACCGCTTCACCGCGTCATGGTCGCTTTGCAGGGAATCCCCGGCGTTCTGGTTGGCGATCCGGGTATTCAGCTTCCCGGCCCCCTCTGCCAGTACGCCGCCCAGATTTGCGTAGGCGGAGCCGGTGGACTTCGCTGCACCGGAGATCACCTTCCCCACGCGCCCGTTGTCCAGAGAGGGGGGCGTGGTGCCGCCGGTCCGCACGTCTGCCAGCAGGCGGCTGTTGGGGCGGCTGTTCCCGGTGCTGGCGTTTTCCATAGGCCGGGGGGAGGCAGAAGGCGTAACGGCCTTCGTCTCCTTGGCCTTCTGCGTCTCCACCCGCTTGCCATAGGCTACTAGGTTCGGCATCTGAACGCCGCCGCTTTTATTCTGTGTTTTGTTGACCCGCTCGCCGTAGGCGACCAGATCCGGCATCTTTACCGCCATCGTATAGCCTCCTTACCCGAATAGATTGGAAATCTCCTGCTGCTGCGCCTCTGTCAGGCTGTTCCAGTTGGATTTCAGGTAGCTATGCGCCTTTGCGTAGTTGCCCTGAGACATATATCCCGTGATCGTTCTGCGGATGTTTCCGTAGTTGCTGCTGCCGCTGCCGCCGCTGCCCCCCTGATACTTCGCCCACGCCTCATCAGCCGTCAGGCCGCCTGCGGCCTTCTTGGAGTTGGTACCCCACTTGCCATCCTGAGGCACGCCGTAGTGATTCTGGAGCTGCTTCACCTGCTCGTTGGTGAGAGAGCCGTTGGAATAGCTGCCCTTCTTGGGAGAGGGGCTGTTTTTTGTGGGAGAGCCCGCCGTCAGCTTGCCGGTGCCGTACAGGGAATCGTAGGCCCCCTGCCCGTAGTAATAATCGAAGGCGGAGATCACGTCATCCGTCACGATGCCGTTTTTCAGGGCGGACT
>ERZ1026848.515-NODE-515-length-21667-cov-5.859522_pt1 | contig 21667 bp, 16 predicted proteins | sample MGYA00380154_ERZ1026848 | MGnify/ENA primary metagenome ERZ1026848 (study PRJEB33269, sample SAMEA4719790) | human gut metagenome | biome: human-associated habitat; feature: organic feature; material: feces | place: Cameroon | collected 2013-10 ...
TGGCGAAACCAGTCTGGCGGCAAGCCATCACGTCGCTGTGGTCACCGAAGATACACAGAGAGTGTGTGGCCAGAGTACGGGCCGACACATGGAAGACGCTGGGAAGCAGTTCACCGGCAATCTTGTACATGTTAGGAATCATCAGCAACAGACCCTGGCTGGCAGTGAATGTTGTTGTCAGAGCACCAGCCTGCAATGAGCCGTGCACAGCACCTGCCGCACCGCCCTCAGACTGCATCTCCTGCACCAGCACTGTGTCGCCGAAGAGGTTCTTGCGCCCCTGGGCAGCCCACTCATCCACGTGCTCCGCCATGGGAGACGATGGAGTGATGGGATAGATGGCGGCCACCTCACTGAACATGTAGGCTACATGTCCTGCACAGGTATTACCGTCCCATGTCACAAATTTCTTTTCTTTTGCCATTTTAATTGTGTTTTATATAAAACTTTTGTTCGTATGTTCCTTATGTGTGATGTGCTCTGCCGCCCCTTTAATACAGGAAGCCGTAGAGCCATAATGGGATGTCGCGCTCGGGGTCGGCCTGCGGGTCGGCCACCGCATAGGTTACCCCGGGCATTCTGCGGTGGGGTGCCTCGAGGCAGATGCGGAACTTCTGTGTGTCATCCACCACAAATGTGCAGCTGCGGTCACCCAGATTTATCTTGTGTCTGCCCCACAGCGCGTTCTGGAAGAAGGTGTCCATCAGCGTCTGCTTATCCATTCCCTTGAATGCCATGGCATACAGCAGATTGGTATTGTGTAGCATGATGCCTGCCGGCTTCTTGGGATACTCGTCGCCCTGACGGTACATCATGTTGAGCATCCGCGCGTCGGTCAGGTACTTCATATAGTTTACCACGGTGGCCCTGCTGGTGTGCACATCGGTGGCCAACTGGCTCACATTGGGCACGCCTGTGCCTCCTGTGGCAAGCAGATAGTACAGGCGCTTGATTTTATCCAGGTACTTCAGGTCTATCTGCTTCAAGAAGAGGATGTCCACCTCTATCATCATGTTCATCGTCTTGAGGAGATTCTCGCTGAAGTATGTGTTCTCAAGGAAGAAGGGGTAGTATCCGTGGTGCAGATAACTCTGGAAGTACTCCATGGGATTGACCTTTTCGAGCACCTTCCTCACGATATGTTCATGCCTGTTCTCTATCTCCCTCATGTTGTAGGAGCGGAAGTCGTTACCCGTCATGAGGTTGAGATACTCGCGGAACGAGAAGCCGCGCAGGTTGTAGCTGCTCACCAGCCCGTTCAGTTCCACATTCTCCTCCTTGAGCCTCATCACACTGCTTCCCGTGAAGACCACCTTCAGCAGGGGCAACTTGTCGTGTATCATGCGCAGCTCGTGGCTCCAGTCGCGATGCTTGAACACCTGGTCGATGAGCAGTACTTGCCCTCCCTCATGTGCAAACTCTGAGGCAAACTGAAACAGGGTGTGTCCTTGGAAATAGAAGTTGTTCATGTTCACGTAAAGGCACTTGCGGTTGCGCGAACCGAAGTTCTCCTTTGCGTATTGCAGCAGGAAGGTTGTCTTTCCCACTCCACGGCTTCCCTTGATGCCTATCAAGCGCTTTTTCCAGTCCACCTCCCCCATCAAGAGCCTGCGCACCGGTGCGTCAGTGTGCTCCACCAAAAACTGATGAGTGCGAAAGAAGGTTTCAAGCATACCCAAAAAGGATTATTTATCATGTGCAAAGGTACTCGTTTTTGGGCTAATTGCAAACTACAGATGGCAAAAAGTGACTTTTTTGCTCATTCTTTTTGAGGAAACACCTCGATATGCCTCATTTCCCTCATGATTGCCGTCTGACGGCGCAGCATATACGGCGATGGAGATTGACTGCTGAAACGCAACGGATTAGGTAATGTGGCGGCCACCAGTGCACAATTGGCACGAGTAAGCTCAGAAGACGGGCGCGAGAAGTGCTGTTGCGCCACGGCCTCGGCTCCGTAGATGCCGTCACCCATTTCTATGGAATTGAGATAAACCTCCATGATGCGATGCTTGCCCCATGCCAGCTCGATAAGGACGGTAAAATAAGCCTCGAAGCCCTTGCGTACCCACGAACTGCGGGGCCACAGGAACACATTCTTGGCCGTCTGCTGACTGATGGTGCTGCCGCCACGAAAGCGCTTGCCGCTCACTCTGTCATCCATCGCTTTGCCTATCTCCTTGAAGTCGAACCCATGGTGGTCCAGGAAGCGCTGGTCCTCGCTGGCCATCACAGCCACAGGCATGTAGATCGACATGGAGTCGAGCGGCACCCAGTGGTGCTTGAGCCTGATGCGCTCACCACGGCCCACCTGCTGCACACAGCGTATCACCATGAGCGGGGTGACATAGACCGGCAACCAGCGATAGGCTAAAACAGCGAGGATTGTGCTCCCAAAAAACAGGAGCACAATCCATCGCACAAATTTCTGTAATTTATTAAGGATGCCCATGCGTATTACTGCAGAGTACCTGCATTGGCGGCCTTGATCATAGACTCACTGGCATAGAGATACACCTCTACACGGCGGCTGGCATTGCGATCCTCCTTGCCATTGGCATCATACACCAGGTACTGGGGATCCTCACCATATCCTATTGCGCTCTTGATCTGGTTGCCGCGCACACCGCAAGTGCCTGTCAGGTAGCCCTTCACGGCATTGGCACGGGCCTGGCTCAGTGTCAGGTTGAGCTGGTCAGAGCCGTCGCTGCTGGCAAAGCCCATGATAGTCACGTCACAGTCAGTATATACGTTGAGCACATTAGCCGCAAACTGGCTGAGTGACTTCTGCGCTCCTGCCTGCAGGGTAGATTTGCCCACATTGAAGAGGATGCCGTTGTCGAAGGTCACCTTCACAGCATCCAAGCCATTGGCATCAGTGGTCTTCTCCACCTCAGCATTTGCTACAGCGGCAGCGGCAGCAGCAGCCTTATCCATCTTCTTGCCAATCAGAGCACCTGCAGTAGCACCTGCTGCCACACCCACACCGGCACCGATGGCAGAACCTATCTTGGCTCCCTTCTTGCCGTTTACCAATGCTCCGATAGCCGCACCCAGACCTGTGCCTGCTGCGCCACCTGCTGCTGTGCCTATCAGACCACCCTTAGCCTTGTTGCTCATATTGCCGCAACCTGTGAGAATCATGCCTAAGCAGAGGGCTCCCACCATAAACTTTTTTCCGTTCATAGCTTTCCTTTATTAAGATTATCCAACATTAAGGTTTCTAATTCGAGGCAAAGATAGCCATTTTTCACGGCTCTGATGAGTCCTTTAGGCTTTTTTTAGTAATTTTGCAGACGTATTGGAACTCTATCCCTATGGGATATCTCCTTTCACACTCAATATTGCCCAAACACAGACATAACATAACACAGACATCATAATGGCAAAAGAACTGGAATTCCTCACCAAAAGAAGCGAGGACTATAGCAAGTGGTACAACGAACTGGTGGTGAAAGCCGACCTGGCCGAGCAGTCTGACGTGCGCGGCTGTATGGTCATCAAGCCCTACGGCTATGCCATCTGGGAGAAGATGCAGCGCACTCTGGACGACATGTTCAAGGCTACAGGCGTGCAGAACGCCTACTTCCCCCTGCTCATCCCCAAGAGTTTCCTGTCGAAGGAAGCCGAGCACGTGGAAGGTTTCGCCAAGGAGTGTGCGGTGGTGACACACTACCGACTGAAGACCAACGAGACGCATGACGGCGTGGTGGTGGATCCTGCAGCCAAGCTGGAAGAGGAGCTCATCATACGTCCCACCTCAGAGACCATCATCTGGAACACCTTCAAAAACTGGATTCATTCCTATCGCGACCTGCCTCTGCTGGTGAACCAGTGGTGCAACGTGATGCGTTGGGAGATGCGCACACGTCTCTTCCTGCGCACCAGCGAGTTCCTGTGGCAGGAGGGACACACCGCCCACGCCACACGCGAGGAGGCCGAGAAGCGCGCACAGCAGATGCTGAAGGTGTATGCCAACTTCGCCGAGCAGTACATGGCAGTGCCTGTGGTGCAGGGTGTGAAGAGCGAAACAGAGCGCTTTGCTGGCGCACTCGACACCTACACCATCGAGGCCATGATGCAGGACGGCAAGGCTCTGCAGAGCGGTACAAGCCACTTCCTGGGCCAGAACTTCGGCAAGGCCTTCGACGTGCAGTTCCTCAACAAGGAGAACAAACCCGAGTATGCATGGGCCACCAGCTGGGGTGTGAGCACACGTCTGATGGGTGCGCTCATCATGACACACTCCGATGACAACGGTCTGGTGCTGCCTCCCGCACTGGCTCCTATACAGGTGGTCATCATCCCCATCGGCAAGGCCGGACAGACACAGGAGCTCGACGGCAAGGCCGAGGAGATATGCGAGGGACTGCGCAAGCTGGGCGTGAGCGTGAAGTATGACAACAGCGACAACAAGCGTCCCGGCTTCAAGTTTGCCGACTACGAGCTGCGCGGAGTGCCCGTGCGCATCGTGCTGGGTGCCCGAGACCTGGAGAAGGGCGTGGTGGAAGTGATGCGCCGCGACACTCTGGAGAAGGCGAACGTGCCCGTAGAGGGCATCGTGGAGCACGTGAAGGAACTGCTCGACGACATCCAGAAGAACATCTTCGAGAAGGCAAAGAACTTCCGCGACGCACACATCTACGAGTGCGAGAACTACGAGGAGTTCAAGGAGCGTGTCAAGGACGGCGGCTTCTTCCTCTGCCACTGGGACGGCACAGCCGAGACAGAGGCCCGCATCAAGGAGGAGACTCAGGCCACCATCCGCTGCGTGCCCTTCGGTGTGGAGCAGACACCCGGTGTGGATATGGTGAGCGGCAAGCCCGCCGTAGCACGCGTGCTGATTGCGCGCAGTTACTAATCAGAGCATAGCATCATGAGCACAAGGTCACCATGGACATGGGTTCCCACTCTATTCGGAGCGGAGGAGATACCATCGGCCATGGTGACCTTTGTGGCTCTGCTCATGTTCCTGCAATGCGGAGCTTCTCCAGCCAGGGCCACTCTGTTCTCCGCACTGCTCTTCCTACCCTGGACACTGAAATCATTCGTACGCTCATGGGTGCGCCGGCGCGGACACTTCCGCCACACCATCCACTGGATAGAGGCGTTGCTCTTTCTGTCGCTCGTGCTGGTGGCACTGAGTTTTCCCTATGGACAGGGGGCGCTCTTCGCTTCTCTGATGCTCACCAGCATGCTGTGCGCGCTGCACGAACTGGCTGCCCGCATGTACTATGAGCGCATGCTCAGGCCACCTCTGCAGCTTGTGTTTACAGGCCCAAAGATCTTCTTCTCCCAACTGTCCGTGGTGCTCACCTACGGCATGCTCATCATCGTGGTGGGCAGCCTGCAGGTCTATTACCGCCATCTGCTGCATGCGTGGTCGATGGGATGCTACATGCTGGCGGGCGGTTTCGCACTCTTTGCCCTCTATCATCTGCCTGCGCTACACTCACCACAGGTGGGCAACCGCAGCATGAGCCACAGCGTGAGCGGGTCGGTCAAGGCCGAAATCTACATTATAGACCGCATACGCCAGAAGCCGGGCTGGCTGGTGACCGTGGTCACACTCTTCTGCCTGCTGCTGCCCCAGAGCCTGATGTTCTTCACACGCGCGATATATTTATATGATACGCGCGCGCAAGGCGGACTGGCATGCAGCATCCAGGAGATAGGTTTTGCCCAAGGCACAGTGGGCGTGATAGCCTTCTGCCTGGGACTCACCGCAGGCCGACGGCTGCTGCGCCGCCATTCGCTCCGCCAGTCATTCTGGCCACTCGCCATCGTGCTGGGGCTGTCACCACTGGCCTACATCTACATGACAAGCACCGAACCCACATCGCTGTGGGTCATCAGCCTGTGTACCTTCCTGGCCCAGTTCTGCTTCGGCATGGGTCTCTTTGCAGGCCGTCTGCCCATCCAGTACATTTCGGGCGAGCGCTACCGCAACACCATCAACCTCCTCTACATTCCTCTGGTGGCCACCTGCCTCATCCCGCCTGCCGCCCTGAGCGGCTGGATTGCCCGCCTGTGCGGCTACCACTGCTTCTTCATCATCGATGCCCTCACCGCCCCACTGGGCTGGCTGGTTGCCTACATCGCCATGAAGCGGTTCCCCATGGCCTTCAGGGAGGAGAGTGCAGAAGCTGCCCCAGGCAAGGAGAGCGGCAAGGAGGATTGAGGAAACGGGATTGGAGGAAAATAGGGACCAAGCTGGCTCCCGAAACGCAACACGCTGCCATCGCCGACGCAGCACGCTGCAACAGCCAACGCAACGTGCTGCACAGGCCGATGCACCATACTGCAACTGCCGTTGCACCGAAACCCAATAGCCGTTCCAGTGAAACACGACAGCGGATTCAACGAAACACGACTGCCGTTTCACCGAAACACGTGAAGACAGATATGCTATCAAATAAAAGAAGACAATAAGATGAAAGTACTATTAGTCAACGGTAGCCCCATCCGTGAGGGCAATACCTATGTGGCGCTGAGCGAAGTGGCACGCGCGCTGCAAGCCGAGGGAATAGAGAGCGAGATACTGCAACTGGGCACCCAACCCGTGCGGGGCTGCATAGCCTGCGGCGGTTGTCGCAAGGCGGCACAGGGCAGATGCGTGTTTGATGATGATGTGTGCAACCGCCTGTGCGAGGCTGCCGAGCATGCCGACGGCTTTGTCTTCGGCACTCCTGTGTATTACGGGCAGCCCAACGGTGCTCTGCTGGCCATCATCCAGCGTGCACTCTTTGCCAACGGCAAGTGCTTCGAGTTCAAACCATTTGCCAATGTAGCCGTATGCAGGCGCGGTGGAGCATCGGCTTCATTCAGCACCATGAACATGGCTTTCCAGATGATGAACATGCCGCAGGCCACCAGTCAGTACTGGAACATAGCCTACGGTGCGGCTCCGGGCGAGACGGCACAGGACAGCGAGGGTTTGCAGACGATGCGCACACTGGCACGTAATATGGCCTGGATGCTCAAGAGCCTGCGCGCCGAGGGCAGTCTGCCACATCCCGAAAAGGAGGCGCAGCAGCGCACCAGCTTCATCCGCTAAGGGACAAAGGCACAAGCTGACCTTTATCCATATTGTACGAAGGACCGGAAAAGGGTGCAAGGCCGGCAAGCACAAGGTCTTGAACCATAAAATGAGGGGGCAGATGCCGTATGCATCATGCCCCCTTTCATCACAAACAACACGAACGCACTCACGTGTGCTCTACTACTCTAAAAGTCTCCAGGACCGCCGAAGCCGCCAGGACCACCAGGTCCACCGAAACCGCCACGGCGGAAGCCGCCCTGATTCTGCTGCTGCCCCTGCTGCTGGCGGGCGCGCTGGGGAAACATGGCCTTGAGTATCTGGACAGGCTTGAGCGTCTTCTGGAATTCGGCATAATAGCGCTTCTGAATCTCCACACGCTTCTGCAACTGCCCGGCCTGCTGCTCCTGGCGCTTCAGGTTGGCCTCTATGCGCTCAGTGGCCTGCTCGTCGGTGAGTTCCTTCTTGCCCTCTCCATCCTGCCGGCGTGCCTCTGTCGTGCGCTCACGACGCTCGTTGGTGGCAAACATCTCCTGCTGGTAAGCGGCATAGGTAGCGAGGAAACTTTCCTTCGCATCGCCCTCCAGACTGAAGGACTTAGCCAACCGCTCGCCCGACTTGGCTATCAACTCTGTGCGCTTGGCCTCACGACTCTCGTCAGTCTGCTCGTCCTGGGCCTGCACCTGCCCCACAGCCATCAGGCTCAGAGCGGCTACAATCAACATTCTTTTCATTCTTTCTTCACACTTATAGGTTAGTTGTATCTATTTCCGTTCTCTGCTTTTATGACGCAAGAGGAGGAGTGCGGTTTAAGCCTTATCGGCAAAAAACGGCATTTTCTCTACTCTCCGCCGGATTTCACAATCCAATCTACACATGTTTCCGTCGGCCTGCAGGAAGACTTTAACTTAGAAGAAGTAAGCAGTTAAGGCAATTTTACGTAACTTTGTAGCCTGAAGTACAACAAACGAAAAGCATCTGTAATATGAAGAGAAAACTTCTGCTCGGCCTGACGCTCTTGCTCACAGCCGTATGTGCCATGGCACAGGAATACAACATCCCGCAGGAAAGCATCCGCGTGAGAGACCCGTTCATCACCGTTGACCGCACGCAGGGACTGTACTATCTCATCTCTGCAGGACGCTCCGAAGACGCTGTGGCGCTGAAAGCCTACGAGAGCCGCGACCTGGAGATGTGGCGTGAAGTGGGCTACGTATATCTGGGAGAGAACGGATGGATGAAGGGTGTGAAGGCCGGTGTGGATCACTGGTGGGCACCCGACACCTATTATTACAAGGGACACTACTATACCATAGTGACACTGACCAACCAGCAGGAAGGGCGGGTGAACTTCTGCACGCTGCTGCGCGGAGGACGCAAGCCCACCGACAAGTACCGCGACACTTGGGTGGAGGGGAAGCCCATCAGCCTGACCCCTTACGGCCAGCAGTGCCTGGACGGCAGCCTCTTCATCGACTCCGACGGGCAGCCCTGGCTGGTGTACAGCCTGGAATGGAACGGCGCAGAGGTGCAGAACGAGATAGGAGAAACGTGGGCTGTGCGCCTGCGCAAGAATCTCAAGGGTACGCTGGGCGACCCCATACGGCTCTTCACAGCAGCTGACTCGAAGTGGAACAAGCGTCAGGAGGACCGCAAACTGGTGGTTGACGCTCCCTTCCTGTGGCGTGACGAGCGCACAGGACAGCTCTTCTGCTACTGGAGCTCCTTTGTGAACGGGGTGTATGCAGTGGGCCGAGCAGTGAGCACCACCGGCAATGTGGCAGGCCCATGGGTGCATGACGAGAAGCCCTTCTACATGAACGGCGGGCATCAGATGCTCTTCCGCGACCTGCAGGGACGCCTTCGCATGAGCCTGCATGAGGACAACAACAACGCTCATCTCAAGATTCTCACACTGACCGAATGAGCCAGACAGCAAGACAATATGTGCCGACCGAACTGGGTGAACTGCCCATCGGTCGGCTTTTGGCCAGTTATGCACTGCCTGCCATAGTGGCGATGGTGGCCTCATCGGTATATAACATCGTGGACAGTATCTTCGTGGGACAGGGAGTGGGCGACATAGGCATCAGCGGTATGGCAGTGGCAAGTCCGTTCATGAACCTCGCTGCGGCATTCGGAGCAATGGTGGGCGTGGGAGCCAGCACCGTCATCAGCGTGCGACTGGGACAGGGCAAGTATGATGTGGCACAGAACATCCTGGGCAATACCGTCACGCTCAACCTCATCCTGGGAGTGGCGCTCACACTGGTGTGCTGGCCTTTTCTTGACGACATCCTCTATCTGTTCGGAGCCAGTGAAGCCACCCTGCCCTATGCCCGCGACTATATGCGCATCATACTGCTGGGCAATGTGGCTACGCACTGCTACTATGGTCTGAACGCCATCCTGCGCAGTGCCGGGCACCCCCGACTGGCGATGAACTGCACTTTCGTGGCCATCATAGCCAATGTGATACTGGATCCTCTCTTCATCTTTGTGTTCCGATGGGGCATCCAGGGTGCCGCATGGGCCACTGTGCTCTCGCAAGTGATAGCCCTGTGCATGCAGATACGGCTCTTCAGCCGTCCCACCGAACTGCTGCACTTCCGCCGCGGCATTTACCGTCTCAGGCTCGATATCGTGCGCCAGTGTATCGCCATAGGCATGAGTCCATTCCTGATGAACTCCTGCGCCTGCCTGGTGGTGCTGGTGGTCAACCGCCGTCTGCTGGACTACGGAGGCGATATGGCCATAGGTGCCTACGGTATTGTCAACCGCGTGGTATTCCTCTTCGTCACCGTTGTGTTTGGACTGGTGCAAGGCATGCAGCCTATCGTGGGCTACAACTGGGGAGCACGCAAGGACCATCGTGCATGGGCTGTACTGCGCCTGACCATAGCATGGGCCACACTGGTCACGGTGTCGGCCATGATTATCGGCGAGTTCTTCCCGGCCAACGTGATACGCATCTTCGGTGCAGGCGAGGAACTGACCGAGAAGGCGGTGCGCGCCTACCGCATCATCGTATCGATGTTCCCGCTGGTGGGAGCGCAGATGGTGATGGGCAACTTCTTCCAGAGCATCGGCCACGCAGCCAAGAGCATCTTCCTGAGCGTCACGCGACAACTGCTCTTCCTGGTGCCTTCGCTGGCGCTGCTGCCCCACTGGTGGGGGCTCGACGGCGTGTGGCTCAGCATGCCGCTCTCTGACAGCGTGAGCTTCTTCTCGGCATGCGGCATGATGTGGTATCTGGTGATAAGGCTGCGCAAGAAGCATGCGGCCGAGGGGGCAAACTGATTTGGATAAAAAGAGAACATGAAGCGCATAGGACTGATAAGCGATACCCACGGCTACTGGGACAACCGCTACCTGCACTACTTCGAGCCGTGTGACGAAATCTGGCACGCCGGCGACATCGGCGGAATGGACCTCATCACCCGACTACAGGAGTTGCGCCCAGTGAGGGCTGTATATGGCAATGCCGACGGAGGCGAACTGCGACGCATCTTCAAGGCCGACCTGCGCTTCACCTGCGAGGGTGCCGACGTGCTCATGACGCACATAGGCGGCTATCCCGGCCACTATGATGCACACATCCGACGCACCATCCTGGCCTGTCCGCCACAGCTCTTCATCAGCGGACACAGCCACATCCTCAAGGTGCAGCGCGATCCCATGCTGGGGCTGCTGCACATCAATCCCGGAGCCGCCGGCCTGCAGGGCTGGCACCAGGTGCGCACGCTGGTGCGTCTGACCATCGACAACGGCACCTTCAAGGACCTGGAGGTGATAGAGATACCAAGATGAAAGCGAAATGAAGCAAGATTCAAACGACAGTGAACCTATGAATAAGACCAAGACAATGCTGCTGGCATCGGCTATGTTGCTGGCTGCGCCCGCATGGGCACAAGAGAGCGAAAGGAACATCTGGCCCGACAAGCGGCCCGCCGAAGTGGTGCTGAAGAAGGGCAAGATGAAGCAGACAATGGGCGAGGACGACATTCTGCGCATACAGCAGATGCCGGTGCCCACGCTGCAGAAGTTCCCCGTGGTGAAATCGCCAAAGGGGAAGGTGGTCATCGTATGCCCGGGAGGAGGCTACCAGATACTGGCCGTGAACCACGAAGGAACAGAGATAGCGCAGTGGCTCAATGCGCTGGGCTACACCGCCTATGTGCTTCGCTACCGCGTGCCGGACAACCGCGAGGGTGCTCTGCAGGACGTGCAGCGGGCTATACGCATTGCCAGGGCCGAGAACCCAGGCAAGCAGGTGGGTGTGATGGGCTTCTCGGCAGGGGCAAGTCTGACCGCCAGAGCGGCCACCCGATTCCAGTTGCCCAGCTACACAGCCACGGATGAAACAGACACACAATCGGCCCGCCCCGACTTTGCAGCGCTCATCTACCCCGCCTATATGGACGAGGGAGAGCATCACACGCTGACTCCCGAACTGACCATAACGGAGCAGACGCCTCCCTTCTTCGTGTTCCAGACAGCCGACGACCACTATGGCAACAGCGCCCTGGTCATCTCCCAGGCACTCCGAAACCACAAGATTCCCGTGCAGCTGCACATCTATGAGAAAGGCGGACACGGCTACGGCCTGCGGGCCAATCTGGCAGAAGCGGCCTCAAAGTGGCCCAAACTGATGGAGGAATGGCTCCTGGGGCTGTAGAGAAGAGAGTTTTCACAAACACACAAACATATCCAATCACAAACACATTCAGATGAAAAAGATTCTCACACTTGCCATCACGGCATGCCTCTGCGCCTCGGCAATGGCACAGAGCGAGTTCAGAGACCGTCACATGGCCTACAAGGGCTTTGCCGACATCGGACTCGGTTCGACATTCACCAACGGAGAAAGCGCCACCACATTTACCCTCACCACCTCACATGGTGTGCAGCTCAACCCCTATGCCTTCATTGGAGCAGGTATCGGAGTGAACCTCGCCACATCCTCCATCACAGACGGAAGCACCGTATTCTGCCCCATCTTTGCCCAGGCACGATACAATATCCTCAACACACGCATCAGCCCCTACATCGACTTCAAGGGTGGCGGCAGCGTAGGAGACTTCAAGGGAGGCTACATAGAGCCGTCTTTCGGTGTCAGCATGCCCGTTGCCAACAGGTTCGCCATCGACTTCTCCTTTGCCTACACCCTCTATACACACCGCGAGGAGTATGAAAGCTGGGGCGTTCCCTACACCGAGCGCGAATCAATGCACAACATCGGATTCAAGTTCGGATTTGAGTTCTGACACTCCATTACCGCACATCAACACACAGGCTGGTCTCAAGCAATCTGCTCAGGACCAGCCTGTGGTGTTTCCAGGAGCCGGCTCTTAGGAAACCATCAGAGAAAAGCCATTTCGGACAAAGGCTCATACGACCACCGTGCAAGCCCGCTTCGGGCAAACGCATCCTGTGGTACGACACCCGGCAAAGTTTTCCGGGAAAGCCTTCACAATACGCAGCATCAGAAAGGCAAGCACACGCTCCGCCCCACCGCTTGCCAACGGACAAAGCCTCTAATCCCATAAAAATTGTCTTATAGGACAATTTGAAATGTCTTATAAGACAATTTAAATTGTCCTATAAGACAATTTAAATTCCCTTATAAGGGAATTTTCCCCGTGTGCGTAGCCTTGTCTTTTCCAGATTTAAGCAGGCACTCTTTCTCCTCACAAACTGATTCTGTTGACAGCGATGCAGAAGTCATACTGAATCTGTTGTCACTTGCCTGGGAATGGCACGGCTTCAGTTGACACTCCTGACCCTCTGGGGTGGCGGTGCCTGCCGTTTGGCGCTGCCCAGATACGCACTGTCTTTTCCCGATTCAGTGAGTTCAGGAAAAGACAGCAGAAAAGTGCCCCGAAAAAGTATCCAATATTACTTGGCAATGTATCCAAGGATAAACGGCCAAGTATCCAGTATTACTTTGCCAAGTATCCTTGCTTCGTTTTTTAGCCTTCCCTGCCGCAGTCCGGCGAGAAGTGCTGTGGGATTGGATGTTCAAGCGTGTTTGTGGCGCAAAGGAGTGAAATCGTACAGAACAGCAAGAACCTTCCCCCGGCTTTTCCCACAGAGTACGGATGCCCGGGCTTATGAAATCGACAAGGGCAGGAAACCCGCGGGATTCCTGCCCTTGTATTGTGTTGTGTGGCCATCACCTTGGCCTGCGGCCGAGCTGACTTGGACGTTCGGCAATGGGGAAGAAACTTTGGGGTTCTTCCCCATTGCTCTCACTTAATTATCACCTTGGCCTGCGGCCGAGCTGATTGCTCGCTCGGATATAGGATAAGAGCGCATGAGCACTCTTATCCTATATCTCTCACTTAACCATCACCTTCTTACCATTGATGATGTAGAGACCCTTGTCGGTCTTCTGCACGCGGATACCGTTGATGGTGTAGATGCCTGTAGCCTTGACGGGAGTGTCAACGACAGCAGAGGCAATGCCAGTACCTGTACCCTTGAAGAGGTCCTTCACCTGGTCGGCAGTGATGGCCTTGCTATATACACGTGCAATGGCTATATCGCCACGCCAGGCATCGCTGGCCTTCGTTGCGTTGGCAGGATCGCCTCCGATACCGAACCAGCTGCAACCGGGATTAGCATACACCACGTTGCCGGGGAGGTCGGTGGTAGCCTGCAACTCGCCATTCACATAGATGTGAGCCTTGCCCTCTTCCTTGTCCCACACGCCTACTACGTGCATGAACTTGCCAGCCTCAGGTACCACCTTGCTGTCGCAACGTGACCAGCTGCTGATATAGAGGGGAGAAGCATTGGCGTTGAAGCGGAACTGACGTACGCCATCCAGTGCTGCGGTCTCAAATCCCGTACCACCTGCCTGCATGGCAGAGAAGGGCTTGGAAACCACATCGGGCATTGTCTCAGAGTCGCCGAAGTCGGCCATCAGGAGCATCTCCAGTGTGTGTCCGTTCTCCAGACCGCTGCGGAAGAGCATGTTGTTCTCGAAGTTGACCTTGTAGAAGGTGGCGGGAGCAGTACCCCACTCGTTGTCGAGGCGAACTACATTGCGCTTCAGTTCCTCATTATAATATACGGTGGGCAAACCTATGCTATCCACTGTCATGTGCATCTCGGAAGCATCCTGTGCGGTGCCGTCCTCGTTGAACACAACATCGAGCATCAACTCAGGTACGTTGAGCCACTCGCTGGGCTCGTTGGTGTAGGTGCTGTCAGCCTTCATGCCCACCACTCCGTGTGTGGGATCAAGCACGGGCCAGGGATCTTCGCCCAGATTCTGGAACCACTTGGGACTGATGGTATTGCCGTCATTGAGGATGTAGCAGGCTTCACCGCTTGCCAACTGCTCTTCGGTGATGATGGTACCCTGAGCGCCCTTGGTGGAGAGCACATGCTTCATGATAGTATTGAGGTTACGTATCAGATAGTCCTTGCCATCCTGGAGGTAGAAACCGGTAACGTCGCTGTTGGTCCAGCAGTTGGTGAATACACCCACTTTACCGCCACCCCAGCCGCAGATGGCAGCGCTCTCGCGACCGCCTGTCACAGCACCTGTCACGTAGCAGTTGGTGACGTAGAGGTTGGCTGCACTGCCCATGTTGGTGCCATAGATACCACCCACATTGGCTCCGCTGCCGGTCACATTGCCTTCCATACCTACGCTCTCAACCACGATCTTACCCTTTGTGGTGTTACCGCCAATGACTCCTGCATAGGAGGCTCCAGAGATAGAGCAGGTGTTGTCGAGCACGAAGTTGCGGATGACAACTCCATCGGTCACATAACCAAACACACCGAAGTAGTCGGTAGAACCGGATATCTCGAAGTTGCTGAAGCGGTGACCGCGTCCGTCGAATGTGCCTCTGTAGTTGTTGGCCTTTGTTCCGATGGGAGTCCAAGCAAGTCCGGTCATGTCGATGTCGGCGTCAAGCTGGGCTTTTGCCCTGCTGTTCATGTTGGCGATAGTGGCAAAGGCCAGCATCTGACGACCAGATGCGATGTGATAGATGCCGTTCTCGTCCTGAGCGGGAAGCAGACCGTTGATGACTTCAACGTTGAGTGCTTCGGCCTTGCGTGCCTCCTCTGTTGTCATAGAGCCAGAATTGTAAGCAGCATAGATGGCATCGAGGGCATCATAGATGACATCTTTCTCCTCATCGAGGAGTGAAGCATCAATCTGCGTAGCTATGCTCTCCACCAGGTAGGCCTTCTTGTACATCTCGTAGTAAGCTTCCTTGCCATCCACGATCTGTGCGAATGTCTGGGTGAGAGCCTTCAGTGCAGCCATCTTCTCAGCCAGAGTGGTTGCTGCCTGAGCGGTAGCCACATTGGCCTCCAGCTGTGCCTTCAGCACTGCGGGATAGTTGCGGGCTGGAGCCTGGTCGGTATTGGCAGGATCATAGATGGTGAGCAGGGTGTTGGCACGTGCCAGCTGCTCGTCGAGTACCTCCTGGATGCCAGTGGCAGTGAAAGCATCCTCCTCAGAACCGCAGTACTGCAGGTGTACGTTGCCAAAGAGCAACTGGAAGAAGAGGCCGTCCGATGCATTACGGCGCATACCGATGGTGAGGTTTCCGTCCTCGCCCACCTTGGCAATGATGTTGCTGATGTAACGTCCGCTGTGCAAGCAGCAGGTCATACCAGCCAAGCCATTGGGAATATAGCCGATGGTGTCGTTGTCCTCTGTCTTGCCTGTGCTTACGCCGTCACTGTAGATTACCAGGTCGAGATACGTACCGGTGATGAGTGTGTTCACACCGTCGATGGCCTCATCCTTGGGCAGCATTCCTTCGCGTGCTGCAGGAATCAGTACGCAGTCGTCATTGGCATATACGAATGCATGCTGGTCATAGCTGTAGCGGTTGCCACCGGCCTTGCTTGTCACATTCAGAGTGAGTTTGTAGTAACCGGGCTTCAGTCCTGTGATGGTCTGATATATATTCACAGAGTCGGTGCTGTTGTTCTCGCCCACGTACCAGCGCTTCTCCTCAACGAGTCCATTCCATGTACCGAAGGCACCTTCCCATCCCTTGGTGCCGGCGCTCAGGTCTGGGTTGACCAGTATGCTGGTCACATCCATGCCAGGCTGATAGCCTCCGGCAATGGCCTTATTGAGCATCTCATCCACGCGCGCGATTTCCTTATTTATAAGAGAGTCGGCTGCCAGATGCTTCTGTGTGATGTAGAGGTAGCCACCCAAGGGCCAATCCTCGCTGGGCTCAGCGTTGCTGGTGAGGTAGTTCTCCAGGGCTGCGCGGTCGGGACCAACGAAATCGTGGTGCTCGTCAAGGTATGTGTTAGTCTCGTCGCACTTCTTCACATAAGCCTCATACACCTTGATGCTGGTAGCCACAGTATCGCGCATGTTCAGCATCTTGGCATAGGCAGGAAGGAAGTCAGCCTTTGTTTCGGTGCTGGAGAGAGCCTGCGCCAGAGTACGGCAGTCGTCTATCAGCCTCTGCTCGGCCATTGCCTCATCGAGGTACTCGTAGGTGGCAGTCTGCACGTTGCTTACTGCATCCAGCACCTCAACGTCCTCATGAATCAGACTGATATTCTCGCCAGCCTTCACGACAATGGCGTGTGTTGGGTCGAGCACAGGATAGTTCTCGTCACCCACATTCTGGAACCATGCCAACTGGTCGTAGTTGTTACCCACAAGCTTGACACAGAGGGTTCCGTTGTTCACCTCCTCGTCTGTGATGATAGTACCCTGTGTGCCGTTGAGCGAATACACGTTATTCGATTTGACACCTACCAAGGGATAAAACAGATAGCTCTCATCGGCACGTGCATGGTCGCATTCGCCTATTGCGTAGTAGTTCTCCACGGTGGCATGTGTGCCCAGCCAACCAGACAACAAGCCGTCTTCAGTGTTTCCGTGCACACTACCAGTGGTGTAGCAGTTGCGTATGTTGATGGTACAACTGTTGTCTCCACCTGGTACACAGCCAACGATAGAACCACAGTTCAGTGAACCCTCGATACCATTGACTGTACCTTCCATGGCAACTTTCTCCAGCAACACGTTTCCAGCCCACTCGCGCACCTGACCGATGAAGCCACCCACATGGTTGTGACCAGTGACGGTGCAAGTCTCGTCCAGGCGCAGGTTCTTGATGTAAGCAGGGTCAGCAGCACGGGCTGCAGTGGCATCCTTGGGAGCCTCCAGCTCGCTGTTCATCACAGCCACAAGGCCGATGGGGTCGGCAGAACTTGACAGTTCAAGTCCGCTGATGCAATGGTGCTGTCCGTCAATATGTCCGCAGAAAGGTTTGGCTGTAGTGCCAGGAGCCACATAACGGCCATTGCTGGTTTCGTCCATCTCGATGTCGGCAGTCAGACGCATGTTGGCCTGACGGTCCTTCTTGGTCAGAACAGACCACCAAGCCAGTTGGTTGCCGGTAGCAACCTCATACCATCCGTCGGCAGCGGGTGTCATATAAGTCTCATCCCAAGTGCCGCAGTTGAGGCAGAAGCCTTCGTCCATATCATGGGTAGGCTGGCTCTTCACCTGAGGTTCGTTGGTATATTCGGCAACGCCCAATGGCTTACCGTTGCAGAGCCACTCATCGGCCTTACAATATACCTTCTCATGACCTACAGAGAATGGTACAGGTGCCTTGTCGGTACCGATGGTCTGGAAGAACTTGGCGCCTCCCTCTTCGTAACCGTTGAGTGCAAAAGCCAGAGCACCGCTCTTCACATCGCCCTCGGTCACCTCGGTGATGCCGCCAGGAACGAATGTAGTACCTGTAGGAACAAAGTAGAAGTTGGTCCATGAAGCGTTGGGACCACGGCTCACATAGTTGAAGCTGTTGAGGTTGTTGAAGGTCATTCCCGACACTTCACCCACAAAGAGGCAGTTGTCTATCTCGCCCTTGCCTGTGCTCCAACCCACAAAACCGCCGCAATGTTCGGTCACGTTGTCGCCGGTCATCTTACCTGCGAACACCACGTTCTGCATCTTGTAGTTTCCTTCGGCAAAGGCCATGATACCACCACCGCCGGTGTCGTAGCCCTTGGTGATGGTCATCTCCACATCACAATAGATGTTCTCGATGAATGTACCTCCCTTGGAGTGTGCACGTCCAACCACTGTACTGGGATGCTGATTGACACTCTGCAGAGTACCTGTCACATGCAGGTTACGTACGGTACCTGCCATGTACTGGAACAGACCGCAGTCAAAAACTGCATCCTTCCAGGCGATGCTTACCACGTGTCCCTGTCCGTCGAAAACCCCAGTGTAGGGTTTGTCCACCACACCAATCATCGTAGCGTCTTCGCCCAAGTCGATGTCGGCAGTCAGAACCGCGTTAGAAGAACTTTCGCCATTGTTGACTAATTCGGCAAATGCCTTATAGTCCTCAAGGCTACCAATCTGATAGACACCGTCCACTTGGTCCAGTGCCTGCGCAATTGTACTTGCTACCAGCAGGCTGGCTGCAATACAACATCGAAGTAGAGAAATCCTTTTCATGCGCTGTGTCGTTTAGAAGGGGTTAATGAATTATTAGAATGAATTAGTAGTTTCAATCTTTGATATTGGTCAGCATATTGCCTCCCTGGAAGAACCGGCAGACGCTTCCACACGGCATACCCGCCTCAAAGTTAATGATAATAATCATAAAAAGCGTTAATAACGGCAAAGAAAATGCATTTATGCACTTCTTTTCGAAGTTTTATCGACCAAGATGTTACAAAACAGACGGGCGAAATGTTTGCTAAATGCTGCATAGAACACAATTGTTGGCATTAAGGCTGGAAGAAGTTTCGCAATTTGTTCGCAATTTTGTAACTTTGCGCTATGGGAGTCCGGCAAAAGCCCTCGCTGGAGAGGTGCGGTGGGCTTCCTGTGTGGAATTTGCAGAGATGAGAACGCAAATAACCATATACATATATAATATACGTGCAAGATGAGAAACTTAATGAGAAGGTGCGGCGTGATTGCCGCTTTGCTGTTGGGAGGAACAGCTGTGTGGGCACAGGACTTCACGCAGTATGTAGATCCCAAGATTGGAACAGGTGACCATGGGCATGTGTTCATGGGAGCAAATGTTCCCTTTGGCATGGTGAATGCCGGCCCAACGCAGTTGGAACAAGGCTGGGACTGGTGTTCGGGCTACCACGAGTCGGGCAAGAAGATTATAGGCTTCGGGCAGATGCATCTGAGCGGAACCGGCTGTGGCGACTTGGGTGACATTTCACTTATGCCCGTCTATGGCGATGTGGAACTCTCACGCGAGGGACTGGCCAGCACCTATAGCCACAAAAACGAACTGGCTGTACCCGGCTATTATCGGGTGCTGCTCGACCGCTTCGGCATCCGGGCAGAGATGACCGCCACCAAGCGAGTGGCTCTCTATAACTTCACCTTCCCACGCGGGAGCAACAATGCGGGAATCATCATCGACCTGGAGAATACGGTGGGCGACAACACACGGGAGGCTCGTGTGGCTCCCATCGACGAATATACCCTGGTGGGCTATCGCCGAAGCAGCGGCTGGGCAAGTGACCAGCACGTGTATTTCTGCATCCGCTTCAGCCGTCCCATGCACAACTGGTACTCTGCAGGACTGGATGCACACTACGGCGAGGCCACATTTGAGCTCTCTCCAGGCGACCAGGTGATGGCCAAAGTGGCACTCTCGCCCACCAGCGAAGCCAATGCCATGATGAACATGAACCAAGAGATGCCGGGCGACTTCGACTTCAAGGCTGTAGCCATAGCTGCCAGCGAAGCCTGGAACGAGCAGCTCTCACGCATCAAGGCTACCTTCCGCACCGAGCGAGAGAGACGCATCTTCTATACTGCCATGTACCACTTCATGGTGGCACCACAAACCTGGTGCGACATCTCGGGCGACTATATGGGCGCCGACCTGAAGATACATCGCGGGGCAAAATACGAGACGCTTACCACATGGAGCCTGTGGGACACTTACCGTGCAGCACATCCTCTGGCTACTATCATCATGCCCGACCGCATGCCTGACTATGCCAAAACGATGATGGCCATCTTCCGCGAGCATGGCGAACTGCCCATGTGGCACCTGACAAGCAACGAAACCTACTGCATGGTGGGCGAACCGGGCATTCCCGTGCTGGCCGACATGATACTGAAGAATGAGTGTGGCGACATCAACACCAAGGAAGCTTACGAGGCCATGAAGGCAAGCCTGCTGCCCACAGAGTTTTCCGAAGTGCATCGTCTGCCACTGCGTGGAAAGGATTATCTGGCCCACCTGGGCTTCCTGCCCTATGACGGACGCGAAGGTGAGACTGTGGCCAAGAACCTGGAATATTATCTGGCCAGCTGGGCAGTGGCTCAGGTGGCAGGCCGTTTGGGCTACAAGCAGGACAGCATCCGCTTCTATAACCTCAGCCAGAACTACCGCAAACTGTGGGACCAGCGCGTCAAGTGTATGCGTGCCATCGACTCAAAGGGCAATCTGCGCCCGCTTCCCCAGGACTTCAATCCGCAATTCCAGACGGGCGACTACACCGAGGGTAACCCTTGGCAATATGCTTTCCTGGTGCCACACGACGTGAACGGACTGGCCGAACTGATGGGTGGCAAGGATTCTCTCAACGCTCATCTCGACGCTCTGCTCAATGCTCCAAGCGACTTGGGTGACAACCACAATCCCGACATCTCGGGCCTCATCGGACAGTACGCCCACGGCAACGAGCCCAGCCATCATGTGCTCTATATGTATAATTATGTGGGACAGCCACGCAAGACACAACGTCGTGTGCGTCAGGTGATGGACGAACTCTACACCGACCAGCCTGCCGGACTGTGCGGCAACGAGGATGTGGGCCAGATGTCGGCCTGGTACATCATGTCGGCTCTCGGACTTTATCAGGTAGAGCCTTGTGGCGGAGTCTATCAGTTGGGCTCACCCATCGTGGAGGAGGCTGTCATTCCCCTGCCGGGAGACAAGACTTTCACCATTCGCACACACGGAGGGTCAGACAAGGCCTATTACGTCAAGAAATATGTGCTCAACGGCAAGACCATCAAGGGAACCACCATCCTGCACAGCCAGATTATGGCGGGCGGAACTCTCGACGTCTATATGAGCGAGAAGTAATCCACAGAAACGATATCATTCACACAATTCAAACCATACCTATATGAAAAGATTACTCATGGGCATCATGCTGGCAGCACCTTTGGCCGGCTATGCCGCTCCCATGACCGAGGCATCGGCAACAGCTTCGGCCAAGAAGAACCATGTGGCGGTGCAGAGCACACTCAAGTGCTTGCGCCCCGAAGAGAAGGACCGTCTGTTCCGCAGCGATGCTGTGGAGAAACAGATAGTGGCACTCAAGGAGAAACTGACGGCCATTGACCCGAAACTCTACTGGATGTTTTCCAACTGCTTCCCCAACACCCTCGACACCACTGTACACTACAGCAATGCCGATGGTGACGATGACACATTCGTCTATACAGGTGACATTCATGCCATGTGGTTGCGCGACAGCGGTGCCCAGGTGTGGCCCTATCTGCGCTATGTGGGTGAGGACGAACCCCTTCGCCACCTCATACGCGGAGTCATCCGCCGCCAGTTTGCCTGCATCCTCATTGACCCCTATGCCAATGCCTTCAACATG
>ERZ1026848.517-NODE-517-length-21634-cov-11.724871_pt1 | contig 21634 bp, 22 predicted proteins | sample MGYA00380154_ERZ1026848 | MGnify/ENA primary metagenome ERZ1026848 (study PRJEB33269, sample SAMEA4719790) | human gut metagenome | biome: human-associated habitat; feature: organic feature; material: feces | place: Cameroon | collected 2013-10 ...
TCCGCCGTAAGGCAGCGCAGAAATTTTGGGCACCGCAACAGGGACATCCGTAATATTCTATATCCCTCTCCTGTTCCCCTCCCCCGGGCCGCGTCCTCTACAGCACGGCCCGGGTCTCGGGAAAAAGAAAGGAACGACAAATAGCGCAAAAATTTTTCTGGAAAGCGGGACGGGAAAGGTCTGCCGTCCTCCCCCGCCCCGGCGGCTTGAAAGTTTATCATGCTTTCCATGGAAAGCATGGGAGCCATGGCTCCCGGCAGCAAAAAATCACCCGGCCGCCAAAAGCAGCCGGGTGAAGCAATTTCGCAACAGCTTCGGCCCCGGTGATGGCAGCGGCCCAGGAGCAGCGTATTGCGTTCCTGACTTAGCCGAATAACCCGGCATCACAGTGACCGTCTCGCGGGGCCTCTCACCCCATTCCGCCGCCGGGATAAACCCGGCTCACGCTGTCCCGTTGTTCAGTTTGAGTGCATTGTATCACATAATATGACATATTTCAATAGGGAAAACGGGCGGCCGCCTTACGACTCCTTCAGCCACCGCTGAAACTCCTCCAGGGTGATGCCGCCCTTGTCGCACCGCTTTTTCTGCGCTCTGGCTTGCTCGCTCCAGGCGTAGAAATCGCCGTCGCTGATGCGGCCGGCCTTGATCCACGCAAAGCGGCGCTTGTACTCCCGGCGGTATGCCTTGAACACCGGGTCGTCTGCCTGCTTCAGCGTCCACTGTTGGAACGCACCTATCGTCCGGCAGCTTGTTTGGCCGTCGAGCGGTGCGCGGTCGCAGTACTCCGCGCTGACGCGGCCCGTCTGGGCAAAGTAGCGCCCGCAGTTCTTGCAGCGCCGCACGGTGATATTGCGCTCCACGCAGGTTTGCAAGGAAAAGGAGATCATGTCCGCAACGGTATCTGCGTACAGCACCGGCGTGCAGGTATCGCCGCCCACCGGCTCAAAGCGCGTGGTGATCAGTCGAAACGGGAATAGCGCCGCATCATCGGGACGATCCGGCTGGTCGTATCGGTAGTGCCGCATGATTTGCTGGCTGGGCTCGCGCCCGGCTTTGTCCACATCCAAAATTAGGTCAAAGAAACGCTGGATCTGCTTTTGATACAGCGGCAGATTCACCGGCAATTCCCGAAGCTCGTGCAGTGCGCGCTCCACCTGCGTCCCGACCTTCTCGAAGCCTGCGGACTGAAAATAGAACCACTTGGTATACACCGGGAGAAAGAAGCCGTGCTCATTCGCCAGCTTTCCCAACTCCGTCAGCGCATCGGCCACACGCGTCCGATCTTGGCTCTCCAAATCTTCGCAGACGCGCCGCAGCACCGGCGTGATCTTTTCTACATCCAACTCTGTGAACGAAAGCAGCGACTCCAAAAACGGCAAAACCTTTCGCTGCGACGGTGCCCCCTGCACCCCATAAGCGTCACTCTCAATAACCTCGTGCATTCCGGGAAAATACATTTTGCAGTACCACATAGTGCCCTCCAATTATGGACTAATTGTAAATATTATTCGACAGCATTGACAGACTATTCCGCCTCTGTTATGATAGGCTCAAGGAGATTGTCTAACAATTATTACGGTTAGTCTATCACTGAGAAAACATTTTGTCAACAGAAAAGGAGGACCTATGCCCCAAAAGTTACCCACTATCAACGCCGAAGAATTACTTTCCTATCCGCTGCCGCCGATACGGTTCATCATCGATGGTCTGCTGCCCCAGGGTCTGCACATCCTCGCCGGTGCGCCGAAGATCGGCAAGTCCTGGCTGGCGCTGGCACTATGCCTGTGTGTGTCCAAGGGTGAGCCCCTGTGGTCTTTCACCACAAAGCCATGCAGCGTGCTGTACCTGTGTCTGGAGGATAGCTACCAGCGTATCCGATGCAGACTCCTGGACCTCACGGAGGATGCGCCGGATACGCTGCACTTTTCCATCATAGCGGAGCAGCTTCATAGCGGTCTGGAACAGCAGATAGAGCGGTTTCTCTCGGAGCACCCCGACACCGGCCTCGTGGTCATTGACACACTCCAGCGCGTTCGTGGCAGCGGCGACCGTGGTAATCCTTATGCCAACGACTACCGGGACATCGGTGCGCTGAAGGCGCTGGCGGACAAGCACCGCATCGCTATACTGCTGGTCCACCACATTCGCAAACTAAAGTCCGATGATCCCATGGACATGATCTCGGGCACCAACGGCATCAGCGGCGCTACCGATACGAATTTCGTTCTGATGAAAACAAGCCGCAACAAAAGTGCCGCCATCCTCTACTGCACCGGGCGCGACATCGAATACAGAGAGCTGCGCTTGGAGTTCGACAGTGAAACGCATTTTTGGAATCTACTCTCAGACAACAGTCCGTCGGTGGAGCAGCCCGACGGACGGCTACTCTCTCTGCTCTCTGCATTGCTGCGTCAGCAATCGGAGATCAGCGCCCCGGCTGCGACCCTGCTAAAAATCATCGACCCTAATAACGCGGAGGGACTTACACCCAATCTACTCTCCCGTCGAATCCGAAAAAATGTTGATATACTTGGGAAAAACGGCATCATGGTATCCTTCCGCAAGAGCAATGGCGAGCGGCTCATCTGCCTCAAAAGGGCCGATAGGGACGCAAATATCACCACCGCAAACACCGACCCTATCGACCCTGCGGCGGTGCCGCACCGATGAAGTTTGCACCGTTTTTGTTCGGATTTTAGTCCCCAAAAAGGTTTCGCAATTTTGCCCCAAAATGTCAAGATTTAGGCATAAAGTCAGAGAGAAGAAAATGAAATTTTCAGCCACACTGCACCTCCCCCCATTGCCCGCCGTGTTGCCGTCTGTGGGCCGATTTGTGGCCTCCAAGGTGGAAAGTGGGGTACGGATACCACCCAGGCCATTTGGGAGCGTGTTGGGGAGATTTTCAGCGCGCCGAGAGCAAAGCAGGAGAAAGGGGTGGGGTCGTGCCCGCCCCCACCCCGGTCACTTCTGCCCACAGTGCGGGCAGTTGCGGGAGGGCTATCACCGGGGTCACAGCACGGCCCTTTCAGTGGTCGGTGGGGTCAAAAACAGAAAAAGTCCCGCAGTTGCAGGAAAAACTGCGGGGTCACAATTATATTTTAGAGAGGAAACTGCAAATGACAAATAACAAGGAAAAGTACGCTTTTTGGCTTACGCCGGAAGCAAAGAAAATGATAGAAACAAACGCACTTCTAAGCAACTGCGGCAGTCAAAGCGAGTTCGTGGAGAAGGCCGTTCGGTTCTACGACGGCTACCTAAAGGCGCAGAGTGCCGGCGCATTTCTGCCCCACGCGGTGGCCGATGTACTGGAGGGGACGCTGGGCGTATTCGCAAACCGCATGGGCAAGCTGCTGTTTAACCTGACCGTGGAGCACAACATCACCAACCACCTGCTGGCCGCCGATGTGGACATGACCCGAGACGAATACAACAAGCTGCGCAGCGGCAGCGTCCGGGAGGTCAACAGCACACGGGGTACCATCTCACTGAAAGATGTGATCCGGGAGGGCAATGATTAATGGCAAGTATCAAGCAGCTCACTGACCGCAAATACAAAATCACCGTCAGCAACGGCTACCGCAAAGGCAAGAAAATCTGCAAGGCCAAAACCATTCAAGTCCCTCTGTCTGTCCCTTCGCGGAGCATTCGGCAATATGTGATGCACGAGGCTGAGGAGTTGGAGCGCCGCTTCAAATTCGGTTTCATCGAAGATAGTAACACTACTTTCCAAGACTACGCGGAGGGCTGGCTGTCCCGTCAGCGTAAATATGCGCCCAGCACACTGGCCTCCTACCGCCGCCTGCTGGAGGTGGTCTATCCGTTCATCGGTGCTATTCCACTATGCAAGCTGCGTCCTTTGGCCATTGAAAATATGCTCTCCCATCTCCGCAAGCGAAAGAATCGCCGAGGCCAGCCCGTCCGGGAGAGTACGGTCCAGCACTATCTCTCCGCCGTGTCTGCTGTTCTCAGCGATGCTAAACGCAACGAGATCATTCAAACCAATCCCGCCCGCATGATCGACCTGCCCGCAACCAATCGCATGGAGCAGCACATTCCCACCGTCCAGGAGGTACAGCGTCTGCTCCAAGCTCTATCCATGGAGCCACGGCACTTCCGTGTGTTCTATCTGCTGGCCATGGCTACTGGCTGTCGCCGGGGTGAGCTATGCGCCCTGCGCTGGTCGGACTTCCGCAGCGTTAGCGGCGGCGTTATCCTCACCGTCAGCCGGTCCCGCAGCAGCGTTCCCGGCAAGGGGATCGTAGAGGGCGGCACCAAAAACGGGCGCAGCCGACAGATCCTCCTCTCTTCCGAACTGCGCGGCATACTGTTCAGTTACCGTCGGCGGCTACAGCAGAGGGCCGCCAGGCACGGTGTTGCGCTCAGTCCCTATTTGTTTGCAAACGCAGACGGCACGCTCATCCATCCCGATACATTTACCAAGCGTCTACGGAAGATCTACACCGCCAATGGATTCCCCGCCGAATACCATCTGCACACCTTGCGTCACTTCTTTGTCTCCACTCTGCTGCACAGCGGCATAGACAAGCAAACCGTGGCAGAGCTGGCCGGTCATGGGGATACAGGCTTCCTGGAGCGCACCTACTGCCACCCGGAGATGGAGCGCAAGCAGGATGCTGCCGAATCCATGCTCAGCTCCCTGCATTCCGAGGACGGCTTTCTGTTTAATCTGCAAATGGCTGTCGGAAAATAATTTTTTCTACCTTTTGGGTATAGCTATTTCTCGTCTCTTGGAGTATGTTGTGTTGACAGCGAAAAGCACGACCGTACATATAACCAGAGAGGAGATTGACCATGGCAAGTATTCGCAAGCGCGGCAGCAGCTATCTCATCGTGGTCTCCATGGGCTATGACTACAACGGCAAGCGCATCAACCCCCGGCAGAAAACCGTCCACCCTCCCGCAGAGCTGACGCCCAGGCAGGTAGAAAAGTGGCTCAACGAGCAGGCAGTCCTCTTTGAGCGGGAATGCCGCCACACGCCGCAGCCCGTCCAGCAGCTCACGCTGGCAAAATACATCGACCTGTGGCTGACGGACATCGCCCCCGGCAAGCTGGCGAAGTCCACCATCCGCCGCGACCGGCAGGACATCGAGCGTATCCTCCCGGCGCTGGGTCACTACAAGCTCACCGAGCTGCGGCCGGAGCACTTCCGGAATTTCTACGCAGAACTGCGAAAAGTCATTCGTCCCGACACAAAAAAGCCACTCTCCGAGTACACCATTGAGGGCGTGCACGCTACGCTGTGCAGCATCCTCTCTGATGCCGTGGAGGGTGGCTTTCTTTCGCATAATCCGGCGTGGCGCACCTACCGCTACGCCGGGCGCAAGTGTGAAAAGAAGATCGCGGACGAGGAAACGGCGCAGAAGATCATCGCCGCGCTGGAGGGCGAGAGCATTAAGTACGAAACCTACTTCAAGCTCATCATCGCCACGGGGATGCGGCGGGGCGAGTGCTGCGGACTGAAATGGTGCGACATTGATTGGGAGCAGCGTTCCATCCACATCTGCCGCAACGCGGTCAAGGTGACGGACGAGGAGATCTTCGTCAAAGAACCCAAGACCCGCGCAGGTGACCGCTATGTGTACTTCTCCGCCGAGATGGAAAGTCTCCTGCGGGAGTACCGGCAGGAATGTGCATACATCACCGAAACCTATGACCAGCGGCAGCTGACCGCCGATGACTTCCTGTTCCGCCGTCAGGGAGCGCAGCTCCCCATGACGCCCACCACCTTCACCTACCGCTTCAAGCTGATCCTCAAGAAGAACGGCTTGCCGCAGGAGCTGAATGTCCATTCCCTCCGCCACACCGCCGCCAGTCTGATGATCGCGGGCGGCACGGATGTGGCCACGGTGGCGGGCATCCTCGGTCACAGCCAGCCCTCCACCACGCTGGATATCTACACCCATGCTTTCGACAAGAACAAAAAGGCCGCCAGCGCGGGATTGCAGGAAATGCTGGAGATATAAAAAAACGCTGCAAAAAAAACGATTGACATACCTGGACAACTCTGCTATCATGAGCCGCGGGTCAGAGATGGCCTATTATCATCAACGGAGGTGAATGTTCATGGATAGCTGCGGAAGTAGCAGACGAAGCCGTGTATGCGGTACGCAGAAATACGGAAGTCGGATGTGGCCGTCCATGGGCATGGACTGATCACATTCCGCTTTGTCGTATTCTCCCGCACCGCACCAGAGGCGTCTTGCTGTGGCAACTATCTCTGAGGCGGTGCATTTTTGCGCCTATTTTCAGTGCTGAAGGAGGACACAGACATGATGAACAAAATTGTAAAGAAGGATTTTTCTCAGGAGATCGCGGCGGTCATCCGCGCCGCGAAAAGCGAAAATAATCTGGGGTCGCTGTTGAAGCGCTACCATCCACTGGATGTGGCAAAAACCGTCGCGCAGATGACAGACGCAGAACGGCAGCGGCTGTTTCACCTACTGGACGCTCAGGCGCTGGCGGAGGTCTTCCCCTATCTGGACGATGCCGCCCATCGCCTGGCCGATCTGCCAGAACCGCTGGCGGCACAGGTGGTTGCCGACATGGACGCTGGGGATGCACTGGAGATTTTGCGGGAGCTTCCGGCAGAAAAGAAACAGGCCATTGCCGCCCATCTTGATGACAACACCAGGAATGATGTCCGGCGGCTGCTGGCCTTTCACGAGGCGGAGATCGGCAGCCGCATGAGCGGCAATTTCGTCTGCATTCCGGATACGCTGACCATTCGCAGTGCCATGAGCGAGCTGGTGCGGCAGGCCGGTGAGCATGACAACATCTCCACACTGTATGTGGTGGATGGAAACGGCGTATTCTCCGGTGCCATCGACCTGAAGGATCTGATCATCGCACGGGAAAACGATCCGCTGGAGGGCATCATCCGCCGCAGCTATCCCTATGTTCTCGCCCACGAAAAGGTGGAGGACTGCATCGACCGGATCGCGGAGTACGAAGAAGATTCTCTGCCGGTGCTGACAGAGGACGGAAAAATTGCCGGTATCCTCACCGCGCAGGATCTGGTGGAACTGGTGGACGACGCCATGGGCGACGACTACGCCAAGCTGGGCGGCCTGACCTCGGAGGAGGATCTGCGGGAGCCCGCCATCGTCAGCATGAAAAAGCGTCTGCCTTGGCTTATTGCGCTGTTGTTTTTGGGCATGGGTGTTTCCTCCGTGGTCGGTGTTTTTGAATCCGTTGTTGCCGCGCTGCCCATCGTCATCTGCTTCCAGTCGTTGGTGCTGGACATGGCGGGCAATGTAGGTACCCAGTCGCTGGCCGTGACCATCCGCGTGCTGATGGACGAAAGCCTCAGTTTGAAGGATGAACTGACTCTGCTGGGCAAGGAGATGCGGGTTGGCCTGCTCAACGGCGGGTGCCTTGGACTGATGGCGCTTGCTTTTCTGGGTATCTACATTCATCTGTGCAAGGGCTATGTGTGGCTGTCCGCGTTCCTGATCTCCGGATGCGTAGGTGTGTCGCTGGTGGTCGCTATGGTGATCTCCGGCCTGGTGGGTACGCTGATCCCCATGCTGTTTCATAAGATTCACATCGATCCCGCAGTGGCCTCCGGCCCGCTGATTACCACCGTCAACGATCTGGTGGCCGTGGTGACCTATTACGGTCTGGCCACGCTGTTTCTGGTGAATGTATTTCATATCTGACATCGTATCTCGCCTGTGGCCATCGCGGTTACAGGCGGGATGCTTTTTCGTTGTATGTCTATTGATATCTTTTACAATGACATATTTACTTCACGACACAAGTCGAAAACTGGCCAGTTGAAATATGACATAGTGTAATAGCTCAGTTGGGTCACAAAACGCACAATAATGGTCAAATCAGGTTTCAATTTTCACAACTTTCAGCACATAAAAACCGTCTCAAACTTGTCGTTTGAGACGGTTTTTGGTATGCCCGACTGGATTCGAACCAGCGGCCTTTGGAGTCGGAGTCCAACGCTCTATCCAACTGAGCTACGGGCACATATTTGATTGTTCTCTACGGGAATAGTAGTCAAATAGTAGTCAACGACTACACTTTCTTTCTCTGCGCTTCCCACAAACGCAGTCGCCGCAAGGGTTTGCACCACATCTCAAGAGGACACGCCTTACATGTCGGAGTCCAACGCTCTATCCAACTGAGCTACGGGCACATATACATCTTGTCATCAAATGAATTATACCAATTCAAACGCCGTTTGTAAAGTCCTAATTTCAAATATTCCATAAACAATTTGGATTGTTTTTCCGCAGCCCTCATGTTAAAATACATCATATAATCACAAGGGGGATATTTTTATGGTCTATACCTCGGAATATGCTTCTCCGCTGGGGGGCATCATCCTCGCCTGCGATGACAATGCCATCATCGGTCTGTGGTTTAGCGGTCAAAAGTATTTCGGCAGCACCCTCCCGATGCACACAGAGGCGAAGGCGCATCCGCTGCTGCAGGATGCGCGGCGCTGGCTGGATATTTATTTTTCCGGTAAAGACCCCGGCTTTCTCCCGCCCCTGCGCTATGATTCCACACCCTTTCGCAAGGCGGTGTGCGACATCATGCTTACCATTCCCTACGGCCGGACCATGACCTACGGGCAGATTGCCCGGGAGCTGGCCCGGCAGCAAGGCCGGGAAAAGGTATCCGCCCAAGCCGTGGGCGGCGCGGTGGGGCACAACCCCATTTCCCTGCTCATTCCCTGCCACCGAGTGGTAGGCACCGGCGGCAGCCTCACCGGGTATGCCGGCGGCATAGACCGCAAGATGCAGCTTCTCCGTCTGGAGGGCGCAGATATGAGCCGTTTTTTCGTGCCCCAAAAAGGAACCGCACTCTGATAGAGCGTCCCGCTTCCCATTTGCGCCGAAGCTATGGGACTCCCCGCCCATAATAAACGCTTTATTCCATAAATTCCATAAATAATCCAAGGCTGACGGGTCAATAACCTGCCAGCCTTGGATTTTATACGAGAATGGGCTTAGACTTACCGCTGACCCTTGTCGTAAGGAATACCCTCTGCCTTCGGTGCCCGGGACTTCTTGGATGTGAAGGCCAGCACCACCAGGGTGATGATATACGGCAGCATCCGATACACATGGGAACTGATACCGATTTCTGCCAACCAGTACACACCGTCCCCATTGATGTCCAGGCTGGAATAGGCTGCGGCGATGCACTTGAACAGGCCAAAGAGCAGGGATGCTCCGGCGATGTTCAGCGGTTTCCAGTTGCCGAAGATCATAACCGCCAACGCCAGGAAGCCGAAGCCGGCCACATCGCCGTTGGAGCTGCAGTTGGCAGTGGTCAGTGCGTAGACAAAGCCGCCCATACCGGCCAGGGCGCCGGAAATGGTGGTGCCCGCATAGCGCATCTTGTGTACATTGATGCCCAGAGAGTCTGCCGCCTGGGGATTTTCACCGCAGGAGCGCAGCCGCAGACCGAACTTCGTCTTATACAGCAGGATAGACAGCACCACAAATATAATCAGGCAAATATAGGTCGCCAAATAGACCTTGTGCAGGAATGTGTTGCCGAAAAATCCCAGATCTGCATCCTTCTCAAAGCCCAGTGTGGTCTTTTTAATCATGAACCAGCTGGCAGCATCGCCGGTGGCCATTTGCAGCACATTCTGATTGGCAATGATGCGGATCAGAAACAGCACCAGAGCGGGTGCCATCAGGTTCAGAGCCGTGCCGCCGATGGTCTGGTCGGCCCGCAGGTTCACGGACGCAAAGCTCAGCAGCAGGGAGAACACCGCTCCCAAGACAGCCGCCACAAGCATAGCCAGCAGCTCAAAGCCCTGCAGTGCGACCCAGTCCCCCGCTTTCTTGGCGGCGTCAAACACATGCGCCTGCTGCATCAGCCGAACAAACAAAACACCCACAAACGCGCCCAGGATCATAATACCTTCCAGGGCCAGGTTGATGATACCGCTTCGCTCGGCGAACACACCGGCCAGCGCCACGATCATCAGCGGGATCGCAAAGATAAGGGTCTGTTGAATCAGAAATGTCATGCGTCCTCGCCTCCTTTCCGGGTCTCATCCTCCGCATCCGGCGGTGTTTCCTCCGGCGTGTCCAGCGGTTGGGCCGCAGCCTCCGTTGGAACGGGCGCTGTGGTCTCGGCTGTTGCCTTTGCCTCTTTGCGCTTTCTCAGGTTCATCAGCATCATCCGAATCACCAGGGAGAAGGCGGACAGGTACACGATCACAGAGATGATCACATCGGTAATATACTCATTATACGCCGTAAGGTTGGTCAGCTGCATACCCACAATATCCAGCATAGCCATGAATATACCGGCAAAGATGACGCCAATGGGGTTATTGATAGCCAGCAGAGCCACCGGGATGCCGTTAAAGCCCACGGCAGGCAGCGACTGATAGGTGGTCCAGTAAAACTCCGTGTTGCCCGACAGCCAGTACAGGGCCGCGCCCGTTCCGGCCAAGGCTCCGGCGATGGCCATGGAAAGCACGATGTTCCGCTTGTCGGGAATACCGGCATAGCGGGCAGCGTGGCGGTTACTGCCGCAGGCCTTGAGCTGATAGCCGAAGGTAGTTTTTTCCAGGATGATATACACCGCAATAGCCAGTACAATGGCCACCAGAATACCGCCATTGATCTGGGAGCCGGGGAAAATCTTATCCAGCCCCAGCTTCGGGGTAGCTACGCCGTTGAAGGAGGTCTTATAGATATAGCCGGACTTGGTGTTTTCCACCATGTTCTTAAAGCTGCTGATGTCAAACATCCAGGTCACCAGGTTGGCGGCGATCCAGTTTGTCATAATACACGCCAGCACCTCGTTGATGTTCAGCAGAGCCTTCAGCAGGCCGGGAATCGCGCCCCAAATAGCGCCTGCCAGCATACCGCCCAACAGGGACAGGACCCAGATAACACCCACAGGCACGGAGGCTGACGGGATACCCAGGGCAATGCACAGCGATGCCAGCGTACCCATCAGGTACTGGCCGGGTGCGCCGATATTGAACAGGCCCGTCTTGAATGCCACAGCCACAGATAAACCGGTCAAAATCAGCGGTGTAGCCCGGAACAGCATATTGCCGATGTTCTGGGCATTGAAGCCCCAGGTCAGTGCACCGGCTGCATCGCGGCCCGTGCTGAGGATACCTACAAAGATGAGGCGAATGCCGTCCCATATGCTGCCGCCGGTGATCTTCGGTTCTACCAGGCCTACGATCAGCACCACCAGGCCGCCCACCAGCAGGCCCACCAAAATGGAGATCAGAGAGGACAGCAGCTTGTTGAATCCGTCGCTGCGGCCCAAGGTCTGCAATTTCAGCTTCATGCCTGCTCACCATCCTTTCCCTCACGCTTGGCGCCTGCCATATAGAGGCCCAGCTCCTGCACCGTGATCTTTTTGGGGTCGAATTCACCCACGATCTCGCCCTCATACAAAACCAGGATCCGGTCGGACAGGCTCATTACCTCATCCAGCTCCAAGGATACCAGCAGAACAGCCTTTCCGGCATCCCGCTCGGCCACCAGTTGGCTGTGAATGAACTCAATGGCGCCCACATCCAGGCCCCGGGTAGGCTGCACCGCCACAATAAGCGGCTTTTCCCGGTCCAGCTCCCGCGCGATGATGGCCTTCTGCTGGTTACCGCCGGACATGCTTCTGGCAATCGTCACAGGGCCTTGGCCGCTGCGCACATCAAATTTCTCGATCAAATGCTCGGCATAATTCCGCACGGCGTCCCGCTTAATAAATCCGGCGTGCTGGAACTGCGGCTCCTGGAACCGCTGGAGGACCAGGTTGTTCTCCAGGGTAAAATCCAAAATAAGGCCATGCTTATGCCGGTCCTCGGGGATATGGCTCATATTCTCGCCCCGATGGTGAATGGAGCTGTGAGAAATATCCTTCCCGCACAGGGTAATATTTCCCGTAGACTTGTCCAATCCCGTCAGGCCATAGATCAGCTCCGTCTGGCCGTTGCCGTCGATACCGGCAATGCACACGATTTCTCCGGCCCGGACGCTGAAGCTCACATGGTTTACGGCGTTGCGCTTGTGGGTGTGAGAGGCCACGCACATATCCTCTACCCGAAGGATCTCCTCCTTGGGCTGGGCGGGCGTTTTCTTCACCTCCAGCTGCACCGGGCGGCCCACCATCATGTTCGACAGCTCCTGCTTATTGGTTTCGCAGGTGTTTACCGTACCAATATACCGGCCCTTGCGCAGCACGGAGACACGGTCGGACACCTCCATGATTTCGTTGAGCTTGTGGGAGATAAAGAGGATGGACTTCCCCTCAGCCGCCAGATTCTTCATGATCTGCATAAGCTCGTCGATCTCCTGGGGCGTCAGCACAGCGGTAGGCTCGTCAAAAATAAGGATCTCGTTATCCCGGTAGAGCATCTTCAGGATCTCCACACGCTGCTGCATACCCACGGTGATGTCCTCCACCTTGGCGTCCACATCTACTTTCAGGCCATACCGCTGCGACAGCTCCTCCACCTTTTTACGGGCTTCCTTCTTTTGCACAAAACCCATTTTGGTGGTCTCCGCCCCCAAAATGATGTTATCCAGCACCGTGAATACATCCACCAGCTGGAAATGTTGGTGTACCATTCCGATACCCAGGGCGGTCGCCACATTCGGGTCGGTGATATTGACCTTTTCGCCGTTTTTGCGAATCTCGCCTGCCTCCGGCTGATACAGGCCGAACAGTACGCTCATCAGCGTGGATTTACCGGCGCCGTTTTCGCCCAGCAGAGCGTGGATCTCGCCCCTGCGGAGCTGCAGCGTGATGTCGTCGTTGGCCTTGATGCCTGGGAACTCCTTTGTGATGTGAAGCATTTCGATCACATACTGGGGAGTATTTTCCATGCCGCCACCTACTTTCTTAGTATACTCTTTCCCCGTATCATACGCAGAAATGGTTAAAATATATTATACAGTACCCCACTGCAGATTGCAAGCGCGTAATCCATTTTTTACAAATTAATACCCCGTTTACCCTGCTTATTCGCATAATTTGTGCAAAAAAAGAAGGGCGAAACGCCCTTCTTTTTTATGTAATCCTATGAATCCCTAAATTACTTCACTTCGTTCAGGGTCAGATTGTCAGTGCTGGCCAGCTTGGTGTAGTCGTCGTCCACGACCAGCTTGCCTTCGGCCATATCCTTCAGCATGGCGTTGTAATCGTCAACGCTCCACTTGGTCAGGGACCAGGTAGCGGTGGGCAGACCCACAGCGTTGTCCTTAGCACCCAGAGAAGTGCCAACACCGCCGATAGAAGCGAACTCACCGGCATAGAACTTGGTCAGAGCCCACTGCACAGCGTCGGACAGGCCCTTCATGGCGGAGGTGATAACGGTGTCAGACTCGAAGCTCTGGTCCACATCCACGCCGATGACCTTGCCATCGTTGGCTGCAGCAGCAGCGGCAACAGAGGCAAACATGGAACCGCCGCAGGAGAAGATGACCTCCGTGCCGTTCTCATACCAGCCGCTGGCCATGGTCTGCAGCTCGGGGGAAGCCTGGAAGGAGCCGCCGTACAGCCAGGAGTAGTTCATCTCGACCTTCACATTCAGTTCCTTGGCAGCAGCGCTGGCGCCCTGGACATAGCCGTAGCCATAACGGCAGCAGGCGGGGTTGTTGCCGCCGCCACCGCCGGTGAAGCCCAGCTTGGTGTAGCCTTCCTTAACGGCAGCGTAACCGGCCAGATAGCCGCACTGCTGCTCCTGGAAAGCGACACCGGCGATGTTCTTCAGAGCGGGGGAATCCTTCTTACCGGCCTCTTCGCCCACGGGATAACCATCGATGAACACGAAGGACACATCGGGATAAGCCTTAGCGGCCATGCGCAGAGCGGCCTCCTGCAGGAAGCCGGCGCACACCACGATCTTGGCGCCGTTTTCGCAGGCAGCCTTCATGGCATCAAAGCGGTCGTCATCAGTAGCCTGATCGCCGTTGGCGGGCTGATAATACTTGTAGCTGAGGTTGTTGGCGTTGGCATACAGCTTCACGCCGTCGTAAGTACCCTGGTTGAAGGACTTATCCTTCAGGGCGCCCACATCGGTAACGAATGCAACTTCGTACTTGCCGTCGGCAGAGGTCATCTCATCCTTGATGCTGTCTGCGCTGACGGTCTTGTCGGTGTCCTTGTCCTTATCGCCGTCCTTGTTGCCGCAGGCAACCAGAGACAGGGTCATGACAAGAGCAAGAAGCAGAGCAAGAAACTTTTTCATGTCAAATCTACCTTTCTTCATTTTTTCCGCCTGTAAAAGCGGATAGATTTGCATGGTATTGCTACCATGCTTGTGCCTATTCTATCAGTTAATCCCCTGAAATGCAAGACCCAATTTACAATTTCGACGCAAAAAAGCAACCCTTTCTGTGTGCAGACTGCACAAAGGGTTGCTTTTTTCGCTTTTTGGGTTATTTATTTTCCATCTTGACCGCAACCTCAAGAGCAATTTTCATCATATTGGTGAAATTGGTCTGACGCTCGTCGGCAGAGAGCTCGGTGCCGTTGACCAGGTTGTCGGAAATGGAGCAGATCGCCAGCGCGCGCTTGCCGGTGTAGGCGGCGGTGCAGTACAGGGCGGCAGCCTCCATCTCCACGGCCATAACGCCCATCTTGCTAAAGCGCATATTGCGCCCGGCGGCGTCGTAGAAGGTGTCGGAGGAGTAGAGATTGCCCACGGGCATCTTCACGCCCAGCTCCTTAGCCGACTCCACGGCAGCCGTCAGCAGGTCAAAGTCGCAGATGGGAGCGTAGGTGCCGCCCAGCTCATATTGGTCGGCAAAATTGGAATTGGTGCAGGCGCCCTGACCGGCCACCACGCTGCCCAGCTCCAGGTCCGCGCGCATGGCCCCGGCGGAGCCCACACGGATGATGTTCTCCACATCGTACTGGGTGTACAGCTCATAGGCATAAATGCCGATGGACGGCATACCCATGCCGCTGGCCATCACGGACACAGGCACGCCCTTGTAGGTGCCGGTATAGCCCTGCACGCCGCGAACATTGTTCACCAGCTTCGGCTCCGTCAGAAAGGTCTCGGCAATAAACTTCGCCCGCAGGGGATCGCCGGGCATGAGAACGGTTTTTGCGAAATCGCCCTTGTTGGCATTATTGTGGGGGGTAGACATAGTAATATCCTCCTGTTATTTTTCCATGGCCTTCACGGCCTTCACGATGCGGCTGGTGCCCAGGCGGTCGGCGCCCAGGGCCACGAAGTCCTCGGCGTCCTGCAGATTGGCAATGCCGCCGGCGGCCTTGATTTTCACATGGGGGGCAACATTGGCCTTAAACAGCGCCACATCCTCCCGGGTAGCACCGCCCCCGCCGAAGCCGGTGGAGGTCTTGATATACTCCGCTCCGGAGTCGGAGACCACCCGGCACATTTCTTTCTTTTCCTCATCCGTAAGCAGGCAGGTCTCAATGATGACCTTCAGCAGCTTTCCGCCGCAGGCCGCCTTCACCGCCTTGATTTCCTCCAGGACCTTGTCATACAGTCTGTCCTTCACCCAGCCGATGTTGATGACCATGTCAATTTCCGAGGCGCCGTTTTTCACCGCGTCCTCCGTCTCAAAGCACTTGGTAGCGGTGGTGCTGTACCCATTGGGGAAGCCGATAACGGTGCAAATGGCGATCTTTCCGTCCACATACTCCGCCGCCCTGCGCACATAGCTGGCCGGGATGCACACGCTGGCGCAGCCGTACTTCATGCCATCGTCGCAGATGGCGCGGATCTCCTCCCAGGTAGCCCCCTGGCTCAAAAGGGTGTGGTCCACCCGCCGGAGAATGTCCTTAACCGTGTCGTTCATATGCAAATAGCTCTCCTTTCGGTCCTTTTTCGCTCCGTATATTCGTAATAATACCACAATTTCGTTGCCTCCGCAACTAAACTTATACAGCGTGTCAAAAAAGCCTCGCAGAGTTTGCCGCCCGCAGGCGGCAAAGAATTCAAATCATTTTCTCTCGCGACATGTGCGTGAGAGAAAATACTTCTCAGGCTGCAAGTGTGGAATTTGTGCGCCTACGGCGCACAAATTATGCGCGCAGCAGACTGCGAGCCTTTTGTCGGAAAAACCCGAAGGGTTTTTCGACAGTCTCTTTATAGCCCGATATACGGAACCACCAGTGCCAGCAGCATCACCACCGCCAGCAGCAGGGCAATGCCCATGGCCACATATCTCGTCCACTTGGGTCTCATGCGTTTTCCTCCTCCGTAATAATTCTGCGAATACTCTTCTCCACCTTCCGCCGGGGTGCCATGATCTCATGGCCGCAGCCCAGGCAGCGGAGCTTGATGTCCATGCCGATGCGCAGCACCAGCCACTCCTTGCTGCCGCAGGGGTGGGTCTTTTTCAGCTCCACCTTATCGTTTATCTTCAGATCCATCTCATTCTCCCCCGCCCTTTATAAGATCCCAGTAGTGCTTAGCCGCCTGCTCGGTCTTGTTGTCGGCGTATTCATAATAGGTGGTGTCCCCCAGGCTCTCCGGCAAGTATCTTTGCTTTACATAGTGCTTGGGATATACATGCGGATACTTGTACGCCTGGGGCCTCTCGCTGCCGGCGCTGTCGGCATGAACATTTTTCAGGTGCCGAGGGATGTCCCCCACCCTGCCCTTTTCAATGTCCTGCATGGCGGCAATGATGGCATTGTGGGACGAATTGGATTTGGGCGCCGTGGCCAGCAGCACCGCCGCCTCTGCCAGAGGAAGCCGCGCCTCAGGCAGTCCCAGCTGCACCGCAGCGTCCACGCAGGCCTTGGTAATGGCCATAGCCTGGGGATAGGCCAGGCCGATGTCCTCGGAGGCGATGACCAGCAGCCGCCTGCACGGGGATAAAAGATCTCCCGCCACCAGCAGCCGCCCCAGATAATACACCGCCGCATCCGGGTCAGAGCCGCGGATGGACTTTTGCAGGGCCGAGAGCAGATCATAGTGGTCGTCCCCCTCCCGGTCGTAGCGCATAGCGCTGTGCTGCGCAACCTGTAAAGCATCTTCCCTTGTCAGTAGAAGCTTTCCATCCACGGGCTTTGCCGCCCGGCTCAGCAGCTCCACGGCGTTCACAGCCTTGCGCACATCTCCGCCGCAGCCGGTAGCGATGGTCAGAGGCACCTCCTCCTCCCAGGAAAGGGGCAGCGCACTCTGCTGCTGCACAATGCCCAGGGCCCGCGCCACCGCAGGCACGGCCTCCTCCGCCGTCAAGGGTTTAAATTCAAATACCGTGCTCCGGGAGAGCAGGGCATTGTACACATAAAAATACGGGTTTTCCGTGGTGGAGGCCACCAGGGTGATCTTGCCGTTTTCCATATACTCCAGCAGGCTCTGCTGCTGCTTTTTGTTAAAATACTGTATCTCGTCCAGGTACAGCAGGGCCCCGTTGGGCGCCACCATGGTCCCCACATCCGCCATGATATTTTTCACATCCTGCAGGGAGGCGGTGGTGGCGTTGAGATGGTAGAGGGTCTTGTTGGTCCGCTTTGCGATGATACCCGCCACCGTGGTCTTGCCCGTGCCGGAGGGTCCGTAAAAGATGAGGTTCGTAGCGGTGCCGCTTTCAATAATTCGGCGAAGCATAGCGCCTTGCCCCAAAAGATGTTTCTGTCCCGCCACCTCGTCCAGCGTCTGGGGCCGAATGGCGTCGGCCAAAGGCTGCATCTGCATACGATCCCCCCTTTTCATAGGATTTTATCATTATAACACAGTGATCCCGGAATTGCAATTTTCTTTCGCAGCGTTTATAATACCTCTTAAGAGGTGATGTTTTTTGAAGAATCCTGCCGAAGTAAACGCCATTATTCAGGAGCTGGAGCGGCTGTACCCGGACGCCCTTTGCTCCCTGCAATATAAAAAGGACTATGAGCTGCTCTTTGCCGTGCGCCTGTCCGCCCAGTGTACCGATGCCCGGGTGAATCAGGTCACCCCCGCCCTTTTTGCCCGGTTTCCCACTCTGGAGTCCTTTGCCCGGGCCAGCGAAGAGGAGGTGGGCGAATATGTCCACTCCTGCGGCTTTTGGCGCGCCAAGGCCCACGACCTGGTGGCCTCCGCGCAGATGCTTCTGCGCGACTTTGGGGGCAAGGTGCCGGATACAATGGAAGATCTTCTGCGCCTGCCCGGTGTAGGCCGCAAAACTGCCAATCTGATTTTAGGTGACATCTACGGCCGGGAGGGCTATGTCTGCGACACCCACTGCATCCGCATTACCGGCCGCTTGGGCCTCACCGACGGCAGCAAGGACCCCCTTCGGGTGGAAAAGCAGCTCCGTGCCTGCCTCCCTCCGGAAAAGTCCAGTGACTTCTGCCACCGTATGGTCCTCCATGGCCGGGCCGTTTGCACCGCCCGCAGCCCCCACTGCGCCGAATGCACCCTCCGGCCCCTGTGTGACACGGGATGCTCCGAGCCGTAAGTCCCGACCCTCTTCGATGTCTTGACTTTTGCCGTCCCAGCGTATATTATTGTAAAAACATATCGCGAACTAAGCGTGGAAGGAGTGCATGAAATATGAAAAACAGAGTCATCACCATCAGCCGTGAGTTTGGCAGCGGCGGCCGTACCATCGGCCGTAAGGTAGCCGAAAGGCTGGGTATCCCCTGCTATGATTCCGAGCTGATTCAGGAGATGGAGAAGCAGACCGGCTTTGCCGCGGACTATGTGAAGGAGGCCGGCGAGTATGCCCCCGGCGGCTTCTTCTCCTCTGCCCTCTCCACCCGGATGTTCGGCCCCACCAACGAGGATATTCTCTGGTCCCATCAGTATAAGGTCATCACCGCCTTGGCCGAGAAGGGTCCCTGTGTTATCGTGGGCCGCTGCGCCGACTATGTTTTGCAGGACAAGGCCGACTGTCTGAAGGTTTTCATCCATGCGGATATGAAGTTCCGGGCCGAGCGCATCGTGAAGGAGTACGGTGAGCGTGACCAGTCCCCGGAGGAGCGCCTGAAGGACAAGGATAAGCGCCGGGCCGCCTACCACCGCTTCTACACCGACATGAAGTGGGGCCACGCCCAGAACTATCACATCACGCTCAACAGCGGTGCCCTGGGCATCGACAAGTGCGTAGATATTTTGGTCCCGCTGTTTTGAGTGCCGGTACTATTTCCCGTTTTGCATCATATACTGCCTTGAAAAGAGCGGAAAGGATGATGCAAATTGGATATGCAGCAGCTCATGCAGCAGGTGAAAAACGATCCACAAATGGTGCAGCGCGTCATGCAGTCCCCGGACGGGCAAAAGCTGATGCAGCTGCTCACCTCCTCCGATAACGGTGCAGGCCTCGACCATGCCGCCGCCAGTGCCGGCAGCGGCAACACCGCCCAAATGGTTTCCATGCTGAAAAAAGTCATGCAGACCCCTGAGGGGGCAGCACTTTTGGACCGTCTGAGCAGTCAGCTGCAGCGGTAAGGGGAGGGATCGCCATGTCGGAGCTGCAAGACAAGCTCAATTCCCTCCTGTCCGACCCTGCCGGGATGGCCCAGGTGGTGCAGCTTGCCCAGCAGCTCTCCTCCACCATGGAGCCGTCTGCCGCACCCACGCCGCAGAGCGGCGCGCCACATCCGGGGCCGTCCTCTCCCCCGCCGAGTCCCAATCCCCCGCCCTCCACTGCGCTGCCGGGCGGCATCGACCTGGGCACTGTCTCCCGTTTTTTACCCGTGCTCCAGGCCCTTTCGTCAGATCAAAGTCATTCCATGCAGTTGCTCAATGCCCTGCGCCCTTATTTGAAGGAGGAGAAGCAGGGCAAGGTTGAGCGCGCCGCCCGTCTGGCCAGGCTCATCACCGTAGGCAAGCGATTTTTGACGGAATGGGAGGGGTGAGGGATGTATAACCGTTACACGCGTAACGACACCGGCGTCTACACCCGCATCTCCCAGAACGATACCCCTCCGCCCGGCGGAGGCCCCAAGCCCGGCGGTCCGCCGCCGGGACCACAGCCGCCCCCTGAGCCAAAGCCACCCTCCGGGCCGCCCCATCGCCCTGAGCGAGATATTCTGAATCGGCTCCTGGAAAAGCTCCACTTAGGGGACCTGGACTCCGGCGACCTGCTGGTGCTATTGCTTCTGTTCCTGCTCTTCCGGGAAAAAGCCGATGAAGAGCTCCTCATAGCCCTGGGCCTGCTGCTGATACTCTAAAAATAACTAAATCTCAAAAATGAGGACTGCCCCCGCAGTCCTCATTTTTTGCCCCATCATCATGCAAAGCCCCGTCATTGTGAGGCCGGGGCGCACACCGGCCTCACAATCCGTACTCCCCGTCCTTATAGGCCCCCTTGCCTAAAGGGGGCTGGCACGGCGAAGCCGTGACTGGGGGATTCCTCTCTGCACCGGCCCCCTTGTAACCCTCCGTAGGGGCGGACGCCCCATCCCTAAACAAAAAACAAGGACCGCAAACCGCAGTCCTCGTTTCCCGAATTCAAATTCCTGTCACTCCGCGGCAATCTCCCGCACAGCCCGGATAGCCTCCTCTACCTCCTGCTCTGTGTTGTAGCAGGAGAAGCTAAAGCGCACCGCCCCTTGCTCGGTGGTGCCCAGAGCCCGGTGCATCCGGGGCGCGCAGTGGGCCCCCGGCCGGGTGGCAATGCCGTAGTTCTCCGACAGTGCATCAGACACGGCGGAGGAGTCGTAGTCCCGTATGTTCAGTGTCACGATGGCTCCCCGGACAGGCGCTGTAAAGTCGCCGTATACCGTCACCCCGTCTATGTCCTTCACGCCCTCATAAAATTTCCGCATCAGGCCGTGCTCCATCTGCTGAATGTCCTCCACGCCCCGCTCCAGGATCACATCCAGCGCCGCCGAAAGACCGGCGATGCCATGGCTGTTCAAGGTCCCGGCCTCCAGGCGGGTGGGATATTCCATAGGCTGGTGGCGGTCATAGGAATGTACCCCAGAGCCGCCCACCTTCCAGGGAGCTATCTCCACTCCGGGCCGAATACACAGCCCCCCGGTGCCCTGGGGTCCCATAAGGCCCTTGTGTCCGGTAAAGCATAGCACATCCACGCCCATTTTCTCCATGTCAATGGGAATCGTCCCCGCCGTCTGGGACGCATCCACAATAAGCAGTGCCCCGTGCCGGTGGGCAATCTCTCCGATTCTGGCAATGTCCAGAACATTTCCCGTCAGGTTGGAGCAGTGGGTGCATACGATGGCCTTGGTGTTGCAGCGGATAAGCCGCTCAAAGTCCCCGTAATCCACCCGGCCCTGCCGGTCCGCCGCCACAAAATCCAGTCCAACGCCCCGCTCCTCCTCCAGCCGATACAGGGGCCGCAGCACGGAGTTATGCTCGCAATCGGTGGAGATGGCGTGGTCGCCCTCATGAAGTATTCCGTTGATGGCAATGTTCAGCGCTTCCGTGGAATTGGCCGTAAAAACTATATGATCCGCCCGCTGACAAGCAAAAAGCCTTGCCAGCTTTTCCCGGGTGCCGTACACCGTCCGGGATGCCTCCAGCGCCCCGCCGTGTGCCCCTCGGGCGGCGTTGCCCATGGTATCCATAGCCTGCACCACCGCCCGGGCCACCTGGGGTGGCTTGTGCAGTGTGGTAGCGGCGTTGTCCAAGTAAATCATCCTTTGTCCCCCATCTGCTTGCTTTTAATAAAGTATAGCAAATCCGGCAGGGCAAGTAAAGCCGCTTTTCTCGCTGCCTTCGTA
>ERZ1026848.524-NODE-524-length-21465-cov-9.864362_pt1 | contig 21465 bp, 20 predicted proteins | sample MGYA00380154_ERZ1026848 | MGnify/ENA primary metagenome ERZ1026848 (study PRJEB33269, sample SAMEA4719790) | human gut metagenome | biome: human-associated habitat; feature: organic feature; material: feces | place: Cameroon | collected 2013-10 ...
TGATTTTGTTGCTGGTGTCTTTGGCGTACCACTCGTTCATGATATTCAAAAACGGAGTGAAGTCATTTTCGGTTGGATTGGCACTATCTACATTGTTGTTGATAGCGATAAAGCGAACACCCTTTTTCGGGAATACAATCTCGGTGTAATATCCGACTTGCAGGTAATTTCTACCAAATCTCGATAGGTCTTTTACCACCAGAGTGTCCACTCGTCCGGCTTCGATTTCTTCCAGCAGGGCGGTAAAGCCGGGGCGGTTAAAATTCGTGCCTGAGTAACCATCATCATAGAAATGGCGGATATTTCTCAGTCCCTTTTGTCGGGCATATTCTTCGAGATACTTTTTCTGATTTAGGATGGAGTTCGATTCGCCAGCCTGTTCATCGTCTCTGGATAATCGCTCGTATAGAGCTGTGATTTTGATTTCTTCTTTCTTTGCCACGGTTTTGCCTCCCTTCTGTATGTAATTTGCGTTGATAAAACGCTACCTTTCTCTATCCTCGTGTATTATAACCGTTCGGGTCGGTCACAACATAGCTGCTGTGCATTTGCATAAGGTTGGGCTTGACGAAAAAACGGGTCTTTCCGCTGCCGCTTCCTCCAATCACAAGGATATTTTTGTTTCTTGCATACTTTGGCTGCTTCGGTCGGCTGCTCATCATCAGCCGTTCCGTCTGGGTCAGCAGTACATTGTTTGCAAATACCGGGTCAATGTAGGGCTTTATATCCTCGGCGTTGCCCCAACGGGCAGAGCCGTATTCCACGCCCTTACGGTATTTCTTTGCGTTCTTGCCTTTGGTGTAGACAATCAGCCGAATAAGGATAGCTCCGGCAATGCCTATCAGCATATCCAACGGGAAAAAGCTCGGCAGGGGTGACGCAAAAGCAGAAGTAAAGCCGTTCCCGATACCTAAGAGCTTGCCGGAAAGGTCTGCGCCGGGGGCAAGCCGTACCGCCTGTGCTGCTTTGTCAAAGAAATACACAAAGAGGATATAGGGCAGATTTGGGATAATCCACTTTTTCAGATTTCGGTTGTTCATCGTTCACGCCCCCTGTCTTTGTTTTTGACCTGTTCCCGCTGCGCGTTCAGTGCTGCCGCCTTTTGCCTAAAATCAGACAGCAACTTTCGGATAGAGGGCTTTTTGTCCTGTGTCAGCTTCTTTGCAGAAAATTCTTGAAAAGCTGCGGTCAGCACGTCCGCGTCCCGTCCTTTGAAAAACACAAGATAGCGGGGCGAGTTTTCCGTTGTGTCCTTTTTCAGCGCAAAGTCGATATGATACTTTTTCGCGGTGCTTTCAAAGGCTTTGATATTTTCCCCTGTGATTTCAATGTTGGAAACGCCTGCGTTCTGCTTCATAAGCTGCTTTAGTGTCTGCTTGCCGTGAGGTGGGCGGTCTGCCTGCTTTTTCATCTGTGCAAGCAGCTTTTTTATAGCCCGTTGCAGCATTTCAGCGGTCAGCTTCCCGGTCTTGATGTAAAGGGCTACGGTTTTCTCATTTACCTGTTCCTGCATTTCTTCCTCCTTTCATGGGATAGTCGTTTCGGGTAGTCTGCCGCATTAAATCCTTACCCGCAAGCCGTTCAAGTCCTCGGCGCGGATACCCACCAGATACCAGTTTTCGCCGTACTCGATACGGGTCGGCTTCCATTTGCCGCCCGCAAATACTTCCATGCACTCACCGCAATGCAGACCGCCGTAGTAGTCGGCAAGGTCAAAACGAATGTCGTAGCGGTCGGTTTGCTCGTCAAAAATCAAAGCTCCTGTTTTCTGTGCCATGTGGTAATCCTCCTTTAGATTTTGCCGCTTGCCATATCATGCGACACAAGCGACGTGTAATAATTGCCGATAGTGGACGGGGCATTGAACAACGCCGCCTTTAGATACTGCTTGATGTTGCGGATTTTGGTTGTATTCTCCCGCATACAGTCAAGGACAAAGCGGATATGTTCGCTGTCAAGTTTCATAAATTTGCTTTTCACAAGCTCTGCCGGGTAGTCGTCCCCGGCAACACGGATTGTCTTTCTTCTGGTGCAGACTGTTTCAAGGATAAGGTCAACGATTTCGTCCAACCTGTCCCGGTCAGCCATGTCCTGTATGAGAATGTCATAGTCGATATTGTCCTTGATAATTTCCTCATACACGCGGTATGCGTCGTTCTTTTCCATTCGCTTCTTTTCCGGCGGCTCTGCCGCACCCTCACCGTAAGGCAGGGGATTTAGGGAATGGATAGGAACGGAATGGGTACTTGATAAATCCGTATTTGATTTTTCTTTGTTTGGTAAGTTAGTCTTTGATATATCTTTATTTAATTGCGTTGGATTTTCCGACGTCGGATTACCCGGTGTCGGATTTTCCAATATCGGTTTTTCCGGTGTTGGATTTTCCAATCCCGGTGAATGGCTTCCGGGTGACTGCGGCTGCTCATAAATGGTGTATTCAATCGCTGTCATTTTTCCTTTCTCGTCGCGTCCCTGCCGCCTTGTGATATATCCGGCTTTTTCAAGCTCCCATACCGCAGTACGGATAGCGTCGATACTTTCCCGGTTGATGTAGGACAGCCCCGCAAGGGTATAGTCCCAATCCTCCGGCAAGGACAGCATTTGTGATAACAGCCCCTTTGCCTTTAGGGTCAGCTCTTTGTTGCGTAGGTGGTGGTTGCTCATTACGGTATAACCCGTATTGCGCTCCACACGGAAAACAGCCATAGTTTCATCACTCCTTTGCTGCGGATTTGTTACGCAGTAGAACGGCGATTTTGCGGGTACAGGGATAAATCCCTGTCTGCGCCAGAAACGCGCCTGCAAAGCCGCTGATAGCAAGGGCTTTTATGCCCCTATTGCGTAACAGTAGGTATAAAAAAGCGGCGTTCCTGTTCTTCCTGTTTCGGAAGTTAGAAACGCCGCCTGTGCGGTACATTATTCTTATGTTGGGAATGTCAAGTGGTCTTATCCGTAGAACTTTGGAAACGTATTATTTACAGTAAAATTTGCGTTGGACTCTGATTTTCAAAAACCAATCTACGCCCATTTCTACGCCCAAATGACATGAAATTGTGTGATTTTATATGGAGCTTTATGTTTGCACGATTTCAAGAAACCTTGTAACCATGCGGTTTTACGGACTTATATAGGAATATATAGATATATGAAAAAAGGCTAATTTATTACGATACCTAATTTCATTTGTACTCATTCTCCTTCGATTTTCCTTGATTTTCAAGGGGTTTCAGCGTTTGGTGTCTTGGCTGTTACACCATTTTTACACCATTTCCGCATTTGGCTTTATTGGATTTCATCAGACTACACCATTTTGCTGAAATTGCTTGATGGCATAATCCAGCGATTCGGCAGTCACATGAACATACCGATCCATTGTTGTTTTGATGCTGGCATGACCCAGCAGCTTTTGCAGCACCTTCGGCTGCATCCCACTTTCGATTGCACGCATTGCATAGGTGTGGCGCAAAGCGTGCATACAGAAGTGCTTGATCCCCGCTTCATCGCAGAGCTTGTAAAGGTGGGTATCAATTGTATCCTTTCCGCGCTTGCGAAAAAGGACGCACTATTACAAATAAATTATAGCATATAACGTCCTTTTTCTCAAGCCGTTGCGTGAAAAAACTCTCCGCCTATTTGTAAATTTTTCGGAACCTCTTATATCACCAGTTTTTCACTGATGAACTGTTCAAATTCCTTTCGCTTGACCAGTTTCTTTGTGCCGACGAAAAGCACGAACGGACAGTTGGGCGTTCTCAGCATACTGTCGATCCGGCAGAGGGGGATGCCGTCCGAGGATACTTCCATCCATCCGCTTCCGTCCATCTTGGTGTCGTACCGAGACTTGAGCCGGTTGGCTCATTCTTTCTGCAGCATATCTGATTTCTCCTTTTTAGGGTAATAAAAAAGGCAGATAGATTTTTGCTTTCTATCTGCCTGTGTATCGGATATTTACTTTTCGGGAGTTCAAGTCTATCCACAAAGGGAAAACTGCGATTTTACATCTGCGTTTTGGTACAGAAAAAAATCGCCGTTTGGGCAGCAAAAAAGCCCGATATAATCGGGCTTTTCGCAGGAGACACTGTCTCCACATTATGGTCCGAGTGTTGAGATTCGAACTCAAGGCCTCTTGAACCCCATTCAAGCGCGATACCAAACTTCGCCACACCCGGATAGCTAACCGAATCACTCAAGTCAGCTTGATTACTATACCACACCTTTTCGGGGAATGCAAGGGGTTTTTTGAAATTTTTCCGTTTTTTTAGTAGCCATACCGTTTCCGCTTGGCCAGCAGGAAGATACCCGTGGTGACAACGGCCATGACCTCTGCCGCCACGGTGGACATCCAGATGCCGTCCAGCCTCCACAACAACGGGAACAGCAGCACCGCTCCCACCTGGAACACCAGGGTCCGCAAGAACGCGATGATGGCCGAGGTGAGCCCGTCGTTCAGGGCCGTGAAGAAGGACGAGCCGTAGATGGCGAAGCCCGAGAACAGGAACGAGAACGAGAAAATGGTGAAGGCGTGGGACGTCATCCGGAACAGTCCCGGGTCATACCCCACATACAGCCGGGACAGCGGCGCGGCCAGAACCTGCCCCGCCGCCAGCATGCACACCGCGCACACGGCCAGCAGGCCGCCGCTGCGCCGCGGCAGGCCCCGCAGCTCCCCGCGGTTTCCGGCCCCATAGTGGAACGACACAACAGGGGCCGTCCCCACGGAATAGCCGATATAGATGGCCTGGAAGATCATATTTACATACATCAGCACGCCGTAGGCAGAGACACCGTCCTCTCCGGCGTACTTCATCAGCTGCACGTTATACAGCATGCTCACCAGGGACATGGACACGTTGCTCATAAACTCCGACGACCCGTTGGAGCAGGTTTTCAGCAGGGCGCGCAGGTCCATCCGGCATTTGCCCAGCCGCAGCAGGCTGCTGTTGGACCGGGCGAAGTACACCAGGGGCAGGCTGCCGCCGATGAACTGGCTCAGGGCTGTGGCCGCCGCCGCACCTGCCGCGCCCCAGGAAAACACCGCCACGAACAGGGCGTCCAGCACCATATTGGTGACGCCTGCCGCCACGGTGATATATAGCCCCAGCCGCGGCTTTTCCGCCGTGGCAAACAGGCACTGGAACTCATATTGCAGCACATAAAACGGCAGGGCGATCAGGTTGATGCGGCCATAGATCAGGGCCTGCTCCAGAAGCTCCCCCTCCGCCCCCATCAGCACCGCCGCCGGGCGCAGGATCAGAAAGCCCAGGCCCGCCAGCACCACGCCGATGGCCGCCGAGACGTACACGATCATGGAGAAGATGTCGTTGGCCCGTTCCCGGTCCCCCTGGCCCATGGTCTTGGCGATAAGCGCGCCGCCGCCGGTGCCGAACATGAACCCCACGCAGCCTAAGCCCAGCAGCACCGGGATGATAAGATTCACCGCCGCAAAGGGCGTCTTTCCCGCGTAATTGGACACAAAAAAGCCGTCCACCACGCCGTAAACCGCGGTAAAGATCATCATGGTGATGGACGGCAGCGTAAACCGGATCAGCCTGCCGCAGGTGAAGTGGTCCGATAATTGAATGGACGCTTTGCTCATGACTCCTCCTTGATTTCCTTCGCTTTTTCCCCCAGGGCCTCCTGAAAGCGTCGGGTCAGCGCCAGATATTGCTCCACATCCGCCTGGGGCCAGGCGGCAAACACCTGGTTCTCCGCCTGGATTACCCGCAGGGCGGTCCGGCAGGCCAGTCCCTCTCCCGCCTCCGTCAGGCACACGTCCTTGCCCCGTCCGGCGGCCTCCAGATAGATCAGGCCCTCCCGCTCCATCCGCCGCAGGGCGGAGTTGACGGTCTGCTTGCTCATGCCTCCCAGGCGGCAGACCTCCCGCACAGAGCAGCGCCCCCCGGCGTCGCACAGGGTATACAGCACGCCCATCACGCTGTCCGGCAGGCCCCAGTGCTGGGCCATTTCATGATAAACCGCGTCGGTTTCCTGCAAAAGGTGGTTATACCGCCGCAGGTCCCGGGATGTATATTGCATAGGCTGCCGCCTCCCTTCCGTCCGAAATCATACCAAATGCATTATAGTACGATTTCGTACCTTTGTCAAGACGACACAAACCGCCGGTCCCGGGAAAGAGGGGACCGGCGGTTTGTTTTGTGGTAAAAGGAGAGAGAATAACAATGATAACAGCTTTCGGATTACGGGCCTATCATACCGTCCCAGCGGGAAAAAGTCAAGCGGTCCGGCCCACAGTTTACAGAACGTTCACAGGAAACCGGCAATCTGCCTATTGACGGCCGGCAGCCACGGTGGTAATATTTAGCTCGCTAACATTTAGTATGCTAAGTATTAAAAATCAGGAGAAAGGAGAAAGCTATATGGACTGCGAGAAGAAGCCCGAGCTCATCGGCCCGCTGCTGGGCTACTGCAATCATCGGGCATATCTGAGCATGGACAAAAAGCTGCGGCGCTATGGCGTCACGCCCATCCAGTGCCGGACCCTGACGTATCTGCACCGCCAGCCCGGCCCCGTGACCCAGAAGCAGCTGCAGCAGCATCTGGCTGTGAAGCCCTCCACCGTCAACGGCATTGTGGACCGTCTGGTGGAAAAGGGCATGCTGACCCGCGCCCCCGGCGAAACCGACGCCCGCTGCCGCATCCTGCGGCTGACGGCGTGCGGCCAGCAGTTTTATGACGACTTCGTTTCCATCACCCATGAAATAGAGGCCCTGGTTCAGCGGGGCATGACCCCCCAGGAGGTGGATACGCTCCGCCGGCTCCTGCTGCGGGCGGCGGAAAACCTGACATCGGAGGAGGACAACGCATGATTCGTAAATTAGCTCCCTATACCAAGGGATATCGTATCTGGATCATCCTGGGCGTTCTGTGCTCAGCCGGCGAGGCCGTGCTGGAGCTGCTGCTGCCCAAGGCCATGAGCCAGATCGTGGACGTGGGCATTGCCAACGGCGACAAGGAGTACATTCTGGCCATGGGCCTGAAAATGATCCTCATGGCCCTGGCGTCCCTGGTGATGGGCGTGGGGGCGGCGGCTCTGGCCGCCCGGGCCGGTATGGGCTTCGGTGCCAACGTCCGCGCCGCGGAATATGCCCAGGTGCAGCGGTTCTCCTTTGCCAACATTGAGCATTTTTCCACCGCATCCCTGATCACCCGGCTCACCAACGACGTTTCGTCGGTGCAGATGACCCTGATGATGGGCATGCGCATGCTGGTCCGGGCCCCGGTAATGCTGATCACCGCCCTGGTCATGGCCCTGACCATCAGCTTGCAGCTGAGCCAGGTATTCCTGGTGGTGCTGCCGCTGCTGCTGATCCTGGTGGCCATCGTCATCCGCTATGTGGGGCCGTTTTTCACCGCCCTGCAAAAGTCCACCGACGATCTGAACCTGGTGGTCCAGGAGGATCTGAACGCCATCCGCGTGGTGAAATCCTTCGTCCGGGAGGACCGGGAGCAGGAGAAGTTTGCCCAGCGCAGCGACACCCTCCGGGATACGGCGGAGCGGGCCTACAGCTTCGTGGTGCTGTTTGTCCCCCTGGTGACCCTCATCATGGGCGGCACCATCATGGCCATCATGTGGCTGGGCGGCCACTATGTGGTGGGCGGCTCCATGCTCTCCGGCGACCTGATCGCCTTCTTCACCTACGCCTCCGAAATCCTCATGTCCCTGATGATGGTGGCCATGGTGATGATGGTGCTGACCCGGTCCATCGCCTGCGGCAAGCGCATTGTGGAGGTGCTGGAGGAGCAGCCCGAGATCACCGACTCCGCCGCCGACCCGGCCCTGACCGTGGAAAACGGCGACGTGGACTTTGATCATGTCTATTTCAAATACCACAAGGACAGCGACGCCTGGAACCTGGAGGATGTCTGCCTGCATATCGACAGCGGCATGACCGTTGGCATCCTGGGCGGCACCGGCAGCGCCAAGAGCACCCTGGTGAGTCTGATTCCCCGGCTGTATGAGGCCACGGAGGGCGTTGTGTCCGTAGGCGGACATGACGTCTGGGAATACACCATGGAGGCTCTGCGCCAGGGCTGTGCCATGGTGCTGCAAAAGAACACCCTGTTCTCCGGCACCATCCGGGAAAATCTCCGCTGGGGCCGGGAGGACGCCACCGACGCCGAGATGGAGGAGGCCTGCCGCATGGCCTGCGCCGACGAGTTTATCTCCCGCATGCCCGACGGCTACGATACCCACATTGAGCAGGGCGGCGCCAACGTGTCCGGCGGCCAGAAACAGCGCCTGTGCATTGCCCGGGCCATTCTCCGGCGGCCCCGGGTGCTGATCCTGGACGATTCCACCTCTGCCGTGGACACCGCCACCGACGCCAGGATCCGCGCAGCCCTGCGCCAGGCCCTGCCCGGGTCCACCAAGCTCATCATCGCCCAGCGCATCTCCTCCGTTATGGATGCGGATCTGATCGTGGTGCTGGACGACGGCAAAATTTCCGGCGCAGGCACCCATGACCGGCTGATGGCCACCAATCGGATCTATCAGGAGGTCTATAAATCTCAGCAGGAAGGAGCGACCATCGATGGCTGACAGCAAGAAGCAGGTCCGTCCCGGCGGCCCCCACGGCCGGGGACACGGCTATCAGCGGCCCCAGGATCTCCGGGGCACCGTGGGCAAGCTCCTGGGCTACATCGGCCGCTACAAGGGCGCGCTGATCGTGGTGGCCGTGTGCCTGATCCTCAGCTCCGTGGGCTCCGTGGCCGGCAGCTATTTCCTCAAGCCCGCCCTGAACCACATTGTGGCCGGGGACTTCAAGGGCCTGTTCTGGATGCTGGTGGCCATGGGCGGCGTGTTCCTGGCCTCCGCCGGGTGCTCCTATGCCTATTCCCGCCTGATGGTCCGCATCTCCCAGCGGACCGTGGCCACCCTGCGGCAGGATCTGTTCAACAAGCTCCAGGCCCTGCCCCTGCGGTATTTCGACACCCACCAGTCCGGCGACCTGATGAGCCGCTTCACCAACGACATGGACACCGTGTCCGATATGATCGGCAACAGCTTCGCCAGCGTGGTGTCCAACCTCATCACCTTTGTGTGCACCGTGTTCATGCTGATTTACCTGAACTGGGCCCTGACCCTCATCACCTTCGTGTTCCTGGGTCTGATGCTCCTGGTGGTCAAAAGCGTGGGCGGCCGCAGCCGCATCAGCTTCCAGCAGCAGCAGGCGGCCCTGGGCAGCCTCAATGGCTACATTGAGGAGATGATCGAGGGCCAGAAGGTCATCAAGGTCTTTCACCACGAGCAGAAGACCATGGACGAGTTCGCCGCCCGCAACAGCGCCTATCGCGACGCCGCCGCCATGGCCCAGACCTATGCCGGGTCCATGATGCCCGCCATGGGCAACCTCTCCCGCATCAACTATGCCGTCACCTGCTGCGTGGGCGGCCTGCTGTCCATCTCCGGTGTGTTCGATATCGGCTCCCTGGGCGCGTACCTGCTGTATGTCAAGCAGGTGTCCCAGCCGGTGGGCCAGATCAGCCAGCAGGTGAACACCCTGCTGGCCGCCGTAGCCGGCGCGGAGCGCATTTTTGCCGTGATGAACGCCGACCCCGAGACGGATGAGGGCCGCACCACCCTGGTGCGGGTGCTGAAGGACGGCGATTCCCTGACGGAGACGGACCGCCGCACCGGCCACTGGGCCTGGAAGAAGCCCGACGGCTCCCTGACGGAGCTGCGGGGCGACGTGCGCTTTGACCATGTGGACTTCGGCTACGACCCGGAAAAGACGGTGCTCCACGACGTATCCCTGTTTGCCAAGCCCGGCCAGAAGATCGCCTTCGTGGGCTCCACCGGCGCGGGAAAGACCACCATTACCAACCTGATCAACCGGTTTTATGACATTCAATTCGGTTCCGTCACCTATGACGGCATCGACGTGCGGGATATCCGAAAGGACTCCCTGCGCCGCTCTCTGGGCATTGTTTTGCAGGATACCCACCTGTTTACCGGAACCGTGGCCGACAACATCCGCTACGGGAAGCTGGACGCCACCGATGAGGAGGTCCGCGCCGCGGCCAGGCTGGCCAACGCCGACACCTTTATCCGCCACCTGCCCCAGGGGTACGACACCGTCATCACCGGCGACGGCGGCAGCCTCAGCCAGGGGGAGCGCCAGCTGCTGGCCATTGCCCGGGCCGCCGTGTCCGATCCCCCGGTGCTGATCCTGGATGAGGCCACCTCCTCCATCGACACCCGCACGGAGAAGCTCATCGAGCAGGGAATGGATTCCCTGATGGCCGGGCGCACGGTGTTCGTCATCGCCCACCGGCTCTCCACCGTCCGCAACGCCCAGGCCATCCTGGTGCTGGAGCAGGGCCGCATCATCGAGCGCGGCGACCATGCGGAGCTCATGGCCCAAAAGGGCCGGTACTATCAGCTCTGCACCGGCCAGGAGGAGTTGTCCTGACCCAAAAAACGCAAGAAACAGCCGCCGCAGAGCAAGCTGCGGCGGCTGTGCGCGTATCAAGCGGCAAAAACGCCGGTATCGCAGCGATACCGGCGTTTTTGCTATAGGGGGGAAGGGGGAAATCAGCGAAGTCAGGCAGACCGCCGAGCGGTCCGGCTTCGGTTCCAGAGCCTCGGAGGTGGCCCTGAATATAAATTCATTATACACGGTCGATATTGAAAAATCAACCTGAATTTTGAAAAAATTTCAAAATTTCTGTATGTCACCGCAGCACCGCGCACAGTAATGTCAGGTATCGCGGCAGCTTATCCCGCCGGGGCCACAGCAGCTCCCAGCCCAGCTCTCCCCAGGCGGCGGCCCCCACGTCGCAGCCCAGAGATTCCAGACTGTAGCCCACCGCCTCCGGATGGCGGCAGGGCCGCCCTGCGGGCCGGGTACACGCCGCGCACAGGATGCACCCCCCGGTGGTCAGCACCGCCGCTCCGGGATACAGCGCCCGCAGATGCTCGTCCATCCGCCGGGCGTGGGCGGCGGTCAGCTCCCGGGTATATTCCGCCAGCTCCTCCGGCGTGAACCGCCGCTCCAGCAGCTCCCGGGTAAAGTGGAACTGCATCCCCCGCAGCAGCACCGTTTCATACCGCCCCCAGTATTCCGCCGCCGGAACGTCATAGGGCGGGCACGTCCAGTACCGCCCATAGTCCGGGCAGGGGCGGCACCCGGCGGCGGGGTCCTTCAGGTCCACATACCGCCTGACGAATTCCTCCGCCGGCACCTCCGCCCCGGCCTGTACAATGGTATAGCCGCTTCCGTTCATCCGTTTCCCTCTCCGATCTCATAGCCGCTGAAGTTGTACAGCGGCCCCACCCGGGTCTCGCCGTTCCTGACGGACAGCAGCAGCATCTCGCACCCGTCGGAGAGCCCCGCCTCATCCACGCCATAGAGCAGGGTATGGAAATCCTCCGCAAAGACCCGGACGCTCTCTGCCGCCGCGCCGTGGGCCAGATGCTGGGACCGCACCAGCCGCTCCCGGCCGCCGGTCAGGCTCAGCAGCTCATAGAGCTGCTCCTCCGCCGTCCGGCCATAGCGCAGAAGCTCCCACTGCCCGCCGTTCCGGTGCAGGAACAGGGCCTCATCCCCGTTCTGTCCCACCGGGCCGGAGGACCACACCTCCGTGCCGTCATACCGCAGCACCCGGAGTCCTCCGTTCTCTGCCGTAAGGCGCTCCGCCAGTCCGTCGCCATCCATGTCCACATAGGTTATCGCCGCCGTGCCGTCAGGCCGGGACACCCCCAGCCCCAGCAGCACAGCATACCCCGGATGGTCCACCAGGTCCTCCGACACGGCGAAGGCCTGGGTCTTGACCTGATCGTACCACGCCTGAGCGGAGAGGATCCCGGCATAGGGAGTCACATCCTCACCCATGTCCGCCAGCAGATCCTGGCACACCGCCATCATGGCCGCCTGCATCCCATATCCGCCGTTATACCGGCACTCCAGCATGGTGAAGCAGTACCGCAGGGTGTCCGCCCCGCCGTCCAGCAGCCGCCGGTAATCCGGCAGCTGCCGCATAGCGGCCTCCACGGCCCCGGAAAAGCTGATGGCCGCCACGCTGTCGTCTCCGCTGACGCTGAGCAGCAGACGGTCCAGCTCCAGCACCCGCTCCGGCTCCAGCGGCACCGGCCGCAGCCGCAGCATCTCGAAAACTTCCCCGTCAGCCTGGTGATATTGCAGCAAATACAGCTGATCGTCCAGCCGCAGCAGCTGACAGCCATCCTCCAGCTGGAACAGCCACCGCTCCTGGTACCCGCTGATGTCCGGTCTAAACCCCTCCGGGAACCGGCTGTCCCATTCCTCCAGGCTGACGCTCTGACCGCCCTGGATGGGATACTGACTGTACTTCTCCGGGTTCAGTGCGGTGGTCAGCTGCCCGTCGGCGTTCTCCTGATACCGGGCCCAGTATTTCACGGCTTCATCCCGGAATTGCAGCAGCTCCGCCGACAGGGGAGACGGGCTGGGCATCTCCGGCGTCTGATACACGCACTCCGCCGTCAGATACGTCCCGTCCTCCGGGAATGCCAGTCCCCGCCCGACGATGCTCAGTCTCGTGGAGCCGCTTTCCGTGGGCCGCAGGGCGATCTGCCCGTCCCGGGCGTATACCAGCCAGCGCTCCTGGCCGCCCCACCGGGCCCTGGCGCACCAGATGCGGCCCACGGAGCCGGAAGCATCCCCCTCCGTCCGCATCAGGTCCACATATGCCATGCCGCCTTGCCACGCCGCCGGGGTCCAGGAAAAGTCATCTCCCTGTATCACATCCGGCCCGTGGGCGCTCTCCTTTGTCATCATCCGGTACACTCCGGGCAGCCCCATCCGCAGGGCCAGCTCCGTCCCTGCCGGGACTACCTGCACGCCCCGGGTATACTCCAGGATGGTCTGCAGCAGCTCCTCGCTGTTCACGCCGTAGAGCTTCCCCCGGTACAGCAGCATCAGCGGATACCCGCTGTCGCCGCCGTACAGAAGCTCCCGCTTTCCGGCCTTCCGCCCCATTTGCAGGCGGAAGGGCTCCCTTCCCTGGTCAAAGATATTGTATGCGTAGTTCTCCAGCAGAGGGAAGTCCTCCTCCGTCAGCCCGTTGAGCTGCTCCGCCAGCCGGGAGGTCAGCCCCGGCATTCCGGCCGGTGTCTGGGCAGAGTTCCCCTCACACAGATACGTCACGTTCAGCCCCCCAGCCGTCACCCGGCTGGCCCACCCATAGGGGGTCCGGTCCCTGGGGTTGGTCAGCAGGCAGACCGCCGCCGCAGCGCACACCACCACAGCAGCCGCCGTCACCCACACGGCAGGCTTTTTATACCGCAGAGCCCGGCGGATGCGCCCCTTGACGCAGATCTCGCCGAAGGCCACCGGACACGCCGTCACCGCCCGCCGGGGTCCGGCGCAATTCAGAAGCGCCTGGGAATACGCCCGCTTGTCCGGCTCCTCCAGGTCCCGCAGCACCGCCTCGTCACAGGCGTATTCCATATCCCGGCACAGCAGGATATACGCCGCCCACAGCAGTGGGTTGAACCAGTACACCGCCAGCAGCAGAAACGCCAGGGGCTTCACCCAGTGGTCCCGGTGCCGGATGTGGGTCCGCTCATGGGCCAGCACATAGTCCCGGCTTCCCCGGTCCAGGCCGAAGGGCAGGTAGATGCGGGGCCGGATAAACCCCAGCACAAAGGGAGACGGGGCCTGTTCGCTTTCCCACACGCCGTCCTCCAGCCGCACCGCCGTCCGCAGCCGCACCCGCAGCCGCACATAGCTGCCTGCCAGATACAGCGCCATGGCCGCCATGCCCACAAGCCACACCACCGCGGCGATGTGGCCCAGGCTCTGCCCCGTCCGGGCCGCCGTCTCCGCTGCCGCCGCACCGGCGGGACTGCCGACGGCGGGAAGCCCGCCGGATACCGCTGTTCCCGCCGCCGTCAGCACGTCTCCGGAGATAGGCTCCGTGGTGGGCACCAGGCTGACGCCGGCCCGGGGCAGCAGGTCCCCCGGCCACAGCAGCCGCACCGCCACAATAGCCCACAGGCCATAGTGCGCCGCCCGGGGCGCTTTTTTCAGCACCACCCGCAGCACCATCACCAGCAGCACCAGCCACCCGGCGGTAACCGCCCGGTTCAGAATGGTCAGAAAAAGCTGTTCCATGGTCAGTTCTCCTTTCCGCTGTCGTCAATAAGCTGCTGCAGCTGCCGGACCTCCTTTTCTGAAAGCCGCCGCCCCCGGGCAAAGGCCGCCACAAAGGCGGGCAGGGAGCCTTCAAAGGTCTTGTCCACCAGCTGGTCGATCTGGCTCTGCTGCACCTGCTCCTTCGTGACCAGACTGGTCACCACGGCGTTTTCATTTTTCACCACGCCCCGCTGGCTCAGCCGCCGGATCACGGTATAGGTGGTGGCCTTGGACCAGCCCAGCTGCTCCTGGCACAGATGCACCAGCTGGGTGCTGTTCACCGGCTCGTGCTCCCACAGGATCAGGCAGAACCGGTACTCGCTCTCGAATATCTGGGGTATGCTCATGGCACGCGCCTCCTTTTGGGTTGAATCCGTTAAACCTTACGGTAAGTTTAACAGATTCAACCTCTCCTGTCAAGGCTTTTTATTGACGGAAAACCGGGGGTGTGGTACACTGATGGGACGATCACAAACAGCTTGTGGAAAAGCCTGTCATTGCGCCGGGGCCCGGCGGCCCGCTGAGGGCAGCGGGCCCTACTTGGCTCTCCCTTTGGGAGAGCTGTCGGCGCAGCCGACTGAGAGGGTCCGTAGGGGCGTGGGCTCTGCCCCGCCCGAACCTGACTCCCATCAACAGCCTTTTCCACAAACCGACTATCATCAAGCGAGGGATCATCATGGAAGAAACCAGGAGCTTCGGCTATATCTGCCCCAAATGCGGACGGGCAGTCATGGCCCGGCGCAGCGCCTTTTCCCTGGCGGCGGCCGCCGCCCACATTGAGTGCCCCTGCGGCGAGTCCGACATGCTCATCGAGACCGACGGCTCCAAATTCCGCATGTGGGTGCCCTGCGGCCTGTGCGGCGAGACCCACCAGGCCGAGTGCAGCGCCGAGGCGGTGCTCCATGGCCGGGGCATCGGTCTGGCCTGCCCCAAAACCAGGCAGCTCTGCTGCTATATCGGCCAGGAGGAGCAGGTGTCCGCCCAGATGGAGCAGCTGGCCGTCCGGGCGGCCAAGGAGAAGGCCCAAGACCCGGAGGCCTTCACCGACAACATCATCATGTATGAGGTGCTGTCGGAGCTGAAGGACATTGCGGCCCGGGGCGGCATCCGCTGCCGCTGCGGCAGCACCCGCTATGGCATCCAGGTCCACCGGGACTCCGTGGATCTGTGCTGCCGGGACTGCGGCGGCAAGCTGCGTCTCCCCGCCGCCACCGACGAGGACCTGGACCGGATCTGCTGCCAGATGTCCCTGACCATTCCGGGGAGGGCGTAATATGATCGGACTTCTCTCCAGGTGGTTCATCCGGGACCGGGACAACGTCACGGACCCCCGGGTCCGCCGGGCCTACGGCCAGCTGTGCGGCCTGGTGGGCATCGGCCTGAACCTGCTACTGTTTGCCGGGAAGCTGTTTGCCGGCGCGGTCAGCGGGTCCGTGGCCATCACCGCCGACGCCTTCAACAACCTGTCCGACGCCGGTTCCTCGGTGGTGACGCTGCTGGGCTTCCGCCTGGCCGGAAAAAAGCCGGATCCCCATCATCCCTTCGGCCACGGGCGGCTGGAATACGTCTCCGGTCTCATCGTGGCGGGCCTCATTCTTCTGATGGGCGTGGAGCTGGCCAAAACGTCGGTGGAGAAGATCCTCCATCCGTCGGCGGTGGATTTCAGCGTGGCCGCCCTGGTGATCCTGGCGGCGTCCATCTGCGTAAAGCTGTATATGTGCCTGTATAACCGCCGCGTTGGCAAGAGGATCCACTCCGCCGCCATGGAGGCCACCGCTGCCGACAGTCTGTCGGACACGGCAGCCACCGCTGCGGTGCTGCTGGCCATGTGCATCGCCCGGTGGACCAGTCTGGACATCGACGGCTGGGTGGGCCTGGTGGTGGCGGGCTTCATCCTGTTCTCGGGCGTCAAATCCGCCCGGGAGACCATCAGTCCCCTGCTGGGCCAGCCGCCGGAAAAGGAGTTTGTGGACCGCATAGAATCCATCGTCCTGTCCCATCCGGCCATTCTGGGTCTCCATGACCTGGTGGTCCACGATTACGGCCCCGGCCGGGTAATGGTGTCTCTCCACGCGGAGGTCCCGGCCCACGGCGATCTGCTGGAGCTTCACGACATCGTGGACAACATCGAAATGGACCTGTCCCGGCAGCTGAACTGCCAGGCCGTGATCCACATGGACCCGGTGGTCACCGACGACGGCCTTACCGGTCCCCTCCGCAGCCGCGTGGCGGAGCTGGTGAAGCAGGTGGACCCCGCCATCACCATCCACGATTTCCGGGTGGTGGCTGGCCCTACCCACACCAATCTGGTGTTCGACGCGGTGGTGCCCTTTGACGAAAAGCTCACCGCCGCCCAGGCGGCGGACAAAATACGCACCCTGGTCCGGTCCATGGATGACGGGCGCTACTTCGCCGTGGTGAAGGTGGAAAACTCGTACATTGGATAACAAACGGCAAAAAGGGAGACGGGCTGCGGCCCGTCTCCCTTTTTGCAGATTGCCAATTTTCAGATCGCCCCGCCAAAAGCGCCGCGGCCGTCTTTATCCCACCGCGGTGCGGATGCCCAGCACGGTTACGGCCGCAGCCTCCCGGGCCCAGTAGCCGGGGGACAGGGGCCACCAGGTAACGCAGCCGATGGACCAGGGATCCAATCCGCCCCGCCTGGCCCACACGGCAGCCCGCAGCTGGTGAAAGTTGTCCGATGCGATGGCTACCCGGGTGGGCAGGCCCTCCTTCCGGATGAGCTCCGTCGAAAACGTCAGGTTCTCCTCCGTGGACCGGGACCGGTCCTCCAGGTAAATGCGGTCCGGGTGAATGCCCCGGGCCACCAGAGTGTTGCGGATGCAGGCCGCCTCGGAAATGGGTTCGTTGTCGTTCTGTCCGCCGGAGGCTACGCACCGGCTCTCCGGGTGCTCCGACAGATAGCGGTACGCCGCGTCGATGCGGTCGTCCAGCATCACCGTGGGGCTCCCGTCCCGGGACACCTGGCACCCCAGGACGATGACGGTGCAGTCCCCCTCCGTGGGCCGGTGCCCGGCCTGGATGCCCATCAGCACCATCACCGCCAGGACCATCGCCGCTCCCGCGCCCACCATGGCCGCCCCGGCGCGGCACAGCCACCGGGGAAGCCGGTCAAAGAGCCGGGGGCACGACAGCCATACGGACAGCAGGGTCAGGGGCACCATGGGGTACAGCATGCCCACATGCCAGATGCCCATAGCTGCCGGGGCCAGGAAATACAGCTCCAGCAGTATGCACAGAAGCGCCCCGGCCATACGGAGCCAAAAGGCATATTTTTTCATATCACTTCTCCGCGATATGGTTGGCGATGCGCTGCATGATCAGGTCCAGGGCCACCAGGTTGTGGCCGCCCTCCAGCACCACGATATCCGCATACTTGCGGGTGGGCTCCACGAACTGCTCGTGCATGGGCTTCACCGTGGTCAGATACTGGGTCACCACCGACTGCATGGAGCGGCCCCGCTCCTCCACGTCCCGCAGGGCCCGGCGCAGAATGCGCACATCGGCGTCGGTCTCCACGAAGATCTTGATGTCCAGCAGGTCCCGCAGCTCCTTGCTCTGGAAGATCAGGATGCCCTCCACGATGACCACCTTGGCGGGCTTGATCTCCACCGTCTCGTCGGTGCGGTTGTGGATGGCGTAATCATACACAGGGCAGTAGATCGTCTCTCCCGCCTTCAGCTTTTTCAGGTCCCGGATCATCAGATCCGTGTCGAAGGCGTCGGGATGGTCGTAATTCTGCTTGCAGCGCTCCTCAAAGGAGCAGTCCTGCCGCTTGTAGTAGTTGTCGTGGTGCACCACGGCGATGTCGTCACCGAACCGGGACACCAGATGCTCGGTGAGGGTGGTCTTGCCGCTGCCGGTACCTCCGGCGATGCCGATGAAGATGGTGTTCATATCGCTGCCTCCCGCATAAGACGATTCCGGAATGATTTCTGTTTGTATTATAGGGAACTTCCCGGCGGATTGCAAGGGAACATGTAAAAAAAGCATGAATTTCCAAGGATTTCAGTTGACGGCACCTTTGAAAATGAGTATGATAATAGAGAACAACTTTCGCCGCCCTTCGGCGTTTTCCAACGGAGGATATATTGTATGAAGCTCATCAAGTGCCCCAAGTGCGGAGAGATGTACTCCGACAGCTATAAAACCTGCCCCTTCTGCCAGGAGGACGAGGCCCTGAAGGGCCGGTCCGCCGCCCCCCACCGCAAGGTCACCAAGCACCGCCGGGCTCCCAGCATCCTGGGCCCCGCCATGGTGCTGGTGGTGGTATTGGCGGCGGTGCTGGTGGGTGTGCTGCTGTTCGGCGGCAAGGGCAGCGCCAATAAGCCCGCAGACAAGCCCCCGGTGGAGGAGCCCACGCCCGCACCCACCGAGCCCCTGACCCTGGACCAGACCACCCTGAACATGAACCAGGGGGAGACGGCCACCCTCACTGTCACCGGCGCGGAGAATGTCCTCTGGACCAGCAGCGATCCCAACGTGGCCACGGTGGACGACAGCGGCACCGTCACCGCCGGCGTTCCCGGCACGGCCACCATCACCGTCACCACCGCCGACGGCTCCCAGTCTGCCGCCTGCACCGTCCAGGTAGCCACCCCTCTGCCGCCGGAGCCGCCCAAGGAGGAGCTGGGCCTGCGCTCCATTTATCAGGCCAAGGGAGAGACCATCTCTGAGTTCTCCACCAGCGTGGGCGCCGCCGTCCAGATGCGCGTAGACGGCACCGAGCAGACCATCACCTGGACCATCGAGGACCCCAAGATCGCCACCGTCACCGCCGACGGTCTGGTCACCGGCGTGGCCAAGGGCAAAACCGTTCTGAAGGCTACCGTGGGCGACCAGAGCGTCAGCTGCTTCGTCATTGTCAACTGAATCCCCGTATCCTCTCGCCCCGCAGCGCTGCTGCGGGGCGATTTTTTGTCCGGGCGGGCGTTCCCGCCGCAAAAAACGTCACGAACCCATTGCGGTTCGTGACGTCACAGTCTGTCAAAAAAAGTTCTTTCCCTCCTGTATTCCCCCGCCGGTGCGCTCACTTCCCCTCCGCCGGGAACTGGCGGCCCGTGTGGTCGATGGTATAGTTTTCCGTATAGATCAGCTGCCCGATGGGCACCACGGTGTAGCCCTCCCGGATCATGTGCTCCAGCACCGACGGCAGGGCCTCCGGCGTGTGGAGGGCGGCGTTGTGGAACAGCACGATGGACCCGGGGCACAGCTTATCGCGGACCCGTTTGCAGATGGTCCCGGCGTCATAGTCCTTCCAGTCCAGACTGTCCACGTTCCACTGGATAGGCTCCATGCCCATGGAGCGGATGGCGGAGATCACATGGTCGTCGTACTCGCCGTAGGGGCAGCGGATCAGCGTGGGCGTCACCCCGGTGGAGGCAGCGATGCGCTGGTTGCTGGCGGTAACATCCGCCACGATCTCCTCCGCCGTCAGGCTGTTGTAGTGGTCGTGGTGGTTGGAGTGGCTCATGACCTCGTGGCCCGCATCGTGAAGGGCCTTTACCGACTCCGGGTATTTCTCCGCCCAGTCGCCCACGCAGAAAAACGTGGCCTTCACGTTGTACCGGGCCAGAATGTCGATAAGGATCTGGGTGTCCTCGTTGCCCCAGGCGGCGTCGAAGCTGACGGAGCACATTTTCTGCTCCCGCTCCACGCAGTAGATGGGCAGCTGCCGCTGAGCGGAGGAAGCCACGATGCTGGGAGGGCAGCTGACCACATAAAATATGGCCCCTGCCAGCACCAGCGCCCCCAGTGCCGCCACCGCCCGCCGCCGCAGCAGAAATACCCGCACCTTTCCCTTGCCCATGGCCATCCCGTCCTTTACTGAGTTTGCTACAGCGTATGCGCGCTCCGGCTGCGGTATGACAGCACAAAGCCCCCGGCAGAGCCGGGGGCATGCTATTTTGCAGCGCTTGTCGGAAAGCCTATGCCAGCAGCAGCTTATCGTCTGCTGCGTCGGTGCCGCCGGCCTCGGAAAAGAGCGCCAGCAGATCGGGTACGGTGAGCCTCTGCTTTTCCCGGCCGGCAATGTCCAGCACCACGCGGCCGGCATCCATCATAATGAGGCGGTTGCCGTGGGCAATGGCGTCCTTCATATTGTGGGTCACCATCATGGTGGTCAGGCCGTTTTCGGCCACGATGCGGTCAGAGAGCTCCAGCACCTTGGCGGCGGTCTTGGGGTCGAGAGCGGCGGTGTGCTCGTCCAGCAACAGGAGCTTGGGCTTCTTCAGGGAGGCCATCAGCAGCGTCAGCGCCTGCCGCTGACCGCCGGAGAGCAGCCCTACCTTGGTGGTCAGTCGATCCTCCAGCCCCAGACCCAGTGGGGCCAGCAGGGCGCGGTATTGCTCCCGCTCGGCGTGAGAGATGCCCCATTTGAAGGTGCGGCGGCTGCCGCGGCGGGCGGCCAGCGCCAGATTTTCCTCGATCCACATGTCACCGGCGGTGCCCATCATGGGGTCTTGGAATACCCGGCCCAGATCGGCGGCGCGGCGGTGCTCCGGCTTGCGGGTGATGTCCTCACCGTCCAGCAGGATGGAGCCGCTGTCCACGGTGAACGTGCCTGCCACAGCGTTGAGCATGGTGGATTTTCCCGCGCCGTTGCCGCCGATGACGGTGACGAAATCGCCGTCATGGAGGGTCAGCGACAGGTCATCCAGCGCTGTTTTGGCGTTGACTGTGCCGGGGAAGAAGGTTTTGGAAATATGTTTTAGCTCAAGCATGGACGGTGCCTCCTTTGTGGGTGAGTTTTCCTTTCAGGTGGGGGACGGCCAGAAATACGGCCACGATTGCGGCGGACAGGAGCTTCAGATCATTGGTGTTCAGGCCCAGCTGCAAGACCACCTGCAAAACAAGGTAATAAACAATAGCGCCCAGCGACACCGACAGCATACGAAGGCCGAAGTTGCGGAACACCTTGCCCAACAGGCTCTCGCCGATGATGACGGCGGCCAGTCCGATGACGATGGCGCCGCGGCCCATGTTCACGTCCGCCGAACCCTGATACTGGCACAGGAGCGCGCCGGAGAGCGCCGCGATGCCGTTGGAGAGGGCAAGACCCACCACCACGTTGCGCTGGGTGTTGATGCCCTGCGCCCGCGCCATGCGGGCATTGGCACCGGTGGCGCGGATACCGCAGCCGATCTCCGTGCCGAAGAACCAGTACAGCGCGGCGATGAGCAGGGCGGTGACGAGCAGCAGCAGGGGCATGGGATTTTCCAGACTCAGCTGCCGCACAAAACGCTGGGATACGATCAGGTCGTACTTGTCCACGCTGACGGCCTGATTGGCCTTGCCGCCCATGATCCGC
>ERZ1026848.526-NODE-526-length-21367-cov-34.745355_pt1 | contig 21367 bp, 19 predicted proteins | sample MGYA00380154_ERZ1026848 | MGnify/ENA primary metagenome ERZ1026848 (study PRJEB33269, sample SAMEA4719790) | human gut metagenome | biome: human-associated habitat; feature: organic feature; material: feces | place: Cameroon | collected 2013-10 ...
TCACCTGAATGCCGTCGCTGACAGCCTTGGCGCCGGTCAGCGTTACATTGTCGGGCGCGGCAGCAAGCTTGCCGGCGCACGAGGAGCTCGTCATGCTCTCGCCGTTGGCGTTCACAGCCTTGACGGCAAACGTATACGTTGTACCGGCCTTGGCGGTCTTGTCGGTATAGGTTGTGCTCTTTGTCGTGCCAAGCAGCGTGTAGTCCTCAACGGTGAAATCCACGATGCGGTAGACCTGATAGGACACAGCGCCGGGAACGGCGTTCCAAGAGAGCTGGAACTGATTACCACTGGTCGTCAGCTTGATCTTGGGTGCGGCAGGAACCGTAGCCGCGTTGCGGTAATGTACCTTGGCGCAGCGGATATGGTTGTTGCCGGGATCCATGTGGAGTGCATTCCACTGGGCGGCGGTACCGGCAAAGTAGACATCCGCGATGTTTGTGCCGGAGGAGGCGGCCTCACCCACCGTTTTCAGGCTGGCGGGCAGACGCAGCGTTTGCAGATTTTCGCAGTATCGGAATGCAAAGTAACCAATATCCGTTACACCCTCAGGGATGGTGACAGAGGTCAGCTCGTAACACATATTGAACATATACGGGCTGAGGCGGGTGATGCCCTTGCCCAGAGTCACGCTGGAAAGGCCCTCCATCTGGCTGCAAACGGCGTCGCCGACCTCCTTCAGACCGCCGGGCAGCGTCAGTGTTTTGATGCTGTCGCAGTGGGTAAAGGCATTGGATTCAATGGTGGTCACGGTGGCGGGAATCGTCAGATCAGGAAGGTTATAGCAGCTGATAAAAGCGCAGGAGCCGATGCGCTTCAGCCCGCTGGGCAGTGTTACCTTCTCCAGTTGATGGCATTCGCCGAAGGCATTGTAGCCCAGCTCCGTGATACCCTTCTCCACCACCACGGTGCGCACACGGTTGTTCAGGCCGTCAGCACACCACGGCGCGGGATTACTATTGCCTATGAAATCGTAGTTGTACATCGCGCCGGTGCCGCTGATGGTCAGCGTACCGCTGGTATCCAGCGTCCACTTGGCGTTGTCGCCGCACTTGCCGCTGCCGGAGCTTGCGGCGCCGGGACCTGTGGGATTGTAGGTGAAGGTATACTCGTTGCTGCAGATGCCGGCAGTGTCGTCGTTGGCCATGGCGCGGACCTTATAGACATAGGTTTCGCCCGCCTCGTGCTGGAAGAGCGAGAGAGAGGTTTGACTGCCGCCTACCCAGTCGTATCGGTAGTACTGCCAACTGTTTTGGAATTTCTCGGCGCGAAAGATCTGATAGCTGTCCGCCCCCTTGACGGCGTTCCAGTTCAGGGTAAGCTCCCCGTAGCGGCTTACGCGGCCGGTGAGCTTGGGGGCCGGCAGCATGGAGGCGGCGGCATAGTCCACCTTGGCCCGCTCCAGCGCGTCGTTATCGGGGCGGACGGTCACGGCCCGCCAACCGGCCTGACTGCCGCCGAAATGCACGGTGGACAGCGCCGTACAGCCGCTGAAGGCGCCCTCGGAGATCTCCTGAATGCCATCGGGCAGGGTCACGGTGGTCAGGGCCGTGCAGCCGTAGAACATGCAATAAGTGACATGATTCAGCCTGCGGGGCAGCGTGACCGTGGTAAGGGAGGTGCACTCCGCAAATGTGCCGCCGCCTATATTCCACAGGGAGTCGGGCAGGGAGACCGTCTTCAGGGAGCGGCACCCATAAAACAGGTCGCCGCTGGCGTAGCGGACGCCGTCGGGAATGGTGACGCTGGTCAGCTTTTCACAGTATCTGAACACAGATGCACCCAGCGACTGCAAGCCCGCAGGCAGGGAGACGGAGGTCAGGTTGTACAGAAAGGCGAAGGCGCCGGTTCCGATAAATGTAACGCCCTTGCCCACGACGACCCGCCGGATCTGCTCACGCAGGCCGAACCACGGCGTGTCGAACATGCCTCCTTCGCCGGCCTCCCAAGTGTAAGTGTAGTCGTACATCTTGCCGGTGCCGGTGATGGTCAGGGTGCCTTGATCATCCAGCGTCCATGTTACGCTGTCGCCGCACTGGCCGCTGGACACCGCAGCGGCCTCCGCTGTGTCCACCAAGCCTAACGGCAGGGCGCTGAGCAGCATGACAGCCGCCAGCAGGATGGATAGGAGTCTTTTCTTCAATCGTATCGTCCCCTTTCAGTGTTGTCGCATAAAACGAACTTGTGGATATATTGTATCATCTTTTTGTGGAAATACAATATGCGGGCTGCATAATAAAGGCGGTATTTCGGTAAAAATAACCGTCTTTGCTATCGGTTTTGCATATCCCACGCGGCTGCTGCATAGGCTTGTCTGTACAGCGAGGAGGGATGCCTGTGAAGAAAGACCGTTTCCGCCGTCTGGCTGCCATGACACTGGCCGCCGCCACGCTCTGGGTCACCGCCGCCGCAATGGGCAGCGACAGTCTCCGGGACGCGGCAGCCGCCGTCCGAGACTCCGTTCGCCTGCCGGAGATGCTGCTGCGCTGGGAGCTGGGGGATATGACGGCAGCGGATACGCTGGCACTGCCTGCGCTGCTGGCGCTGCGGGAGTCCCCGCTGCTGCTGTCCGCATGGGCGGACGTAGCCGCTTTGCCGCAAACCGAACCAGCGGCGGAGAAAACGCCCGCCGCGCCCGTTCCCGTTACGCCTGCGCCCTCGCCGGAGGCAGCGCCGTCCGGCCACGAGGACAACGGCGCCGCGTCCCAGACCATCGCGCCCGCGTCACCCTCCGGCTTCGTGCAGGTAGGCGATGTGTTCATCAAAAATAACTCGACCAAGGCGCTGGAGCCGGGGTGGTTTGACGGCACCTTCGCCGCCAAGCTGTCGGAGGACGCGCCGCAGGTGCTGATCGTCCACACCCACGGCAGCGAGGCGTACACCATGCCCAAGGGGCAGGAATATGTCCCCACCGGCACCTGCCGCACGGCGGACACCTCCGTCAACATGATCCGGGTGGGTGACGAGATCGCCGCCGCCCTGTCGTCCTTCGGCATCTCTGTGCTCCACGACCGGGTGCTGTACGACGATCCCGCCTACGACGGTGCGTACGAGCGGGCGGCGGACGCCATCCGGGGGTATCTGGACAAGTACCCCACGCTGTCCTTCGTACTGGACATCCATCGGGACGCCATTGAGGACAAGGCGGGACACCAGTATAAGGTCATCACCCGGGAGGACCCCCACTGCGCCCAGATCAGCTTTGTCATGGGCAGCAACAACGACCACTGGCTGGAAAATGTCAGGCTGGCGGTGGCCATCCAGCAGCGGCTGACGGAGCTGTCTCCCACCCTGATGCGCCCCATGACGCTGCGCAACTCCAATTATAACCAACACCTGACCACCGGCAGTATGCTGGTGGAGGTGGGTACCGCCGGCAATTCGCTGGACGAGGCGCTTCGCGCGGCCAGGCTGTTTGCCGCCGGTTTTGCGCAGGTGGTCACCGGCACATAAGCAAAACCGGCGGGAATCCCGCCGGTTTTGTTTATGCTGCGCCGCTTCAGCGATTTTTCTTGGCCAGCTCCATCAGCTCCGGAAATTTCTTCAAAACATAGCTGTAGCTGCCCCGTCCGTGGGGAACCAGGCAGTTGGAGCAGTCCTTCACACCGCTGTCCAGATAGACGAAGTTCCCGCCGCAGTGGCTGCCCAGCGTATACAGCGGGCAGTAGCAGAACAGGCAGTTGAAATCCTCCGGATGCTCTGTCTTATGGCAAGGGAAGAACTCGCAGGTCTTGTGCTGGGTGAAGGAATACTGGCACTCCTCCGGCTTTTTGCTGTGAATGTCTCTCACTTTACAGTCCTCCTATACAAATGCTTTTGCGGTTTTTGCAGTGGCTGCGGGGCGGCGGTCACTTCTTCTCCGCCTTGCGCCGCTCCTCCCACGCCTCCTGCGCCTCACGCAGATGCTCCGCCAGCGAATGGCTGGAGCGGAAGGCAAAGAGGAAGTTGACCTTCTCGCGCCGCTCGTCCTGACGGCGGCGGATATGGGCCTTGAGCTGCTCGAGCTTGATGTCCACCTCGTTCTCCTTGGCGAACTGGCGGATGCGGGTCACCAGATGGGCGGAGTACACCACGTCGATGGTGAACACGCCGAAGAAGTAGCCGATCACAAAGGAAAACGCCAGATTCTCCGACAGCCATTGCAGGGCGTCGAGAATGTGGGGGTGTACCAGAAAGTAGTAGCCCGCGCTGGCCGCCGCCCAGATCAGGGAGAACTGGGGGCAGATCAGACCCTGAATGTTGCCCCACTGGTTGCTGTAATCCCACAGTCGGATGTGCATGATCTTCAGCGACATGATACCGGCGATATACTCGATGGCGGTCATGCTCACCGACATACCCAGAAACAGCAGCAGCTTGTCGCCCACGGTGTGGACGCCGTGGGCGTCGCCGATGGCCGCCAGCACAAACAGGATGCACAGGCCGAAGCCGTACAGCGGTACATACGGCCCTACGCAGAAGCCGGGGTTGATCCACTTGCGCTCCGGATTGGCGCCGGAGATAAAGCGCCGGTAGAAAAGCTCCAGCACCCAGCCCAATACAGAGCCGATGAAAAACAGATATGCCAATGTCAAAAACAGATTCACAGGTTTCCTCCCTCCAAGGTGCGCTCCGCCGCCTGCACCACATGGCGCATCAGTACCGTGGAGGTCACCGCGCCTACACCGCCCGGTACGGGGGTGATGGCATCCACGATGGACGCTGCCGCGTCAAAGTCCGCATCGCCTACGATGGTGTTTTTTGCCGCGTCACAGTTGGCGGACACGTCAATGATCGTCTGACCGGGCCGGACATGGGCCGCCGTCAGGCATCCCGCCGCCCCCGCCGCAGAGACGATGATATCCGCCTCGCGGGTGACGGCGGGCAGCTCCCGCGTCTTGGTATGGCACACCGTCACCGTGGCGTTCCGGGCCAGCAGCAGCATGGCGGCGGGGCGACCCACCACCGGGGAGCGCCCGATAATCACCGCCCGTTTTCCGGCGCAGTCGATGCCGTAGTGATCCAGCAGGACGGTCACCGCCTCCGCTGTGCAGGGGGCAGAGCCCTGCGGGCGGCCCAGATACACACCGGCGGCGGAGACATCCGTCATGCCGTCCACATCCTTTTCCGGCAGGAGCCGGTTACAGATGGCATCCTCCGCGTTCCGGAGATGCGCCGGCAGCGGACGCAGCAGCAGGCAGCCGTGGACGGACGCATCGCAGTTTATATCGTCGATGGCGGACAGAAGCGCCTCCTGCGTCACCGTCTCCGGCAGGGAGGTGACCTCCACAGCCACGCCGCACAGTGCGGCGCGCTGCTGCGCGCTGCGCAGATACGCGCCGTCCGATTCGTTTTCTCCGCAGCGCAGGATGGCCAGCTTGGGCGTGACGCCCCGTTCAGCCAGCGCTGCCGTGCGCCGGTGCAGCGCCGCGGTCAGCGCCGACGCCGCCTCCCGGCCTGTCAGCAGTTTTGCCATACGCCGTCCCTCCTTACAGCAGGTCGTGCTTTACCTGCGCAAATACGGCGTCAGTCGCCGCTTCGCCCTGCGCCAGCAGCGCAAGGCACCGTTCATTCAGCGGTGCGCCCGCCGCGCCCATGGCTCTTGTGTTCACCAGTACGTTCAGGGACGCCGCACGCAGAGCGCCTCCCAGAATGGCCGCGCCGCATCCGGCGTCGGACACCGCCAGACGGGAGCCCTTCTCCGCCAGCACCGCCATGGCGTCCAGCGCCCGGCAGCACAGCTCCATGATCTGAAGCGGCGTTTTGCAGGCGTCCGCAGATGCTGCCGCCAGCTTTGCCTGCCGGGTAGGGTCGTCCTTGGGCAGGGCGTACACCGCCGCCAGCGGGAGGAAGCCCTCCGCGTCGGCCTGCACCTGCGCCAAAAGCTGCTGCCGCAGGGCGTCGCAGTCCGCCATGACAGACCGCAGCTCCGTCTCCACCGCCGCGTAGCGCGGCTTTCCAACGGTCAGCGCCGCCACCATACCGCCCAGCGCCGTACCGATGGCGGCGGTCAGCGCCGCCGCGCCGCCGCCCCCCGGTGTGGGCGCATCGGAGGCCAGCACCTCCGTAAATTCCCGGCAGCTTCGCAATGTATCGTCCATACGCGCTCCTCCCTCAAAACAGACCCGTGACCTCGCCGGTGGCCGTGTCGACATCCACCCGGCGATAGGCGGGGTCGGAGCCGGTGCCGGGCATCATGGAGATGCCGCCGGCTACCGGACACAAAAAACGTGCGCCGCTGTACTCCAGCACGTCCCGCACCGGCAGTCGCCAGCCTGTGGGTACGCCCTTCAGGGTGGGGTCGTGGGACAAAGACAGATGGGTCTTGACCATCATGGTGCAGTACCCGGCGTATTGGGGGTCACTTTCAAACCGGGTGGCCTTCTCCGCCGCCAGCGGCGACCAGTCCACGCCGTCGGCGCCGTAGACCTCCCGGGCGATGCGCTCCACCCGCTGCCGCAGGGGCATCTCGTCCGGGTACAGCAGCCGGAAGTCTGACGGCTCCTCGCAGGCGTCCAGCACTGCGCAGGCAAGCTCCTCCGCACCGGCGCCGCCATAGCGCCAATGGTCGGACACGGCGCAGCGCACACCGTGAGCCTCGCAGATGCGGCACACCAGCGCCAGCTCCGCCTCCGTATCGGTGTAGAACCGGTTCAGGCACACCACCGGCGTGACGCCGGAGCGGCGGATCGTCTCCACGTGGTGCAGCAGGTTGACACACCCCCGCTCCAACAGGGACAGATCCTCCCGGGTGTAGGCATCCGGCAGGGGACGGCCGGGGATGACCTCTGGGCCGCCGCCGTGCATCTTCAGGGCGCGGGCGGTGGCCACCAGCACCGACACGTCCGGCTTCAGGCCGGAGAGGCGGCACTTCACGTTCCAGAATTTCTCGAAACCGATGTCGGCGGCGAAGCCGGACTCGGTCACATGGTAGTCAAACAGCTTGACGCCCAGCCGGTCGCCGATCACCGACGACTGACCGATGGCGATGTTGGCAAACGGCCCCGCGTGAATCAATACCGGCTGATGTTCCACCGTATAGCACAGGGTGGGATTGATGGTATTGCGCATCCACGCCGTCATAGCGCCCGCCACCTCCAGATCCTCCGTGGTGACGGGATGGCCCTGCCTGTCGTAGGCCAGCACGATATCCCCGATGCGGCGGCGCAGATCCGGCATATCCCGCGCCACGGACAGGATGGCCATCAGCTCGGAACTGACGGCGATATTGGCACAGGTGTCCATGGGGTAGCCGTCCATTTTCCCGTCGCCGCCGATATGCATTTTCCGCAGCGCCTGACAGCAGAAGTCCAGCACGAAGCTCCACTGTACCCGCGCCGGGTCGATGTCCAGACGACGCAGTCCCCGCTGGGCCAGCTGTGGATCGTCGTAGTTGCGCTCGTGCTGCATCCGGGCATTCAGCGCCGTCATGGCCAGATTGTGGGCATTCATGATGTCATTGATGTCCCCGGTAAGGCCGAGAGAAAACTCGGTCATGGGGATGAGCAGGGCGTTGCCGCCGCCGGCAGCGGTGCCCTTTACGTTCATGGTCGGCCCGCCGGAGGGCTGACGCAGGCAGCCGCCCACGTTTTTTCCCAGCCGTCCCAGTCCCTCGATGAGCCCCAGCGATGTGGTGGATTTTCCCTCGCCCAGCGGCGTGGGGGTGATGGCGGTGACCTCGATATACTTGCCGTCCGGACGGTTTTGCAGCCGCTCCATGATGCGGATAAAGTCCAGCTTCGGCGTTTTGCCGTGGGGGATCAGCTCCTCCGGCAGCAGACCCAGCTTTTGGCGAAAAGCCTCCACCGGCGGCAGCTTTCTCTCCGCCGCCGCGCCGATCTGCCAGTCCTTGTAAACAGTGGGATCCAGCATGACCCGCCCCTCACTGTCCGTATAGCTGCCGTTTGTAAATCGTATCTCCATGCTGCATCCTCCCCGGCACATTCTGTCCTCTATTATACACAACCCGTCGCCGCCCCGTCAATCACCCATCGCATACGGTGCGGGATTTTTCCATTCCCCCTTGTATTTTCCAAAAAGGCGCTGTATAATGCTTCCAGCGCGTGTGTAGGAATGGTGCGTTAAGTGCCGGACGGATGGGAGGCTGCCGCCGGACGAAGGAGCTTGCTCCGCGATTCCATTCCAGCTTCCACACGGCAGTATTTTATTTTACTATCTGTAAGATTCCTCCCATCCCAAGGATAAGGAGGTTTTTTCATGCCCGAAAAAGAAATGTCAACTGTCGCACGTCCCGTTTTCAGCACCTATTCCCTGACTGTCTGCGCCCTGCTGACCGCCATGAGCGTGGTGCTGGCGCGAGTGCTGACCCTCATCCCGGCGGAAACCACCCGCATCTCGCTGGAGGCGCTGCCCATCGTGCTGGCGGGTCTGCTGTGCGGTCCCATCCCCGGCGCGCTGGTGGGCTTCGCCGCCGACCTGATCGGCTGCCTGTTCTCCCCCTTCGGCTATAACCCCATCTTCTGCCTGCCGCCCATCCTGTACGGCCTGCTGGCCGGTCTGGTACGACGCTATGTGCTGGAGAAAAGCACCCTGCCCCGGACGGCGCTGGCCTTCTTCCCGGCGGCGCTGCTGGGCTCCGTCCTGTGGCAGAGCATGGCGCTGGCGCTGGTATACGGCGGCGAGGCCAAAGAGGCATTTTTCCTGGCAAAGCTGGTGTCCCGCGGCATCCAGTTCGCCCTGACCGCTTCGGTGGACACCCTCATCGTATGGCTGCTGCTGCGGCGCGGCGCGCTCAGCGGCGTACAGCGGCACATTCAGGCCAAGGGAGGCAGAAAGCATGACGATCCGTGAGGCGCTGGCCTACATTCACGCAGTGGATTGGCGGCGCAGCAAGCCGGGACTCCGGCGCATCCACGAGCTGCTGGAAAAGCTGGGACATCCGGAACGGACAGTAAAGTTCGTACACGTCACCGGCACCAACGGCAAGGGCTCCACCTGTGCCATGCTGGCGTCCATCCTGCAAGCTGCCGGGTATCGCACGGGACTGTACACGTCGCCCTACATCTTCCGCTTTAACGAGCGGATGCAGGTTAACGGTCAGGAGATCCCCGACGCGGAGCTGTGCGCCATCACGGAGGAGGTGCGGCCGCTGGCGGACAGCATGGCTGACCACCCCTCGGAGTTTGAGATGGTGACCGCCATCGCTTTCACATGGTTTGCCCGCAGGAAATGCGACATCGTGGTGTGCGAGGTGGGCATGGGCGGCGAGTTCGACGCCACAAATGCCATCCCTGCACCGGAGGCCGCCGTGCTGTGCAACATCGGCTTGGATCACATGGCCTATCTGGGCGATACGGTAGAAAAGATCGCCGCGACTAAGTCCGGCATCATCAAGCCCGGCTGCGAGGCGGTGTTGTACCCCTGCGCGCCGTCTGTGGCGGAGGTCGTATCCGCACGATGCCGCTCCTGCGGCGTCACGCTGCACCCGGCGGACATGGACGCCCTCTCCCCTCTTACCCACTCGCTGGACGGGCAGGCCTTCGATTTCGGTGACCTGACCGATCTGCACCTGCCGCTGCTGGGCCGGATGCAGCTGTACAACGCTGCCACAGCGCTGACAACGGCAGAGGTGCTTCGTCGCCGCGGCTGGCGCATCGACGAAGCCGCGGTGCGGCAGGGTCTGGCGCAGGTGCGCTGGCCCGTCCGTTTCGAGGTGGTGCGGCGGGAGCCGCTGGTGGTCATGGACGGCGGGCATAACCCTCAGTGCATGGCGGCGCTGGTGGAGAATGTCGAGGACTACCTGTCCGGACGGCCGCTGACCGTCCTCACCGGCGTAATGGGAGACAAGGACTACGCCCATATGTACACCCCCCTCCTGCCCTATACGGCCCGTTTCATCACCGTGACGCCGGATGACCCCCGCGCGCTGCCGGCGCAGGAGCTGGCGGCCTACCTGACGCCGCTTGGCAAGCCGGTAACGGCCTGCGGCTCTGTGGCGGACGGCGCGGCGCTGGCGCTGGACAGCACACCCCCTGACGGTGCGGTGCTGTGCTGCGGCTCCCTCTATCTCATGGGTGAGGCCGAGGCGGCGCTGGTACCCTGAAAAATGCGAAAAGAAAGGCACGGCCTATGCCGTGCCTTTCTTTTTCACGCTATGCACTTTACAGGCTGCATCAGCCCTCATTCGTCGCCGCAGACTCGCACTTCAGCGTGTAGGTCGCACCAGCCTCGATGTTGGTGGAATCCACACCGGTGGAGGCATACTCGCCGTTGATGTAGAACGCCCAGTAGGCGCCGTCCGCATCATAGTCCAGCGTCACACCGTTGACCGTCTTGATATACAGACCGTACTCGGTGGTGTCGCCTGCCACGATGCCCAGATCCAGCAGCGCCTCGCCCACGGTGGCCTTGTCGGTGTTTACCGTGAACTTGATGGAGGTGCCGTCCATCTGCACGACCTCCACGGTAAAGGCGGTCTTGCCCTCACCAACAGTAGCGCCATCGGCCACAACACCGTCGGTCACAACGTTGGCGTCATCACCAGCGCCGCCTTTATCCTGCTCCTTATTGCCGCAGGCAGCCAGCGCCAGCACCATCACCAGTGCCAGCAGCAGTGCCAGCAGCTTGTTCAGTCCATTCTTCTTCATGTTTTTACTCCTTTTCAATCAAACCTATCAGCAAACTGCCCTGCGTGACAGCCACGCGGACAGGGTTGCCCACAAAATGATTACTGACGCCCAACGGGAAAGACGCCGTCAGCACCGTGTCATGCACGGTGTACTGCCCGCCCTCGATGGTCACGCCCTGTGCATCCGCGCCCATACAGAACACGGACACAATGCCCTTTTCCCGGGCCGGAAGGGTGATCTCGCCGCCACAAATGGCGGTGAACCGCTCTCCGTCGCCATACAGCCACCCTTGCGCTCCGTGCGCCGCCAGATACAGCAGGCACTGTAAATTCGCAATGGTGTGGTCGGTGCGGCGGCCGCCCATGCCGCCATAGAGGTGGAACTCCGTCTCGCCACAGGCAAGACCCTCCTTGATGGCCAGCATCATGTCGGTGTCGTCCTTTTCCACCGGCACGCGGCGGATGCGGGCAAAGTCCGGCACGGTGTGCAGGGAATCAAAATCCCCCAGCAGCAGGTCGGGCGTCAGCCCCACCCCCCTGCACGGCTCCCAGCCGCCGTCGGCGGCAATAACGGTATCCCCCGGTGCGGGACGTTGGGAAAGGCCATAAAAGCTTCCCGCGCCGAAAATATAACAGGCCACCTGTACTCCCGCTCCTTTCACATCCACATGGCGAACAGCCGCAGCACGTCGCCGGCCACCCGGAGGTACCACGGCCGCGCCTTGATGCGCTCCGGCGTCACCCGCTCACTTTGCTGGAGGATCTGGTCCATGTCCTCCAGCAGCGATTCGATGGCGGGCATCCGGTACAGGAGCTCACCGCACTCGAAGTGCAGCTGGAAGCTGCGGAAATCCATGTTCACCGAGCCGATGAACGCCGCCTCCCGGTCCACCATCACAGTCTTGCCGTGGATCAGCCCCGGCGTGTAAGTATATATCTTCACACCGTGTTCTGTCAACTCCGGAAAATAGCTCTGCGCCACCTGATAGGCAAATTTGTGATCCGGTATGCCCGGCATCATCAGGCGCACATCCACACCGCTGTCTCCCGCCAGACACAGCGCCTTGATCATGGACTCGTCAATGGCCAGATACGGCGTGGTAATATACACCGTCTGCCGCGCCCGCGAGATCATCTGGAGGAACACATCCTCCGCCGTGGCGTCCGGGTTATTGTCCGGCCCGTCTACCACCGTCTGGCAGAAGCCGTCAGACAGAGCGTGGTGCATGGGGCGGTAATAGTCGTGCTCGCTGTGCATTTCGCCGCCCAGCCGCTCCCACATGAAGATAAATTCCCGTGTCAGCCCCCACGCACCCTCGCCCTCCAGCCGGACGCCGCAGTCTTTCCAGTAGCCAAAGCGCTGGATGATATCGGCGTACTCGTCGGCAATATTGGCGCCGCCGGTGTAAGCGATATCACCGTCGATGCAAGTGATCTTCCGGTGGTCGCGGTAGTTGAAGTACAGGCGGTTCACATAGTGGTGTACCGGGTTGAAGACGATGACCTCCACACCGGCACGGCGCAGCTCCTCCACCTTCTCCGCCGGCATCCGCATCATGCTGCCGAAGTCATCGAAGATCAGCTTGATCTCTACGCCCTGCCCGCTCTTGCGCCGCAGAACACCCGTCAGACGATCCCAAAGCTCGCCCTCCGCCATGATGAAGTACTCCAGAAAGATGAAACGCTCTGCCTGCTCCATGGCGCCCAGCATATCCTCCAGGAATTCCCTGCCCGTTTGCAGGTATGTTGCCCTTGTATTTCTGTAAAGCGGGAACCCTTTACAATTTAGATAAGAAGCGAGCCTTGCCCATTGGGGTGTTGTCTGCCGCAGCTTTTCGATGTTGAGCCGACTCTCCTCCTGCTTGTAAGGGGGCTCCTGCGGCAGCGGCAGCTTCTTCAAGTCCAGCCGCTTGGATTGGCACCCGCCGTTCCACAGCCAGTAGAGGATCAGTCCCACCACCGGCAGAAACAGGATCAGGAATATCCACCCTACCTTGTAGCTGGTGGTGCCGGGCTTCGTCCAGATATACACGGCGTAGGCGAATGCCAGCACCTCCAGGGTCGTATAGGCCAGCGCCGCCCGCTGCTTGAGGAGCAGGCTCAGGAGGAACACCAGTGACAGCTGTGCCGCCAGCAGCACGGCGACCAATACCAGACGCAGCGCCGCGGATATCCGGCGCTCGGTTCTCTGTTGGATTTTCGGTTTTCTCACGGTCATTCCTCCCCTTCGCATTTTTATGGTGTCGTCCGATTACTCCTGCGAGCTGCGCAGCAGGTGCTGCTGGATATCCCACAGCTTATCGGACAGATCCACATAGTATTTGTGGGGGTAATCGAAGCGCTTCACCTCATCCCACAGGGTGTCCACCTGCTGACGGCAATACTCCCGGATCTCCTGCAGCGACGGACTCTTGTACACACACTTACCCTGCAGGAATACAGGCACCAGCAGCTCCCGCGCTTCAAAATTGTGGACGCGTTTTTTCTTCCAAGTGGCCAGCGGGTCGAAGATGGTGATATCCTTCGTATCGTCCACCGTCTCATCGTGAAGCGTCATATAATCCGCAATGGCCTTGCCGGTATCCCGGCCGTAGAAGCGGTAGACCTTCTTGAAGTGGGGTACGGTGATCTTCTCCACGTTTTCGCTGACCTTGATTTTGGGCACCACGGTGCCGTCCGGCTCCTCGATGGCCACCAGCTTATACACGCCGCCGAACACAGGCTCGGATTTGGCCGTGATGAGCCGCTCGCCCACGCCGAACATATCGATCTGCGCGCCCTGCAGCAGCATATCCTGAATGAGATACTCATCCAGCGAGTTGGACACGGAGATCTTGCACTCCGTCCAGCCCGCGTCGTCCAGCATCTTCCGCGCCTTCTGGGTCAGATAGGCTAAGTCGCCGGAGTCCAGACGGATACCGCACTTGGTAATGCCCATCGGCTTGAGGATCTCGTCAAAGGCGCGGATGGCGTTGGGAATGCCGGAGTGCAGCGTGTTGTAGGTGTCCACCAGCAGCGTGGCGTTGGTGGGATACAGGCGGCAATACGCCTTGAACGCCTCCAGCTCGCTGGGGAACATCTGCACCCACGCGTGAGCCATGGTGCCGCCGGCAGGCACGCCGTACATCTCATCCGACAGCGTGCAGGCCGTACCTGCCACGCCGCCAATAAATGCGGCGCGTGCGCCTACGATGGCGGCGTCTGCACCCTGCGCCCGGCGGGAGCCAAACTCCAACACCGTCCGGCCGCGGGCGGCACGGTTGATGCGGTTGGCCTTCGTGGCGATCAGGCTCTGGTGATTGATGGTCAGCAGGGTGAACGTCTCGATGAGCTGCGCCTCAATGGCCGGTGCGCGCACCACTACCAACGGCTCCTTGGGGAACACCGGCGTCCCCTCCGGAATGGCGTAGATATCGCCGGTAAAATGGAAGTCCCGCAGATACTCCAGGAACTCCTCACAGAAGATACCGCGGCCCCGCAGGTAGGCGATATCCGCTTCGGTGAAGTGCAGGTTCTCGATGTAGTCGATGAGCTGCTCCAGCCCCGCCGTGATGGCATAGCCGCCGCCGTCCGGCACCTTCCGGAAGAACACATCAAAGTAGACGATGCGATCCTTGTAGCCGGTCTGGAAGTACCCGTTGCCCATGGTCAACTCATAGAAGTCGCAGAGCATGGTCATGTTCAGCTTTTCCTCTGTTTTCATCCTCAATACCTCAAATCGGTCTTTGCGCGGTGCGCAAAGTGTGTTGCTTATATTATACCGCGATTTTCCATTTTAGGCAACCCTTGTCGTTTTTTCCCCTCTCCGCTGTGGGAAAAGGGACAGCCGGTCGTTTTCTATCCCCCCTCCACCCCGTCTGTGTCTGACAACATCTGCCCCGTACAAAAAAAGAAACTCCACCGCCAGGTGGAGTTTCTTTTTTGTGTGTCAGAGATCCAACTTACTTGGCGGCCTTGGCAGCCTTGATGGACTCGATCAGCTCGGGAACGACCTTGAACAGATCGCCGACGATACCGTAGTCAGCCACCTCGAAGATGGGAGCGGTGTCGTTCTTGTTCACGGCGATGATGCACTCGGAATCCTGCATACCAGCCTTGTGCTGGATAGCGCCGGAGATACCCAGAGCAATATAGACCTTGGGATGGACGGTCTTGCCGGTCTGGCCGACCTGATGGTCAGCGGAGATCCAGCCGGCGTCCACGCAGGCGCGGGAGGAACCCACGACGCCGCCCAGAACCTCAGCCAGCTCCTCGGCCAGCTTGATGCCGCCCTCCACGTCCTTGGAGATACCACGGCCAACGGACACGATGAAGTCGGCGCCGATCAGGTCAACCAGCTTCTTGGCGGCCTTGACGGTATCCACCACCTCGGTGTGGATGTCAGCAGCGGTCAGCTCGAACTTGGGCTCGATGATCTCCACGTTCTTGGGGCACTCGCGCTTCTTCATAACGCCGGGACGCACGGTGGCCATGGCGGGGCGGAAGCGGGGGCAGATGATGGAGGCCATCAGGTGACCGCCGAATGCGGGACGGGTCATCTTCAGGTCGCGGGAGACGTCATGCGGCTCCTTGTTGATCATCACGGTACCCAGCTTCTCGATGCGCTCCTCGGGCAGCGTGGAGGCTTCCTTCAGGAAGCCCTTGTAGTTGGGCATATCGATGTCCAGGTGGGTGCAGTCCGCGCACAGACCGGTGTGCAGGCGGGCGGCGCAGCGGGGAGCCAGGTCGCGGCCGATGTTGGAGGCGCCGAACAGCAGCACCTCGGGCTTCAGCTCCTCAACGGCCTCCACGATCACCTTGGTGTAGGCATCGGTGGTGAAGTCCTTCAGCAGGGGGGAATCATAGACATAGACCTTGTCTGCGCCATACTGGCCCAGCTCAGCGGCGATGCCCTTGACGTTGTCGCCCAGCAGGATGCCGCACAGCTCCACGCCCAGCTCGTTGGCCAGCTTCCGGCCCTCGGAGATCAGTTCGAAGGTGGTGGGCATCATCACGCCCTGACGCTGCTCGCAGAACACCCATACGTTCTTGAAGGCAGCGGTATCAGCACTATTAAAAGCCATTTTCTTTTCTCCTTCCTTAGATGATGTGCTTGGCGGCCAGGATGCCTGCCAGCTTGTCGGTGGTAGCCTTGTCAGCGCCCTCGAGCATCATGCCCGCGCCCTTCTGAGGAGGCGTGAAGGAGGTCAGAATGTTGGTGGGAGAACCGGCCAGACCGATGGTGCTCTTGTCGATCAGGGGGTGATCCTTCAGGGTCTCGTAGGTCATGGTGACCAGAGGCTTGCTGTAGCACTCGAACGCGCCGCCCACGGACAGGTAACGCGGGGTGTTCAGCTCCTTGATGCAGGTGATCATGCAGGGGGTCTTGACCTTGATGGTCATGTAGCCGTCCTCCAGCATGCGCTTGACGGTCAGGGTGTCGCCGTCCTTGGTGATCTCGCCGGCATAGGTGACCTGGGGCAGATGCAGCTTCTCAGCGATCTGGGGGCCGACCTGTGCGGTATCGCCGTCGATGGCCTGACGGCCAGCCAGGATGAGGTCATCCTTCTCGATGCCGTAGGTGTCGATGGCAGCGGCGATGATCTGGGAGGTAGCGTAGGTATCGGAACCGCCGAACTCACGAGCGGTGACCAGAACGCCCTCGTCCACGCCCATGGCCATCAGCTCACGCAGCATACCTTCTGCGGGAGGGGGGCCCATGGTGAACGCCACGACCTTGCAGCCCAGCTCGTCCTTCAGAGCCAGAGCGGCCTCAACGGCGTTCATGTCATCGGGGTTGATGATGGTCTGCATGGACGCACGGTCCAGGGTGCCATCGGGGTTCACGGCCACCTTACCGGAGGTATCGGGAACCTGCTTCACAGTGACGATGATTTTCATTTTACCTTTTACCTCCTCAATTACTTAACGCCCAGATTGCTGGCGATGACCATGCGCTGGACCTCGGAAGTGCCCTCGTAGATCTCAGTGATCTTGGCATCGCGCATCATGCGCTCCACAGGATACTCACGGGTGTAACCGTAACCACCGAACAGCTGAACGGCGCGGCGGGTCACATCGGAAGCGGCCTCGGCGGCGAACAGCTTGGCCATGGCAGCATCCATGGAGTACGGCTCGTGGTTCTGCTTCTTCATAGCAGCAGCGTAAACCACGTACTGAGCGGCCTGCATACGGGTATGCATATCGGCCAGCTGGAACTGGGTGTTCTGGAACTGGGAGATGCGCTTACCGAACTGTACGCGCTCCTTGGTGTACTTGATGGCTTCCTCAACGGCGCCCTCGCCCAGACCCAGAGCCTGAGAAGCGATACCGATACGGCCGCCGTCCAGCGTCTTCATGGCGATCTTGAAGCCCTCGCCCTTCTTGCCCAGCATACGATCCTTGGGGATCACGCAATCCTCGAAGATCAGATCGCAGGTGGAGCTGCCGCGGATACCCATCTTCTTCTCGTGCTTGCCCTGAGAGAAGCCCTTGTCGTCCTTCTCCACGATGAAAGCGGAGATCTCCTTCATGGTGCGGCCGCGCTTGTCGACGACCTTGCCGGTGACGGCGATGATGACGAAGGTATCAGCCACGTTGCCGTTGGTGATGAAGCACTTGGAGCCGTTCAGGATGTAGTTCTCACCGGACTCATCCAGGACAGCGGTGGTCTGCTGACCCTGGGCGTCGGTACCGGCGCCGGGCTCGGTCAGACCGAAAGCACCGATCTTCTTGCCGGAGCACAGGTCGGGCAGATACTTCATCTTCTGCTCCTCGGTGCCGTTCTCAAAGATGGGGGCGGCACACAGGGAGGTGTGGGCGGAAACGATAACAGCGGTGGTGCCGCAGACCTTAGCCAGCTCCTCCACGCACATTGCATAGGACAGCACGTCGCCGCCGGCACCGCCGTACTGCTTGGGGAAGTAAATACCCATCATACCCAGCTTTGCCATCTTCTCGACGGTTTCCATGGGGAAGCGCTCTTCCTCATCGATTTCAGCAGCCAGGGGCTTTACTTCGTTCTCTGCAAATTCGCGATACATCTTGCGAACGAGCAGCTGTTCCTTAGTCAGATGGAAATCCATACTCTTTTCTCCTTTTCCTGATTTTTACTTGTTGTAGTTGAAGAAGCCTTCGCCGGACTTAATACCCAATTTGCCCGCACGAACCATCTTCCGGATCAGCACGTTTGCGCGATACTTGCTATCGTGGGTCTCGTTGAACAGCACGTCCATAATGTTCAGCACCACGTCCCAGCCGATCAGGTCGCCCAGATGCAGGGGGCCCATGGGGTGGTTGCAGCCCAGCTGCATAGCAATATCAATATCTTCTGCGGAGGCAACGCCTTCCTGCAGAACGCAAACGCCTTCATTGCAATAGGGGATCAGGATCTTGTTGACCACAAAGCCGGGAGCCTCGTTGACCACCACGGGGGTCTTGCCGATCTCGGTGGAGAGGTTCTTGATGTAGTCCACCAGGTCAGCGGGGGTGTTGCCGCCGGCAATGACCTCCACCAGCTTCATGGCAGGCACCGGGTTGAAGAAGTGCATACCGATGAGGTTGTGCTTCAGGCCCTGGCCCATCTCGGTGATGGACAGAGAGGAGGTGTTGGAGGCGAAGATGGTCTCATCCTTGCACAGAGCATCCAGACGGCCCAGCAGCTCCTTCTTGACTTCCATGTTCTCAGCGACGCACTCGATGACCAGATCGGCATCAGCGGCGCCCTCGAACTCCTCGACCAGAACGCGGCTCATGATATCATCAGCAGCTTCCTGGGTCATCTTGCCCTTGGCGACCTTCTTGTTCAGGGAGGCGGCCAGTTTGTCCTTATGACGCTGTGCGCTTGCGGTGCTGGAAGCATACATCAGAGCGGTGTGGCCCTTCGCTGCGAAAACCTGAGCAATACCGCTGCCCATTGTACCTGCGCCAAATACTGCTACTTTCATGATTGTTCCTCCTAATTCAAATTTTTCCATAAATTGCTTAATTATCAGGCTCGCGCCTGTCAATTAACGATACGGTGCAGAGTTACTTATTCTGATAGGGCTCGTGCTTGCGCTTCTCCAGGAAAGCGCCCATGCCCTCCTTCTGATCCGCCGTCTCGAAGCAGCTGCCGAACAGCTTCTCCTCGATGACGATGGCCTGATCCATATCGGTCTGCAGGCCGTCGTTGATGGCCTTCTTGCAGGCGCGGACGGCGATGGGGGCGTTCTTGGCGATGGTCTGCGCCATCTTCTCCGCGGCGGGCATCAGCTCCTCCAGCGGGTACACGGCGTTGACCAGACCGATGCGATACGCCTCGTCCGCCTTAATGTTCTTGGCGGTGTAGATCAGCTGCTTGGCCATGCCGGGGCTGACCAGACGCGCCAGACGCTGGGTGCCGCCGAAGCCGGGGGTGATGCCCAGACCGGTCTCGGGCTGACCGAACACAGCGGTATCGGCGCAGATGCGGATATCACAGCTCATGCTCAGCTCACAGCCGCCGCCCAGCGCGAAGCCGTTGACTGCGGCGATGGTGGGGATGGGCAGCGTCTCGATGCGGCGGAACACATCGTTGCCGTGCTTGCCGAAGGCCTCGCCGCCCTCCTTCGTCAGCGTGCTCATCTCACCGATATCAGCGCCGGCCACGAAAGCCTTTTCGCCGCTGCCGGTGATGACCAGCGCATAAACATCCTGATCGGCGGTGACGATATCCACCAGCTCGTTCAGGTCGGACAGCACTTCGGAATTCAGAGCGTTCAGCGCCTTGGGCCGGTTGATGGTGGCCACGGCGATATGCTCTTTCTTTTCCAGCAGAACATGAGTCATATCAATTCCTCCTTACATCCTCGTCCGCCGCGGCGTACATGGCCGCGGCAGTGTGTCAGGGGGAGGAACACGCCCTCTGGACAGGCTCCTCCTCATACATACTGTATTATAGTAGACCGTTAGAATTTTATCAAGTCCAACCAGCGGCGCTTTCTCTTTTTTAGCAGTTTCCACAAAAGTGAACGCTGTTCTTTGCGCATTTTTAAGGTTGCATGGCGGTGTTTCGCGTGAAATATCCCGCCCGCCGGATTTCGGGTTTGCAAACACACGGAAAATGTGGTATAAGTATCTGAAAATCTCTACCATATTTGGGAGGACACTGCGCCATGCGTATGCGTAAAAAGAAAAATCTGGTGCCCCGGATGGAGGCCTGCGGCAACTGTCTCGTCCGCGATCCCTTCGCCATGCGGGGACAGTGGCGGACGCTGATGCCGGAAGCGCGGGAGCTGCGGGTGGAGCTGGGCTGCGGCAAGGGCCGTTTCACGGCGGACACCGCCGCCGCGGAGCCGGACGTGCTGCTCATCGCCGTGGAGAAGGTGCCGGACGCCATGGTGGTAGCCATGGAGCGGGTCACGGAGGCGGGACTGAAAAATGTGTTCTTCGTAGACGGCGACGCCGCCCTGCTGCCGGATATGTTCGCCTCCGGCGAGGTGGACCGCCTGTACATCAACTTCTGTGACCCGTGGCCCAAGAGCAACCAGAAAAAGCGGCGGCTCACCCACGGCAATTTCCTTAAACAGTACCGCAAGGTGCTGTCTGAGGGCGGACAGCTCCACTTCAAGACCGACAATGACAAGCTGTTTGCGTGGTCTGTGGAGGAGATCCCCCAGTTCGGCTTTCAGCTGTCGGAGGTCACCACCGATCTCCACAAGGACGGTCCGGTGGGCGTCATGACCGACTACGAGCGGAAGTTCTTCAGTGAGGGCAAGAACATCAACCGCTGCGTGGCCACCATGGTGCCGTGGGAGGAGCCGGAGGCTCCGGCGGACGACGCGGAGGCGGAGTAAGCGGCATAACCAAGCGCGGCAGGGACTTCCCTGCCGCGCTTTCTGCTACATATTCCGCCGGATGCTGTTGATGGCGCCCTTCTCCAGCCGGGACACCTGCGCCTGTGAGATGCCGATCTCGCTGCTGACCTCCATCTGTGTCTTTCCCTGACAGAACCGCAGCGCCAGAATATGGCGCTCCCGCGGGTCCAGCCGGGAGATGGCCTCCTTCAGGGCGATGCGGTCCAGCCAGTTCTCGTCCGAGTTCCGCTCGTCCCGCACCTGATCCATGACGCACACGGCGTCTCCGCCGCCGTCGGCGTACACCGGCTCGTACAGGCTGACCGGGTCTACGATGGCATCCATGGCGAACACCACGTCCTCCCGCGGGATACCCAGATAGCGGGCGATCTGCTCCACCGTAGGCTCCCGCTGGCTCTCCGCCATCAGCTTTTCCCGGGCCTGTAAGACCTTGTAGGCCGTGTCCCGCATACTGCGGCTGACGCGGACGGCGCTGTTGTCCCGCAGATAGCGCCGGATCTCCCCCACGATCATCGGCACGCCGTAGGTGGAGAACCGCACCGGCTGGTTGATGTCAAAATTGTCGATGGCCTTCATCAGGCCGATACACCCTACCTGAAAGAGATCGTCCACATTCTCACCCCGGCTCTGGAACCGCTGGAGCACCGACAGCACCAGCCGCAGATTGCCGCAGATCAGCTGCTCCCGCGCCGCCTTGTCGCCGGTCTTGGTACGGCGCAGCAGCGCCATCATCTCGTCGTTTTTCAACACCGGCAGTCTGGCTGTGTTGATGCCGCAGATCTCTACCTTTCCCCGCATGAGCGCCCGTCCTCCCACTGTGATAGTGGCAGTATTTCCCGGCGCGGCAGCGGCTATTCCGCAGGGCGGAATGTTCCCGGAAACGACAGCATAGGACAGGCGGCGAGACGCATAGACTGCAACGGGGTGAGCGCGATGCTGTGCAAATTTTCCATGCTGCGGCGCAAGGAGGTCATCAACCTCTGCG
>ERZ1026848.527-NODE-527-length-21366-cov-23.563136_pt1 | contig 21366 bp, 20 predicted proteins | sample MGYA00380154_ERZ1026848 | MGnify/ENA primary metagenome ERZ1026848 (study PRJEB33269, sample SAMEA4719790) | human gut metagenome | biome: human-associated habitat; feature: organic feature; material: feces | place: Cameroon | collected 2013-10 ...
CTTTCTCCGCCCACCCCTAAAACCTCACTGGACACAAAATTTCACACACTCCCCGATCAGGCGTTTTGACGGATCGCTTTTCTCATTCATCAGCGTCAGCACGTCTTCCAGAGCGACAGACCCCGTGGTGCCGGTTCCGAATGACACGGCAAAATCATTGGTTGTGGGGTTGTACGTTAACGTCGGAATGACTCGGAACTTCTTAATTGCATCCTTCAACCGTTCCCAGGGATGAACGGTAAAGAACGAGCGCAATAGCAACGCGGCCAAATTTTGAGCTGATATCGCCATTTGCAGATTGACCCGAACTGCCGGTCGATTCATCTGGCGAATTGCTTTGTAGAGCAGACTTGTTTTTCCGTACCGTCGAGGACTGATCATCACCAGGTGATTGTGGCCGGAGAGCATTTGCTGCACTTTAGGCAGCTCTTGCGTTCTGTCCGTGAAGAAATCCCCGTCCACGACGGTGCCGAATTTGAAAGGGTTCTCTTGAGCCGTCATCTTGAAATTTGAATTACGTTAAATGACGTAAAAATTATACTGATATTATGTGTAACGTTCTTTAGCATAGTGGTTATTACGTTACTTTGCGATACTCTTAAGGCTCATAGCCAAGCAGACGGATTCCTCAATCTGCATGTTGCCTGCCAGACCCGCTAAGCTTTCGCCCATGAGCATTCCTTCCCCCGTCTTTGAAAACGACACGAGCCGCAAGATCATCCATGTGGACATGGATGCCTTTTTTGCGTCCGTCGAGCAGCGCGACAACCCCGCGCTGCGCGGCAAGCCCGTGGCGGTGGGGCACGCCGACTCGCGCGGTGTGGTGGCCACGGCGAGCTACGAGGCCCGCCGCTTTGGCGTGCACAGCGCCATGGCGAGCTCGCGTGCCAAGATGCTCTGCCCGCAGCTCATCTTCGTCGAGGGTCGCATGAGCCGCTACAAAGAAGTGGGCATGCAGGTGCGCGAGATCTTTCATCGGTACACGGACCTTGTCGAGCCCGTCTCGATTGATGAAGCCTATCTGGATGTGACGCACAACAAGGTCGGGCTCACCTTGGGCGTCGAAGTGGCCAAGCGCATCAAGGCCGATATCCGCAACGAGCTGCAGTTGCTCGCCAGTGCCGGCGTCTCCTACAACAAGTTTCTCGCCAAGGTCGCGAGCGACTGGCGCAAGCCCGACGGCTTGTGCACGATCCACCCGAGCCGCGCGCAGCACTTCATCGAGCAGCTGCCCGTCAAGGCCTTCTGGGGCGTAGGACCGGTGACGCAGGAAAAGTTTCTCAAGCTTGGCGTCAAAACCGGGGCCGATCTCTTGAAAATGCCCCTCGAGGAGCTCATCGCGCAGTTCGGCCAGTCGGGCCTGACCTACTACAAGTTTGCGCGCGGCATCGACGATCGGCCCGTCGTGGCCGAGCGCGTCCGAAAGAGCGTGGGCTGCGAAGTGACCTACGACGTGGATATCCCGGATCGCTCGATCGTGATTGAGGAGCTCGGGATACTCACGGACGATCTGCTGCGGCGCCTGGCCAAAAGCGGCTTTGTGGGCACGACGCTCACACTGAAGGTGCGCTTTTTCAACTTTGCCACCGTCACGCGCAGCCTGTCGGCCGACCGGCCCCTGACGGACCGCGACACGATTCTTAAGGACGCCATCGCCCTCTTGGCCGACGTGGATCTTCCGCCCGGCGGCGTGAGGCTGTTGGGACTGTCGGTCTCCTCACCCGTGCAGGAAAAGGACGAGCGGCAGGGCGCGCTCTTTTAAAGTCTACTTGTGATTGGTTGATGATAAGTTGACCGACGCCCCGGCGCTTGCCCGGCCGCCGGCCAACGCTCCGCTTAGTCTCGCGTCAACACCGGGCGCAGCAGCTCGGTTTCGCGCCGCAGCGCTTCAAAGAGGGAGTGGCTGTCGGCAAGGTTCTCGCGCACGAGGCGCACAAACGCATTTTCCACGACGATCCCCGTGGCTCCGGCCCGGGCGGCTGCCTGCGCCTGCGGGGGCGTGTCGGCTGCGATGAGTGCGGGGGTTTGGCCCACGCCTGCCGGGGCGCGGGAAAGCGTTTGGGTCTCGACCGCCCCGCTTGAGGGCGTCAACAGCACGGCCTCATGGCTACGCTCGGCGGCCGCTTTAAGTGTTACGGCGGGATCCTCCGGGGCGGCCGTAAGCACAAAGCCGATGCCGTTGTCGCGGGCGGCGCGGTCGTGGTCCAGGTCGGGCGAGTGCATCGGGACGGGAATGTCGGGCACAAGCACGGCGTCCACCCCTGCGCGGCGGCACTCAAAAAAGAAGGTGTCGATGCGGCGGGCAAAAAGGAGGTTGGCGTAGGTGCGCAGGATCAACGGGGTGTCGGGGTACTCGGCTCGGTACGCGGCGATGATTTCCAAGGCGCGCTGCGCGGTGCTTCCCGCCAGCAGGGCGCGCTTGGCGCTCTCGGCCATTTCGGGCGAGTCGGCGCAGGGGTCCGAGAAGGCCAGGCCGAGCACAAACGCGTCGGCTCCCGCATCCGAGAGCGTTTCCAGGATTGAAAGGCTCGCCTCGGGCGTCGGATCGCACAGATGCACGAAGGGAATGAGCGCGGCGCGGTTTTGGGTGCTCAGGGCGGCAAAGAGTCGGGAAAAACGGGTGGTCATGATGAGGATCCTTACGAGTGTCAATGGTTCAAGCGTTCGACGGATGCATGGGGCTTGTCGCCGCGCTCAGAGCGTGACGGCATTGACGTAGGCCTCACGGTTCAGGACCCCGTCGGCGAAGAGCCCGTTGCGCTCAAAGCGCTCGAGAACCTGATTGACGTCCTTGTCCCCGCGGCCCGAGAGGTTACAGAGGATCACCTGCTCTTTGCCCGGATTTTCTCGGATCAGGCGCAGCGCGTATGCCAGGGCATGGCTGCTTTCCAGGGCCGGCAAAATGCCCTCGTGCAGGCACAGGTCGCGGAAGGCGAGCAGCGCCTCCTCGTCCGTGGCGTTGACGTATTGCGCCCGACCAATGTCCTTCAAATACGCGTGCTCGGGGCCGACGGAGGGAAAGTCCAAACCGGCCGAGATCGAGTAGGACTCGATGATCTGCCCGTCGGGCGTTTGCATGTTGTACGAGCGCGCCCCGAAGAACACGCCTTCCGTGCCGTGCCCGAGCGGCGCGCCGTGCTTGCCGGTATCGACGCCCAGGCCGCCGGGCTCCACGCCGATGAGGCGCACGTCCTTTTCCTTCATAAAATCCGTGAAGACGCCGATGGCGTTCGAACCCCCGCCCACGCACGCGACGACCGCATCGGGCAGGCGCCCCTCAACGTCAAGGAGCTGTCGCTTGGCTTCTTCGCCGATGATCTTTTGGTACTCGCGCACGATGGTTGGGTAGGGGTGGGGGCCGGCTGCCGTGCCGAGCATGTAGTGGGTATTTTCATAGTTTCGGGCAAAGTCTTCGAGCGCCGCGCTGCAGGCTTCCTTCAAAGACCCCGCCCCCTGCGTGACCGGATGCACCACCGCACCCATGAGCTGCATGCGCAGCACGTTGGGCTTTTGGCGCGCTACGTCCTTGGCGCCCATGTACACGTGCGTTTCAAAGCCCATGAGGGCGCCGGCGATGGCGGTGGCCACGCCGTGCTGGCCCGCGCCGGTTTCGGCCACCAGGCGCGTCTTGCCCATGCGTTTGGCTAAAAGGGCCTGACCGAGCACCTGATTGGTCTTGTGCGCGCCGCCGTGCACGAGGTCTTCGCGCTTGAGGTAAAGCCGCGCCTTGGTGCCGCGCGTGAGGTTGCGGCACAGGGTGATCGGGGTGGGACGGCCCGCGTAGGTCGTCAGGAGCTTTTTGAGTTCCGCGGCAAACGCGGGATCCTTTTGCGCGTCCACGAACGCGGCCTCGAGCTGATCCAGGGCCGGAATCAAAGCCTGAGGAACAAACTGGCCGCCGAACTTGCCGAAGAAGGGATTCAAAATCATCTCAATTTCCTTAAAGCGAAAAAACTGTCTGGGTCTCATTGCGCCGTGGTGGACGCCGGGCGCGGGGAGTGGGCCGGGGTTAGAAGTTGCGCGCAGGCTTGCGCCAGCGGCCGCAGACCGAGGCACGAAGAGTGACGATTTTTCGTTCGGAAAGAGAAGACATTCTCGGGGTCCTCGCGGTTGGTTTTTGCCGTTTCGCGGAAATCCGAGTCAGAAAGCTTTTGAGGGGGGAAGTGGATATGAAAAACCCGCTGACTGACTGGTCCGCGGGTTTTCAAGTTCAGACTACACTGCCGTGTTCTTTTGTGACGCTCTTTTTAAATTGCACCCGCTTTTAATTGAGGTGCCACCACCAAACCTGGTGCAGGGAGTTCATCATCAACATGCTTCGTGTCTTCTGAAGGATTCGTGTGAGCGGTTGATTTCAAACCGCTTTGATTTCTCTTGACTTCAATGTACACGCCGGGGGCCAAAAACACAATAAGGGTCAATGCCTAAGATTTTGGCGGGCCTTTTAAAAGCGAGCGCGCACTTGCGGCGCGTACCGCCCTCGGGCATGATATCCGGATTGATCAATCGGGAGCCGGCGCGCCGGTTTCCACCCCAAAAAGGAAAGAACATGACCGAACCTTTGTTGATTACGGACGTGGTTGTCGGCGACGGCGCCGAAGCGCAAAAGGGCGCCCGCATCCGCGTGCACTACACGGGGCGCCTGACGGACGGCACCGAATTTGACTCGAGCCTCAAGCGCGGCGAGCCCTTTGAATTTACCCTGGGCGCCGGGCAGGTGATCCGCGGCTGGGACGAAGGTTTTGCCGGCATGAAGGTCGGCGGCAAGCGCAAGCTCGTGATCGCCCCCGAATACGGGTACGGTGCCTACGGCGCGGGCGGCGTCATTCCGCCCAACGCCACCCTCGAATTTGACGTCGAGCTCGTGGGCGTGCAGGAAATCCCCGCGCCGGGCGAACTCGAAATCGAAGAGGTTGAAGTCGGTACGGGCGAAGAGGCCAAGCCCGGTATGGTCGTGAGCGTGCACTACACGGGTAAGCTTACCGACGGCACGATCTTTGACTCGAGCATTCCGCGCGGCGAGCCGATCGAATTCCCGCTCGGCCAGGGCATGGTGATCGCCGGCTGGGAGCAGGGCATCGCCGGCATGAAGGTGGGCGGCAAGCGCAAGCTCACGATCCCCTACAACCTCGCCTACGGCGAACAGGGCTACCCGGGCGTCATCCCGCCCTTTGCCACGCTCGTCTTTGACGTGGAACTCACGAAGGTCAGCAAGCAGTAAGCCGCTGCCGACGACTTAAAGCAAGACAACGCCGAAAGTGCTCCGAGTGCTTTCGGCGTTTTTGCAGCTTCGCCCGGCCTCGGAGCCATTCAGGCTTTGCGCATTGACGATGAGGGATTTGCCGTCTTCGTCTACTTTGACGCCCAGCTGTACGCCAACGAGCTGGCCGATGCGACCGAGCGCGGCGAGAAGCTCAACGGCACGCTCAAGCTCAAGTGCAATCGGGAAATGGAACGGCGCAGCAAAGGTCAGGGGCGGCTGACGGACGAAGAGTTGGAGCAGATTGAGCCGCGCAACCTGACCGAGGTGCACGACAATATTCCGGAAATGGGAACCGTGACGATCCGCACCAACCGCACGGAACTCAACAGCGAGCGGGTCTACCGGATCTACAAGCAACGGCAGAACATTGAGCAGTTCTTCCGCACGTACGGCATGACGCTTGATTTCGACGCCTCTTATATGCGAAACCAAACGTCGCAGGAGGCATGGCTCTTCCTGAATCATCTGTCCTCGATGATGGGCATGGACTGCATCACCTCAATCGCCGAGATCGGAGAGGACAAGACCCTCTCGCTCGAAGACCTCAAACAGTCTCTGGGCAAGATTATGGTTTCGAAGTTAAAGGATCAGTGGCTGGTATCGCCGATTAAGCGTAGCGTTGAAAAGATAATCGAAAAACTCAACTTTGAAGTCTCGGCCAAAGAGATTGCCGCTATAGTGGCTTAAGGCATGCCGGCCGAGGGGCAGCATACCTAAGCGCGAGAGTTACAGCCTAAGCCAGCGGCTCGATCGGCACGACGCTCAGAAACCCCGGCGCGGTCACGCCCACATGGGCGCTGACGCGATAAACCTCGCGGATAAGCTCGGGCTTGAGCACCTCCTCGGGTTTGGCAAAGAGCCTGACGCGTCCCTGATCGAGCATCAGGAGCCGGTCCGAATAGCGGGCGGCGGCCATGAGGTCATGCACGACGCAAAGTGTCACGGCCCCGGTGCGGTTCGTGTAGTCACGGGCGGCCTGCATGACGATGAGCTGATGGCGCAGATCGAGGGCGCTCGTGGGTTCGTCCAGGAGCAGCACGCGCGGGTTGGAGACAAAAGCCTGCGCCATGAAGACGAGTTGCTTTTGCCCGCCCGAAAGGGAATGCACGGGTTCGGACGCCAGTGTGTTGATGTGCATGGCGTGCAGCACCGCGTCGACCCGATCAAAGGTTTTGGCGTCCAACGATAGGGATAGATCGCGCACGAGCCCCAAAAGCACCATTTCAAAGACGGTCAGGCGGCTCGTGACGCTGGTGAGCTGCGGCACGTAGGCGATCGCCTTTTCGCGCACGAGTGCGTCCTTGGCCGTCAGACGAATGCTTCCCTGCGCCTTGACGATGCCCGCGACGGCTTTCAGAAGCGTCGTCTTGCCGCAGCCGTTTTGACCGATCACGCTCATGAGTTGGCCGCCCTCAACCGTCAGACTCACGTCTTCGAGGACGCGACGCCGCCCGAAGGCCACGGAGAGGTTCTCCACAGTCAGTTTGAGCTCCTCAACGGGCTCGGCAAAGGGCATCGGCGCGTGCGAATGCCCGTGATCGTGGGCATGGTCGTGCGCATGCGGGTGGCCGTGATCGTGTGTCTGCGCGCTGTCGTGACGGTGTTCGCTATCCATGGTGCTCCTTTGCATCCTCAGTCGTTATCGAGCCTCGGGCAGGAGCCGATCGGGGCGCTTTTCGAGGTACCAGCGCACGGTTTTCTCGAGCCCCTCTTCAAAGCCGGTGAGGGGCTTCCAACCGAGCTCGCGTGCAATCTTGCCGGCGTCGATGGCGTAGCGGAAATCGTGCCCGGGGCGGTCGGTCACAAAGCGCATGAGGTCCACATAGCGGTGACCGGCCCACGGGCGCAGGCGGTCCAATAGGCCGCAGACGGCCGCGACCATCTGCAGATTGGTCTTTTCCGTGTGCGCGCCCACGTTGTAGCTCTCGCCCATGCGGCCCTTATGGAATATCAGGTCGACCGCGCGGCAGTGGTCTTCGACCCAGATCCAGTCGCGGATGTTGCTGCCCGTGCCGTAGATGGGAATGGCCTCGTGCGAGAGGCACTTGGCGATGATCGTCGGGATGAGCTTTTCGCGGTGCTGGTGCGGCCCGTAGTTGTTCGAGCAGTTGGAAATGGTGGCGTTAAGGCCGTACGTGCGGCAGTAGGCGCGCACGAGGTGGTCGCTGGCTGCTTTGCTCGCCGAATAGGGGCCGTTGGGCGCGTAGGGGCTTGACTCGGTGAAAAAGCCCGTGCTGCCCAGGGATCCGTAGACCTCGTCGGTGGAGATGTGGTGAAAGCGCGCCGTCTCCATCAGGCCCGCAGCCCTCCAGTATCGGAGCGCTTCGTTTAAAAGCGCCACCGTGCCGTTGACGTTGGTGTCCACGAAGCGCAGCGGATCGGTGATCGAATTGTCCACATGGCTTTCGGCGGCAAAGTGGATGATGCCCGTGACGCGCCAGGTTTCCAGCAGATTGGCCAGGTACGAGGCGTTGCGGATGTCGCCGGCAATCGTGACGACGTTGGGCAGGGACTGCTGCGCTTCAAAGGCGCGGCGGTCGGCCGCGTACGTGAGGGCATCCAAATCGAGCAGCCGATAGTTGGGGTAGCGGCGGGCAAAGTACGTGACGAAGTTGGCGCCGATGAAACCTGCGCCGCCCGTGATCAAAAGGGTGCGGTCAAAGGCCATGATCATTCCTTGAGGGCGTCGAGCCAGTGCCGCGGGGTGATCCCGTAGGGAGCGAGGCTTTCGAGCGACAGAGCGCTGTAGGCGGGCCGTGCGGCCGGCGCGGGAAACTCGTTCGTGGCGCAGGGCAGCACGCTGCAGTTCAATCCCAAGTGTTCCACGATCGCGCGGGCAAAGTCAAAGCGCGAGCACACGCCCGCGTTCGTAAAGTGCACAAGGTGCATGGGGCGGCGGTGCGCGCCTTTTGCCAAAAGCTCGAGCAAGCCCTGTGCCAGATCGTCCGTGAGGGTGGGTGCGCCCATCTGGTCGGAGACGACGCGCAGCTCGCTTCTTTCGCGGGCCAGGCGAGCGATGCTCTGATAAAAGTTTTTGGTGCCCGGCCGCTTGTCGTAGACCCAGGCCGTGCGCACGATCGCCCCCGAAAAGCCGCCTTCCAAGAGGGCGGTCTCGCCGGCGCGTTTGCTCAGACCATACATGCTCAAGGGGCGCGCGGGCGCGTCGGTTTCATACGGCGTGTGAGCCTTGCCGTCAAAGACGTAGTCGGTCGAGACGTGAAGGATGGGCACGCCCGTTTGCGCGAGCAGCCATGGCCCATAGGCGTTGACAGCGTAGGCTTCCCCGGGGCGGCTTTCGGCCGCATCGACGGCCGTGTAGGCCGCGGCGTTGATCACGGCTTCAAACGCGTTTCTCTTCACAAGGCGCTCGACGGCCTTACGATCGCAGATATCGAGTTCTCGACGGCTTAGGGCCTCAAAGCAGAGGCCGCGCGTGGCGCACGTGCGCGCCAGTGCCTGCCCGAGCTGTCCGTCGGCTCCGGTGATCAGAATCATGATGCGACCCCCTCAAACACAAAGGCCGGATCATCGCAGTAGGCCTGCCAGGGGCGGGCGGCGGCGTCCTTGGGCGAGACGATGAGTGCGCAGGCGGGAACTTGCCAGTCGATCTCCAGGTCGGCATCGAGGGCATTGACCGCGCCTTCGCTTTCGGGCGCGTAGTAGCCGTCGGTCTTGTAGGCCACATGCGCGTCCGTCAGGGCGACAAAGCCGTGGGCAAACCCCCAGGGAATGAAAAGGGCGCGGTTGTTCTCTCCTGTGAGTTCTGTGACCACAGCCTGTCCGAACGTGGGCGAGCCCGCCCGAATGTCGAGGGCCACGTCGAGAATTTTCCCCGCCACCACCCGCACGAGTTTGGCCTGAGCGTGCGGTGCCTTTTGAAAGTGCAGGCCCCGCAGGGTGCCGCGGTGCGAAAACGAGGCGCTGTCCTGCACGAAGTCGCAGGTGACGCCCAAGGGCGCCAGAGTGCGGCGGTTGTAGGACTCGAGGAAATACCCTCGAGCGTCGTGAAAGACGCGCGGCTCAAGGAGCAGAACCTCGGGGATGGCGGTGGGCAACAACTGCATGACGAATGCCTGTGGCAAAAGGGGCGGATGGATTTACCGACACTGTAGCGCGAAGGCGGCTTGAATAAGGCCTCAGACTTCGAGCCTGCGGCCGCTGCGAATGAGCAGCACCAAAAGGAACGGCACCCCGATGAGGCTCGTGACGATGCCCACGGGCAGCACGGCCCCCGAAGACAAAAGCTTGGCGGCCACGGAACTGGCCAGCATCAGCATGCCGCCCGTCAGAACACTGCCGGGCAGCAGATAGCGCTGATCCTCGCCCAAGGTGAGCTTGGCCAGGTGCGGCGCGACGAGGCCCACAAAGCCGATCGTGCCGATAAAGGACACGGAACAGGCCACCAAAAGGGCGCTCACGGCAAAGGTCACCACGCGCAGACGGTTGACGGGCACCCCGAGGCTGCGGGCGCGCTCTTCGCCGATCGTCAGGGCGGTGAGCTGCCAGGAGAGGCCGATGAGGTAAAGCGAGGCGGCCACGGCCGCGGCGGCGGCCGCCGCCGTGCTCGTCCAGGTGCTGCGCTCGAGGTTGCCGAAGGTCCAGCCGCTGATGAGCTGAGCGACTTCGGGACTTGCGTGGTACTGCAAAAACTGCTGCAGCGCCATGAAAAAGAAGTTCATCACGATGCCCGCCAGAATCACCGTCGAGGGGGACATGCCCCGCCGCCCGCCCAGCCAATAAATGGCGGCCGACACGATCACGGCCATGGCAAAGGCCGCCAGGGCGGTGCCTAGCCACAGCATCCCGAAAACCGTGATGCCGCCCGTGATGGCCGCGGCCGCCCCGAAACCGGCGGCCGAAGAGATGCCCAGGGTGGAGGGACTCGCGAGGGCATTGCCCGTGATGTTTTGAATCTGAAGACCCGCCACGGAGAGGGCTGCTCCGACGAAGAGGGCCGTGAGGGTCATCGGAAGGCGAATCGACCAGACGATGACGGCCTCAAGCGAGTCGGACGAGGGGCCCGCGGCGATGGCGCCCACAACCTCGCGCAGTCCCAAGCCCGAAGAGCCCGTCATGAGGTCGGCCAGCGCCAGGGCCAAAAGGCCCGCAAACCCCACGGTCAGACGCGTCAGGCGCCGTTGGCTTTGGAGGCGGTAGTGCAGATCGCAGCTCACGGGACGGGATCCTTTGGGGGTGGAAAAAGCGACTTACTTCTTGAGTTTGATGAAGAACGTGCCCGCGGGATCGACCTGCGGCAGATACGTCTTCCAGAAGTTCATGTACTCGGCCTGCGGATCGAAGTCGGCAAAGGTCGAGTGGTAGAGGATCTTAGCAAGGTACATGAGAAAGACGTAGTCGCCCATGGTGCGCAGCGAGCCGTGATCCACGCCGTAGATTTCGCCCGTTTTGACGGCCTCAATGTTCTTCCACTCGGGTCGGGCGGCAAAACCGGCCAGGCGCTTTTGCGCCGTCTCTTCGGAAACGGTCAGGCCCATGCGCATCTGATCGGTTTCGTGCGCCCCCTGCCAGATGCTGCCGGTGATGATGACGGTCTGCGGGTTTTTCGCGAGGACATATTCGCGGGTGAGCGACCCATAGGGCTGCTTCATGTCGGCGGCAATGCTTGTGGCCTCAAGCTGATTGAGAATGCCGCCCCAGAGCACGCTCTTGTTGTAGGAGTTTCCGTAAATCATCGGGCCTTTGCTGCCCGTTTCGGCATAAACGCGACGGCCTTTTTGCTCGGCAGGAAGCTTGGCGAGGCGCTCGCGCACGATTTGCGCCACCTCAAGGTAGCGGCTGTTGAGGGCCTCGGCCGTTTTCTCGCGGTTAAGGATCCGGCCGAGAATCGCGGTGCTCTTGGTGTGGTTTTCGGCCGTCAGAGCGTGGTAGTCGATGACGACGGTCGGGATGCCGGCGCGCGCGAGAACCGCAATGCGCTTTTCGTTGTCGGCGTACTGGCTGCCGTTGATGAGCAGCAGGTCAGGCTTGAGGGCGATGATTTTCTCGGTGTTGAGAATGTTGTCGTGGTAGCCGCCGATGCTCGGGATCGCCTTGATCTGCGGAAAGGCTTTGGTAAGGACCGTGTATTCCCCCAGGCGCATGCCCTCCCAGCCGTCCTGCGGCAGGGCCACAACCTTACCCAAGCTCTCGGCGCCGCCCACCATCAGAAAGCTCAGGATGTAGTTGCCCACGACGATGCGTTGCGGATTGTCTTTGACCTCAACGGTGCGGTTTTCCAGGTCGGTGACCGTCAGGGCGCAGGCCGAGGAAGCCAGAAAAGCGGCGCCCGTGAGGGCCAAGAGGGTATGGGAAAGAGAGGAAAGAAGAGAGCGGATCCGCATGGCAGGCCTTTCGTAGAGAAATCACAAATGTGACGAAATGTGAGTTCGTATGATAACCGCGTGTCCCTCAAGATCAATAGGACGAACGACCGAAGGGGTGCTCGGATAGCAAAAGAGCTTTCGGCGGTCAACCGAAAGCTCTTTGGGGGCGAATCGTCAGGGATGCGGTCAGGCGAAGAACCCGCGCAGACCGTACACGAAGATGGAGATGATCACCACGGGAATGAAGTAGCGCACCGCGCCGTACCACAGGCCCGTGGCCGTGTGTTTGAGCGTGCCGCCGTTGTCGACTTCGTCAATGGCGTTGCGCTTCATGATCCAGCCCGCGTAGATCGTGGCGCCCAGGGCCGTGATGACAAAGCAGATGTTGCCGCTCACAAAGTCAAAGGCGTCGAAGATGTTGCGATCCAGAATGCGCACGTCGCGCCAGGGCCCGTAGGCCAGGATGCAGGGAATGTTGCCCAGCACAAAGATGCCGCCGAGCGTGATGTTGATCGCGTGCCCCAGGCTCATGCGCAGGCGCTCGACGAGCACGCTGATGATCACCTGATAAATCGTCAGGGACGTCGTCAGGGCCGCGATCACCAAGAGAAGGAAGAAGACGATGGCAAAGAAGTTGCCCAGGAACATTTCCGAGAAGGCGATCGGCAGGGACTTGAAGACGAGCGAGGGGCCCGAGTCCGGCGCGAGGTTGGCGCTAAAGAGCGACGGGAAGATCATAAAGCCCGCCATGACGGCCACCAGGGTGTTGATCACGCCCGTGATGACGGCCGTGTTGACCATGTCTTCCTTTTGGCTCAGGTGAGACGAGAGCGTGATCATCACGCCAAAGCCCAGCGACAGGGCAAAGAACACCTGCCCGAGCACATCGAGGAAGAGCTTGGGGGTAATCTTGGAAAAGTCCGGCGTCAGGTAAAAGCGCACGCCTTCCCAGGCATTATCAAGGGTCAGGTTGCGCACGACCATGATCAGAAGGCACAGCAGCAGCAGCGGCATGAGGTACTTGACCGAGCGCTCGATGCCCTGAATGACGCCTTTTCGCAGAATCACCCAGTTGATAGCCACGAACGCGAACGTGGCGAGCGTGATGTCCCAGGGTGAGTTTTCAATCGAGTCGTTGTAAAAGCTCTCGGTGATTTCCTTGGTGATGGGGCTCGAAAGATCCAGGCCGCCCGAGATGCCCGCGGCGCCCAGAAGAATGTGCCAGATGTAGGAAATCACCCAGCCGCCGATGACCATGTAGTAAGCCAGGATCCCGAAGGCCCCCAAAAGGCCCGTGTACCCGAAGATCTTCCACAGGGGGCTCGGGGTGTAGCCCGGCGCGCGGCCGGCAAGGGCAAAGGCGTCCACGCTGTTGGCCTGCGCACGGCGGCCGATGACGTTTTCCACGAGAATGATCGGGATGCCCACGAGCATCATCACGGCGATGAAGGTGAGCACATAGGCGCCGCCGCCATTTTGGCCCACAAGATAAGGAAAGCGCCAAGTGGCGCCGAAGCCGATCGTCGCACCGGCAACGGTCAGAATGTATGTCAAGCGGCTTGACCATGTCTGGCGTGTACTCACCCGAATTCTCCCGAAATTCTTCTGTTTTTCGAACGAAAAAACGACTTTGCCGCATCAGCGGAAAAGCCGAGGATTCCTTCAACTAATAACCCGATCTTTGACTATACCACACCGTTTTAGGCCCAAAACGGGACGGTAAGGGGCGAAATTCTAGCCTTCGGCGGCTTTTTTCAAAAAAGCGCAGCCCCGGCGGGCCTTGGGTCGGACCGCGAGGGAGTGTGCGAAAGGGTAGGGCTGAGCCGAGGCCGCAAGACCATGGCGGGCGACGGGCCGAGTCGAGTTGGCGCTTGCTCGGACATTGCAATCCTCGTCGGCAATCATACGACGGCAGGGCCGTCATGCCCGATGAAGCCGGCCGAATCAGGGAAACTTGGGGTGGGAAAGAGGTGGAAAATAAAAAATCCGCTGAACGCCAATTGCGTCAACGGATCTTTTGTGTGGTGGAGATGAGGGGGATCGAACCCCTGACCTCTGCATTGCGAACGCAGCGCTCTCCCAGCTGAGCTACACCCCCAACGAATTTTCACTTCACGTGCCTTTTGCCCGTGAGGCAGAGCATTATGCACGAGGAAAACGGGCTTTGCAAGAGAGGAGGCGGGATGTTAGTCCTAGAAATCCCGCACTCTCTTTGGATATGCCGCTTAGGCCACGGCCTTTTCGACGAATTCCTTAAAGGGAGCAATGCTCTTGGGCTCGATCAGGGTGTCGACCGTCTTGCCGTCCTTGACGACCACGAACACCGGAATGTGACGCACGTCGAACTTTTCCTTGATGGCCGGGTTGTTGTCAAAGTCGCAGCTGGCGAACACGAGCTTGTCGGCGTACTGGCCGGCAAACTGCATGAACAGGGGCTGCAGACGGCGGCAGTCCGGGCACCACTGAGCCCCAATGGCCAGCAGAACGGGCTTGGCGCTCTTTTCAACCGTCGTTTCGTAGTTGGCGTCGGTCACCATCGTGATGTTGGGCATGGTATCCATTTTCTTCACTCCCTAAAACAGAAAAACGGAATGTTGATGCGTGCAGTATATCCGACAAAATCACTCAGGAATTAATGAGTTTGAGAACCGAATTTTTGCCAAATGTATAAGTTTGGGCGGCCCGGGAGAAAAAAGCGCGGACAATCAGTCCTAAGGCGCTTTTGGCAAGCGCGTCGTCAAAGCGCCCTATCCCTATAATCTCTGCACTATGCGAAAAACCAAGAAACCCGCGATCGCCAGCGAATGGCGAGAAAACAAAAAGGCGCAGGAGCGCGCCGACCAGATGGCTGCCAAGGAACAGGCCAGGGCCGCGCGCAGCGAAGCGCTCTCGCGCATTTCGGCCGCGGCAGGGTACCTCATGACCGCAGGCGGCTGGGTCGTGTGTCTGACCCTGGCGGTGCTCTTTGCCATTTCCCTGGCCACCTATGCGCCCGCCGACCCGGGTTTTTCGGAAACGGGCACGCAAAAGGCCGCCAATCTGTGCGGCATTTTCGGAGCCTGGGCCGCGGATTTTTCCTATTGGCTGCTGGGCCGCTCGGCCTGGTGGGCGCCGGTGGTGCTGGCCTTTGCCGGCGTGCAGATGGTCCGGGCGCTGTGGGCGCGCGCCAACACGATGCCCTTTAGCCTTCGGCTCTGGTCGATGGGGCTGGGCTTTGTAGTGCTCATGAGCGCCTCGGTGGGATTGGAAACCCTGCAGTTCGGATATCTGGGCCTCAAGCTCCCCTTAGGGGGCGGGGGCCTTTACGGGCAGTTTGTCGCCAGCCAAGTGACGCCCTTTTTGGGCATCTGGGGCTCGACCATTCTCTTTGGGCTGCTTCTGGCCGCGGGCATGTCCTTTGTGTTCGGTTTTTCCTGGTTTGACGTGGCCGAGCGCATCGGCCGCATTTTTGAGCGCATCGTCAAGTTCTTTACCTTCTCGCGTCCCAAGGCCAAGGAAGAGGCCAAGTCTGAGGTTACGGCTGACGAGGCCGAGCCGCAGGCCGCCCAAAGCGAAGCGGCCGCGGACGATGTGCCCTGGGCGCAGGATTCGCTACCCGCCGCCGTGGCCGCCGCCAAGAAAAAGAGAGCGGCCAAGCCCAAGGCCAAGCCGGCCGCAGCGGCCCCCGACCCCGATGCGCCCGTCACGCCGCACGCGCCGGACCTCGACATTCTCGAAAGTCCCCCGGCCGAACGCCAGGGCATCAGCAGCGAGACCGTCGAAAAGATCAGTCGCCTGATTGAAACCAAGCTCAAGACCTACCGCATTGACGCGCAGGTCGTGGGCGCACAGGCCGGTCCCGTCATCACGCAGTACTGGCTCGAATTGGCGCCGGGCGTCAAGGGCAGCCGCGTCGACGACATCCGACGGGACCTGACGCGCTCGTTGTCGGTCGACTCCGTGCGCGTGGTCTCGGTCATTCCGGGCAAGCCCTACATGGGGCTGGAGATTCCCAACGGCAGCAAGCAGCGCCTGGCGGTGTACCTCAAGGAAATCATCGGCAGTCCCGACTTTACCGAGAGCCGCTCGTCGCTCTCGCTGGCCTTGGGCAAGGACATCGCGGGCAAGCCGGTGGTCGTCGATCTGGCGCGCATGCCGCACCTGCTCGTGGGCGGCACGACGGGCTCGGGCAAGTCCGTGTGCATCAACACGATGATCCTCTCGCTCCTTTATAAGAGCACGCCCGATCGCCTGCGTTTGGTGCTCATTGACCCCAAGACGGTGGAGTTTTCGCTTTATCAGGACATTCCGCACCTGCTCTGCCCGGTGGTCACGGACATGAACAAAGCCTCCAACGCTCTCAACTGGCTCGTCAACGAGATGGACCGTCGCTACAGCCTCATGAGTAAGTTGGGCGTGCGAAGCTTCGATAGCTTCAACGACAAGATCAACGCGGCGATTGCTGCGGGTGCCCCCCTTATGGATCCCTTCGATCTGTCGCCCGAAAACGGTCAACCCTACAAGCCCTTGAAGCCCTTTGCCTACATCGTGTGCTTCATCGACGAGTTGGCCGACCTGATTCTTGTCAACCGCAAGCAGGTCGAAACGCAGATCATGCGTCTGGCGCAAAAGGCGCGTGCCGCGGGCATCCATTTGGTGCTGGCGACGCAACGCCCGAGCGTGGATATCGTCACGCCCCTTATCAAGGCCAACATCGTGGCGCGTATCTGTTTCCAGGTCGCCAGCCGGTTCGATAGTCAAGTGGTTCTCGATGACACCGGGGCGCAGGACCTCTTGGGCCGCGGCGACATGCTCTTTAAGCGACCCGGACAGGGCGTGCAGCGTGTTCAGGGCTGCATGGTGGCCGAAAACGAAGTGCTACGCGTGGTGGACGAACTCAAGACCCAGGGCGCGCCCGAGTATGTCGACGCCGTCACCGAAGGCGACGTGGGCGGGGGCGCGGCGGGCGAAGCCGGGGCCCCCGGCGTGCGCCGCACGGGTGAAAACGATCCCTTGTATGACGAGGCCGTGCGGATGGTCATCGAACACAAGAGAGCCGCCACGAGCTTTGTGCAGCGGCGCTTTAACATCGGCTACAACCGTGCGGCCAATCTTTTGGAGAGCATGGAGGCGGCCGGGATCGTCAGCAAACCCAATCCCGCGGGCAAGCGCGAAGTGCTCGTCAAGGACAACACGGAGACCCTGTAATGCAGCGACGACTTTTTGTGACGGCCGCCTGTGCCGCAATTGCTCTCGTCAGCCTGCCGGCTGCGGCTGCCTCGGGCAAGGCCGCACTGCTTGCCTTTGCCAAAACCACCACAAGCGCCTCGGGCGCCTTTGCCCAGAAGGTGCAAGACTCCAAGGGCCCGGTGGTTGGGGCCGACTCCTCGGGCACGTTTTTGTTTGAGCGCCCGGGCAAATTCGTCTGGGACACCGTCAAGCCCTATCCGCAGAAAATCGTCTCGGACGCCAAAACGGTCTACGTCTGGGATCCGGACCTCAATCAGGTGACGGTGAGAAAACTCACGCAGGCCGTGAGCACGACGCCCGCGGCCGTGCTTTTTGGCGAAGGAAACATCGAGTCGGTCTTTACGCTCAAGGACATCAAGCCTTCCGAAGGCCTCGATTGGGTTGAAGCCACTCCCAAGACGGAAGACATGACGTACCGGCGCTTTGAAATCGGCTTTGACGCCAAGGGGACTTTGGCGGCGATGCGGCTTTTCGATCACTTCGGTCAGACGGTGACGCTGCGCTTTAGCGACGTCAAAACGAACGTTGCGCTCGAGCACAAGGCCTTTGCCTTTGCGATCCCGGCCGGGGCCGACGTGCTGCAGGATACGCATTAAAAAAATTCAGACCGTGATTCTTTGGCCGCAGGCAAAAGGATCGCGGAACTTATCGGTTGATGGTGACGAATGGCTCAGGATTTGTTTGAGGGCTTGGAGCCCGAGCAGCCCGAAAAACGCGAAGCGACGAGCGAGGCGGCCTCGCAGGCGGCGTTGCTTCTCAATAAGCTCGCGCCGCTTGCCGAGCGCATGCGCCCCAAAACCATCGACGAAGTCATCGGGCAGAAAAAGCTTCTGGGACCGGGCCAGCCCCTGCGCGTGGCCTTTGAAACGCACCGCCCGCACTCGATGATTCTCTGGGGCCCGCCCGGGGTCGGCAAGACGACGCTCGCTCGGTTGATGGCCGACGCCTTTGGGCTCCCGTTCATTGCCATTTCCGCGGTGTTAAGCGGCGTCAAGGAAATCCGCGAGGCCGTTGAAGAAGCGCGCGTGACGATGGCCCGCCGCCACATCCCCACGCTCGTCTTTGTCGACGAAGTGCATCGCTTCAACAAGAGCCAGCAGGACGCCTTTTTGCCGCACGTCGAGTCGGGCCTTTTCATCTTCGTGGGCGCCACGACCGAAAACCCGTCCTTTGAGGTCAACTCGGCCCTGCTGAGCCGCGCGGCCGTCTATGTACTCGAGTCCCTCACCAAAGACGAAGTGTCCGAACTCATCGACCGGGCCCTGACGCGGGAGTTTCCGGGGATGAGCTTTACCGAGGAGGCCCGCGACATCGTCATCGGCTCGGCCGACGGTGACGCCCGCCGGTGCCTCAATGCCCTGGAAGTGGCCTGCGGGATGGCCTCCGACAGAAACCTTAAGGTGATCGACGCCGACTTTCTGCGCAGTGCGCTGCCCTCGAGCCTGAGGCGGTTCGACAAGGGCGGGGAGAACTTCTACGATCAGATCAGCGCGCTGCACAAGAGCGTGCGCGGCTCCGACCCCGATGCGGCCCTTTACTGGATGTGCCGCATGCTCGACGGCGGGTGCGATCCGCACTACATCGCGCGGCGCCTCATCCGCATGGCCACTGAAGACATTTCCCTTGCGGATCCCCGCGCCATGGAGGTGGCCCTCAACGCCGCCGACATCTACGAGCGACTGGGGTCTCCGGAAGGCGAACTCGCCTTGGCCAACGCCGCGGTGTATCTGGCCGTGGCGGCCAAGAGCAACGCCGTCTACAACGCCTACAACGCCGTCAAGGCTTTTGTGCACGAAGACGGCACGCGACCCGTGCCGCTGTACCTGCGAAACGCCCCGACCAAACTCATGGGCGAGCTCGGCTACGGCGACGGCTACCGCTATGCGCACGACGAGCCGGGCGCCTTTGCCGCGGGCGAAATTTACCTGCCCGAGGGCCTCGAGGGCACCCGCTGGTATCAGCCCACCGACCGTGGGCTGGAAATCAAGATCGGCGAAAAGCTCGCGCGTCTGCGCGAACTCAACGCGCAGGCGCAAAAGGAAGGCAAAGGCCGAAAGCGCTAAAATTAAACTTTGCCGTGCATTTTCAAATGCACCGCCACAGACGAACACATTGGCGCGGGGGCCGGACCAAGGTCTGCCGCCGGCGCCCGCAAACCAAACTTCTTAGGTGAGAAATGCTTGATATCAATATGCTGCGCAAGCAGCTTCCGGAAGTGATTGCACGCCTCAAGACGCGTCCTTTTGACTTCCCCGAAAAGGAATTCAACGCTCTTGAGAGCGAACGCAAGGAACTGCAGAGCAAGACCGAAGAGCTGCAGGCGCTGCGCAATCAGCTCTCCAAGCAGATCGGCATGGCCAAGAGCAAGGGCGAAGACGCCGCAGCCTTCATGGCCGAAGCCGCCGCGATTCCGGAAAAGCTCACGGAACTGTCCGCGCAGCTCGACAGCGTGCGCGAACGTCTGCATGAACTGCTGATGAGCATTCCGAACCTTCCGCACGAATCCGTGCCGGTGGGTCGCGACGAGCGCGACAACGTCGAAATCCTGCGCTGGGGCACCCCGCGCACGTTTGACTTCCCGATCAAGGATCACGTCGACGTCGGTGCCCGTCTGGGTCTGGACTTTGACACGGCCGCCAAGCTCTCGGGCGCGCGCTTTTGCTACATGAAGGGCCAGGTGGCCCGCATGCACCGCGCCCTGGCGCAGTTCATGCTCGACACGCACACGACCGAACACGGTTACACCGAGTGCTACACGCCCTACATCGTCACGAACGAAACGCTGCGCGGCACGGGTCAGCTCCCGAAGTTCGAGGAAGACCTCTTTGCCGCCAAGAAGGGCGGTCAGGAAGGCAAGGGCGAAATCCTGTATCTGATTCCGACGGCCGAAGTGACCCTGACCAACTCCGTCTCGGGCAAGATGCTCAAGGCCAGCGACTTTCCCATCAAGATCACCGCCCACACGCCCTGCTTCCGTTCCGAAGCCGGTGCCTACGGCCGTGACACGCGCGGCATGATCCGCCAGCATCAGTTCGACAAGGTTGAAATGGTGCGCATCGTGCGCGACGATGACAGCTACGAGCACCTCGAGGATCTGACGGCCTGCGCCGAAAACATTCTCAAAAAGCTCGGCCTGCCGTATCGCAAGGTGCTGCTGTGCACGGGCGACATGGGCTTTGGCTCGGCCAAGACCTATGACCTGGAAGTGTGGCTGCCCGCTCAGAACACGTACCGCGAAATCAGCTCCTGCTCGAACTGCGAAGCCTTCCAGGCTCGCCGCATGGGCGCCCGCTACAAGGACGCCGACGGCCGCACGCACTATGTGCACACCTTGAACGGCTCGGGTCTGGCCGTGGGCCGTACCCTCGTGGCCGTGCTCGAGAACTACCAGAACGCCGACGGCTCCGTCACGGTGCCTGAAGCGCTGCGCCCCTACATGGGCGGCGTGGAAAAGCTCGTGCCCGAAGACTAATCGGCTGCGTAAAACGAAAGCCTGCTGCTTACACGGCAGGCTGCAGAGCCCATCTCGAAGACGCCGGCGTCAGGCTGTGCGGATTTCGGGAGGGGCTTTTTTATTGACTGTTAGGTTGAATATTCTCGGTTGTCAGGCAGAGTTAGAGCGGGCGATGCAGCTCATAAAAGAGCATTGGAGGACTTGTGATTAACTTGCTTTGCCGAAAGCCAAAGTGCTCATAGAACGAAATTTCATTGTTGGTTTTTGGCTGTACTAGAAGAGCCCAGCAACCAGAAATCTCAGAAAGTGAGCAGGAAAGCTTGACAGTACGTAAAAGTAGAGCGGCTCCGAGTTTGCGACCTTGATATCGTTTGTCCACTGCTAGTCTGCCGAGCAAACAGCAAGGCACCGGATTGGGCTGATTGCGTCTTTTGGCGGCAGGAAGCCACTCGCGCGTAATCACGGCGTTTGAAAGGCAGAAAAAACCAGCGATATTGCCGTCCGACGCAAAAGATACATACGTGCGGCTACTCCCGTATCGCTCATTTTGAAGGGCTCTCGTCTTTAACCAATTGTTGAGGGCGAGCACACCGCAATCGAAGCGCTCAAGCTGTTCCACAGGGATGCTTTGGCGCAATGAGGTCGGGTTCGAAAATTCAATCAATCCCATAACTCATACGACTGCAAATGACGACGGCGCTTCAGTATTTCCTCAGACGGCTCTGAGGAAAGCTCATCAAGGAAAATTTGAAAATCTCGATTGCTTAGAACGATGGTTTCGGGCTTGTTGAAGGCCTCATCGAAAACGGGTTTAAGCGCATTGCGAATAATGTCGGATTTGCTGATGCCCAAATGGTGGGCCAGCATAGAAAGCATTTCGCTCTCATCAGGAGGCAATCTGAGACTGATGGTTTGTGCGCTCATAAGCGTCTCCGGGAAAAACTTTTGAACGACCGGATTATAAGCTTAATTGTAATACAAAGCAATACAAATCTATGACTAGTGATTTGATGCCTTAGCCTCAATTTTGCATGAAGCCCCAGGAAACAGGGCTTTTTTCAATGCTGGGAAGCTGTGTAGTTCCTTGATTTAAAACA
>ERZ1026848.538-NODE-538-length-21141-cov-16.573034_pt1 | contig 21141 bp, 18 predicted proteins | sample MGYA00380154_ERZ1026848 | MGnify/ENA primary metagenome ERZ1026848 (study PRJEB33269, sample SAMEA4719790) | human gut metagenome | biome: human-associated habitat; feature: organic feature; material: feces | place: Cameroon | collected 2013-10 ...
GGTCTAGGGGCGGTAGCCCCAGTAATATAGCCCCTTTCCCGGGGAAAGGGGTTTGTGGATAGGGATTGAGAACAAGCACTTTTTTGAAAAAACATACTTTTTCGACACGCTAAGCAAGATGTAATCTTGCATAATTTCCCCTTACCTCTTTTGTAACAAATAACGATTATTTAAAACCCTCCCGTCATTCGCTTGACAAAGAGGGTTTTTTCGTATATAATCATTTTAGCAGTTTAAAGTGACGTAACTTGAAAGCGATAACACTTTAAACGGTCATAATTATTTCTTTTATAAGGGGACAGAAAATGATATTAGCAATACTCATCCTGTACATTCTGTCGGTAGTCGGCATAGGCATATACTGTCGTAAAAAGGCTTCCACAGTTAATGACTTCGTACTCGGCGGCAGAAGCGTCGGACCGTGGTTCACGGCTTTTGCATACGGTACATCTTATTTTTCGGCTGTTATCTTTGTCGGCTATGCAGGCAAATTCGGCTGGAACTTCGGACTTGCTTCAACCTGGATAGGCATAGGAAACGCAATACTCGGCTCGCTTCTGCCGTGGCTCATCTTAGGCAGACGAACAAGAGTAATGTCAAAGCATCTTGAATCAGCCACAATGCCCGAATTTTTCGGCAGACGCTTCAACAGCAAGGCTATGAAGATAATCTCAGCGATAATCGTGTTCGTATTCCTTATCCCGTACACAGCGAGCGTTTATAACGGCCTGTCAAGACTGTTCGGAATGGCGTTCAATATTGATTATTCGTTCTGCGTTGTCGGTATGGCGGTAATTACCGCAGTATACGTTATTGTCGGCGGCTATAAGGCAACGGCGCTCAACGACTTCGTGCAGGGAATTATAATGCTTGTCGGCATAGTTGCGGTAATTGCGGCTACACTTGCCTCAAAGGGCGGTTTCAGCGAGGCTGTAAATCAGCTGTCGCATATCAGCACGGAGGGTACGGCTTCTCCCGACCTTAACGGCGGATTCGTTTCGTTCTTCGGACCCGACCCGATAAATCTGCTCGGCGTAATTATACTCACATCGCTCGGAACGTGGGGACTTCCTCAGATGGTACATAAATTCTATACGATAAAGGACGAGCGTTCTATCAGAACAGGCACGATAGTATCAACTGTCTTTGCGCTTGTTGTTGCGGGCGGAAGCTACTTCCTCGGCGGCTTCGGCAGAATATTCGTATCCGATGAGGAGCTTGCGCAGATAGGCTCGGACGGAATTATCCCGAAGATGCTCGAATCGCTCCCCGAAATACTTATCGGTATTGTTGTTATCCTCGTTCTTTCCGCATCAATGTCAACGCTGTCATCGCTTGTGCTTACATCAAGCTCAACGCTGACGCTCGACCTTATAAATCCGCTTTGCAAGAATAAGCTCGGCGAAAAGAAGTCGCTTATAGTAATGCGTGCCTTCATAGCAATCTTCCTTGCAATATCGGTAATAATCGCCCTCAACAAGAATGCTCTTATCTCAGACCTTATGGGCTATTCGTGGGGTGCGCTTGCAGGTGCGTTCTTAGCACCGTTTATGTACGGACTTTTCTGGAAGGGCGTTACCAAGATAAGCGTTTACGTCAGCTTCGGCGTAGGCGTTATCGGTACCGTACTGCATATGATATTCAAGCCTGCAGGCACTATACTCGGCTTCAACGTTGCATCTCCCGTAAACTTCGGTATGTTCCTTATGGTCGCAGGACTTATAATCGTACCGCTTGTGAGCCTTGTCACACCTAAGATGAAAAAGCTTGAGCTTGACGAGATATTCTCCTGCTACAAGCAGAAGGCTGAGGTAGAGGTAACAGATGCCATACCAGATGCCGAAAAGCTGAAATAAACAGATAAATTTATCCGCACTGCCACTGATGCTGCACGGCAGTGCGGATATTTTTTATCTTCCTTTTCAAAGCAAAAGCGGAACCACACGGCTCCGCTTCATACTTTTATTGATTACTTATTTGCTTTTCTTCATCTGCGACTCAGGGGCTGAACTACAGCCGTGGCACCCGGCGCAGTGACCATTGCATCCGACGCAGCCGCCGCAAGAGAACTTGCCCTTTTTCTTGTCGCTTACCAGCTTGTGAATGATCAGTATGATCACCGCAAGTAAAATTACCGCTACGATTATTGAACCTACAACAGGATCCATAAAGATCACTCCTTTTTAATATCTTTCAGAATTTACTTTGTAACCTTGACCTTAACGCCGAGCTTCTTGCTTTCCTTGTAAGGACGAACGAGAAGGTAGATAAGAGCGGCAAGGAGAAGAACTGCAACGATAAGACCGATTATGTCGCCTGCGCCTGCAAGTGCGCCTGTGAACAGCTTACCGAAGTAGTTTATCATAAGAGCGATTACATAAGCAAAACCGCACTCATAACCGATAGCAAACCAGAACCACTTAGCGTTGTTCATTTCACGCTTGATAGCACCCATTGCGGCAAAGCAGGGAGCGCACAGAAGGTTGAATACGAGGAACGACATACCCGTTACCGCTGTGAAGCTGCTTGCAAGCGTCTGCCATACAGTAGCGTCGCCGCTTCCGTAAAGGATACCCATTGTCGCAACGATATTTTCCTTTGCAACAAGACCGGTAACAGCCGCAACTGTTGCCTGCCAGTCGCCCCAGCCGAGAGGTGCGAATATCCAGCAGATAGCCTTACCGATGTTAGCTAAGATACTGCAATCCATCTGCGATTCATCGAGCATTGTGAATGCACCGTCTACCCAACCGAAGAATGATGTGAACCATACTACTATAGTTGAAAGGAGGATGATAGTACCTGCCTTCTTGATGAATGACCAGCCACGCTCCCACATTGAACGAAGTACGTTGCCTATCGTAGGAATGTGGTATGCGGGAAGCTCCATTACGAACGGAGCGGGATCTCCTGCGAACATCTTTGTCTTCTTAAGAATGATACCCGAAACGATGATAGCCGCCATACCTAAGAAGTATGCGCCTGTTGCGATCCACGGAGAACCGCCGAAGATAGCACCTGCTATCATTGCTATGAACGGCTGCTTAGCGCCGCAGGGGATAAATGTTGTTGTCATGATCGTCATACGGCGGTCACGCTCGTTTTCGATTGTTCTTGATGCCATGATACCGGGGATACCGCAGCCTGTGCCGACAAGTATCGGTATGAACGATTTACCGGAAAGACCGAACTTTCTGAAGATACGGTCAAGCACGAATGCGATACGGGCCATATAACCGCAAGCCTCAAGAATAGCAAGCAGAATGAACAGTACGAGCATCTGGGGGACGAAGCCGAGTACAGCGCCTACACCGGCAACAATACCGTCAAGGATAAGACCCTTTAACCAGTCTACGCAGTTAACAGCGTCAAGACCCTGCTCGATAAGTACGGGGATACCGGGTACCCATACGCCGTAGCTTGCGGGATCGGGTTCTTCGAATGCGCTTTCGCCGCCTTCTTCAAAGTACTTTACAGCGTCAAGATATGTGATGCCGAGTGTCGTGTCTTTATCTGCGTCTGCAGGGATCTCCTTGTAGTAAACTGTAAGCTGGCTTACTTCAAGTGTTTCCTCGTCCTCTACATCTATCTGCACTGAAGGATTCTCGCCTTCGGGCTTGTATGACTTGAGCGTTTCAAGAGCAGTACCTGCGTCAAAATCATCGCTGCCAGCCTCTATCGTAACGAAACCGTTAACGGCCTCCATAGCGTCAGAGTAAGCACCCGATGCGTCCTCATAATCTGCCGAGCCTATTCCGAATAAGTGCCAGCCGTCACCGAACAGTCCGTCATTAGCCCAGTCTGTTGCGGCTGTACCTACCGTTACCATTGAAATATAGTAAACGAGGAACATAATCACAGCGAATATCGGAAGTGCGGCAAAACGGTTTGTAACGACCTTATCGATCTTATCCGAGGTTGTCAGCTGACCCGCCGATTTCTTCTTGTAACAGCCCTTGATGATCTCGGCTATGTAAACGTATCTTTCGTTTGTTATAATGCTTTCTGCGTCATCGTCAAGCTCTTTTTCGACGTTCTTTATATCCTCGTCAATGTGAGCCATGACCGCACTGTCAAGATTCAGCTTTTCAATAACCTTGTCGTCACGCTCGAACAGCTTTATAGCGTACCATCTCTGCTGTTCTTCGGGCATATTGTGTACTGCGGCTTCCTCTATGTGAGCTATCGTATGCTCAACAGGACCTGAGAATGTGTGCATAGGAACTGTCTTGCCGTTCTTTGCCGCTTCAACCGCAGCGTCTGCGGCTTCCTTTATTCCCGTGCCTTTAAGAGCCGAGATTTCGACAACTTTACATCCAAGCTCCCTTGAAAGCTCCTCAATGTTTATCTTGTCGCCGTTCTTCTTTACTATATCCATCATATTGATGGCGATAACAACAGGAATACCAAGTTCAGTAAGCTGTGTTGTAAGGTAAAGGTTTCTTTCAAGGTTCGTACCGTCGATGATATTGAGTATAGCGTCGGGACGCTCCTCGATAAGATAGTTTCTTGCAACTACTTCTTCAAGTGTGTAGGGTGACAGCGAATAGATACCGGGTAAGTCGGTGATTACTACTCCGTCGCTCTTTTTGAGCTTACCCTCCTTCTTTTCAACGGTAACGCCGGGCCAGTTACCGACAAACTGGTTTGAGCCCGTCAGAGCGTTGAACAATGTGGTTTTGCCGCAGTTAGGGTTACCTGCGAGCGCAATTTTTAAACTCATCGGGAAAATTCCTCTCTTTCCATAAAAGGCTATCAAAACCTTTTCGTTTACTTGCTTAAATCAGCTAAGGTTTATTCAACCTCTACCATTTCGGCATCGGCTTTTCTGAGCGAAAGCTCATAGCCTCTTACCGTTACTTCAACAGGGTCGCCTAATGGCGCTACCTTGCGGACATATACCTCTACGCCCTTTGTAAGCCCCATATCCATAATTCTGCGCTTGATAGCGCCCTCGCCGTGCAGCTTGACAACCTTGACGGTTTCTCCGACAGTTGCCTGTTTTAATGTCTTCATCGGTTATCCTCCTCTATAATAAGAATCATATCATGATTCTTTGTGCCATTTCCTTACTTATCGCAACCCTTGCCTCTTTGACATTCACAATAAGGTTACCGTTTACCGTTGTAACGACCTTTACGTTGCCACCGACTACAAATCCTAAGTTTTCAAGATGCTTCTTGACCTCAGGACTTCCGCCGATTTTCCTTATGATATTTTCGTCACCCTCAGATGCGAGTATGAGCGGCATCATAGAACGTCATCCTTTCTTTTGTTCCGACTGTCTGCTTATAGCCTTGGCTAACCTTATTAGTTAATACTAATCAAATTAGAACAAGCTAACTTGAATGCCAAATAAAAGGTTAGCACCTGCTAACAAAAAATATTGTACTCACAGCAGAGCGGTTTGTCAAGCAAAAATCAAACCGACTAACGCAAATACAAAAAGTTTGTTTATTCTAACTCAAATCGTTAGTATATTCTAACTACTCGTTTGTGAAAATTTCCGAATGCCCGATTTACAGGTGCTGTAATTTTATCCGCAATTTTGTTATTTGCGTTTTTTCAATGTGTCGGATATAAGCCACAGCACAGAATGCTCAGCTATAATATGCAACGTAGATTTACAATCAAAATCTAATTTATTTTTAGTTTATTAGCCTAAAAATTAAGTAAAAAAATTTAACAAAAACTATTGCATTTGAAGAATGGCTATGATATACTTAATACAAAGAGCGATTTACGCTTCTTAACGGAAATATGACTTATCAAGGAGAATCAAGTATGAACGTAAAAGTTATCAACGGTACATCATTACCGAACATTCCCTGGCAGGAAAGACCCGCAGGCTGTAAGGACGTTATCTGGCGTGCAGACAACAACCCCATAATCCCCCGTGACCTTCTTCCTACAAGCAACTCTATCTTCAACAGCGCAGTTGTTCCTTTTGAGAGCGAAAAGGGCAAGTTCGCAGGTGTTTTCCGTGTTGACGACAAGGAAAGAAACATGGCTATCCACGCTGGTTTCTCTGAGGACGGCGTACACTGGAACATCAACGAAGAAAAGGTTGAATGGATAAACGACGATCCCGAAACTGCAGAAGCTAACCCCTGGCAGTACGGCTACGATCCCAGATGCGTATGGATCGAGGACAGATTCTGGATTACATGGTGCAACGCATACGGCTGGAAGCCTACAATCGGTGTGGGCTGGACAAAGGACTTCAAGGAGTTCCACCAGTGCGAGAACGCATTCCTCCCCTTTAACAGAAACGGTGTTCTGTTCCCCCGTAAGATAAACGGCAAGTACGTTATGTTCAGCCGTCCTTCAGACAGCGGTCACACACCCTTCGGTGATATGTACCTTTCACAGTCGCCCGATATGAAGTACTGGGGCGAGCACAGACACGTTATGGCTCCTATGAAGGGCTGGGAATCACTCAAGATCGGTGCAGGTCCTATCCCGATAGAAACAAGCGAAGGCTGGCTGGTATTCTACCACGGCGTTCTCCAGAGCTGCAACGGCTATGTATACAGCTTCTCAGCTGCTATCCTTGACATCGACAAGCCCTGGAAGGTTAAGTATCGTTGCGCTGAGTACCTTCTCAACCCCAGAGAGTACTATGAGTGCGTAGGCGATGTTCAGAACGTTACATTCCCCTGCGCAGCACTCTGCGACGCTGATACAGGCAGAATTGCTATCTACTACGGTTGCGCTGATACCTGCGTAAGTATGGCATTCACAACTGTTGACGAAGTTGTAGACTACGTTAAGAAGCACAGCAGTGTTTGACTTACAGACAAAGCATAAAATTATCCCCTCCGCAAAAGCGGAGGGGATTTTTGCGTTTATATGCCGAGCATTGCTTTTTCCTCGGCAGTGAGCTTTGAAGCGTATACCTGATACCCTTCTTCGCCGTAACTGTTCAGAACTATATCCATAACCTCACGGAAAATGTACCGCCTTGCTTTTTCGGGATTTAAAAACAGCTTTTTGTCAAGCGTTTCGCCGCCAACCGTGTGACAGCATACATAAAATATAAATTCACGTTTTGCCGTTATCGTGAAATGTTCGCAGTAGCAATTACCCGTGAACGAATAAACCGGCGGAATATCAAGCTCCCGAAAACGTTCTTCGAGAGCCTTTAATTTTTTCGGCACACTTTTATGCTTGACAGGCTTATCTGTGCCGTAAATTTCACGGCACATACTTCTGTCCGAAATATGATTTTTGTAAAGCTGAATGATGACACATACAAGAGCCATAACCGCTATGACCGAGCCGATTATCAGCAGTACAGCGCCTATCGGTGAATCGGGTATCCTTGAGCCGTTCATATTATACCTCAATGATTGTTAATGCGTGTTTGTGTTTGTTGTATCTGTTGTGCTCGCTGTACTCGTACCGTTATGTACTGGAACAGTGTAATCCTGCGGCTGAATAGGTGCGCCGCAGTGGGGGCAGGCATTGCAGCTGCCTACGGTATAAACGCCTCCGCAGTATTCGCAGGAGGCCTGCTTCATTACAACGGATTGCGGCTGCGGTGCAGTCTGCTGAGGAGGAGCATAGTAGCCGTCAAGCGGTACTTCCTTTGCACCCTTGTATTTATTTGCGTCAGGTCGGAAGAATACCATGAAGAATGCGTGAACGCAGACGAACAGGAGCATAAAGATTCCTATTCCGAAGGTTTCGCCCTCAAATCTGAATTTCATTACGGTAGGAGTAAGTGCGTTGAAGCTGTCGGTGATAGCGTCATTTACCTTTGTTCCCTCGACAAGCAGCCTCTTGTGCAGATCGTTTGTAAAATCGTATGCTACGGATGAAGTAATGATACTGTCGGTATCGTCGCCCTGCATACCCTCCCAGTACCAGTTGTTGAATTCGTCGTCGGGATCTTTCGGCTGAGAATACACTATCAGCCAGTGCTTTTCGTCATAGAAGCGGTTTACATAAAGCTCATAAGCGTACTTCTCAAGGTCGGTATAGTTATCCTCCCAGTCGGAATTGTACACAGTTATTACCGCAGGAGAAATACCCGTTGTGTTGAAGAAATCCTCAAGTGCGTCGCTGAGCTTAGTTGTATCTCCGAGTACGTCAGCGTCGTCCTGTATAACTATCTGCGAGTTATAATCTACCTTCAGCTTTTCGGGTATGCCGAAAGATGTGAATATCATCAAGAATGCCGCCAGAACAAACGGCACATAGAATATGAGCATTAAAAATCTCAGCTTGCTCGGACCTTTTGAAAGGTCGGTATCCGAGTAAACATAGTTCGGAACGCCGTTTCTGTAGTAGACGAATCTTCTTGCGCCGGGGAAATATGTGCGGCTGGTCCTTATTCTGCTTGAGCCGCCTCCCGAAGATGAACGGTGTGACGAGCTGTGCGATGAGGAGGAGTGGTGGCTTCCGCCCCCGTGAGAGCCTCCGCCCGATGAGTGTGGCATATTATACCTTCTTTCGTGTGACTTTTGATATTATTCTACCATAAATTAACCGTCAAATCAAGATATAAAGCTATTCTGAGTGACGGCTGAAAACTGTAAAGCGTTAAAAATCAAATGTAAAATCGCACGGAAAAATTGTAAAGTCGATGTATAGTTTGGCTTTGCTATGCGGAATATACGGCTTTACAAAAACTTTACCGACTTTATACCATTCCTTGCTTTAATGTAAAGCGTGTTCTGACTATAATATGAAATGTAGTCGGGAGGGAAACCGAACGACAGATAAAAAATGTACATAAACATTATGGAGTATCAGGAAAACTCCGAGGGGTATCACCCTTAAGAAAGGAAACAACATGAACAAGAAGTTAATATCACTTATCGCAGGCGTAGCAATAGTTGCTGCAGCAACAGGCTGTTCAGGAACAGCAACAAGCAGTGTAGCAGGCACAGATTCATCCGCAGCAGGCACATCTGCAAGCGAAGCGTCATCTGCAGCTGCAGAAGAACTCAGCGGCACACTGTCAATGAACGGCTCAACATCAATGGAAAAGGTTATCAAGGCTGTTAACGGCGCATTTATGGAAAAGAACAAGGGCGTAACAGTTAACTTAAACCTCACAGGTTCAGGTACAGGTATCCAGGAAGCCTCAGAGGGCAAGTGCGACATCGGTAACTCATCAAGAAAGCTCAAGGACGAAGAAGCTGAAAAGCTCGACGCTACAGTAGTAGGACTTGACGGTATCGCTCTCGTAGTAAACCCCGCAAACAAGCTCGAAGACATCTCACTTGATGATCTTGCAAAGGTTTACTCAGGCGAGATTACAAACTGGAAGGAGCTTGGCGGCGATGACAAGTCTATCGTAGTTATCGGCCGTGAGGACGGTTCAGGTACAAGAGACGGTTTCGAGTCTATCGTAATGGGCGGCAAGGAACCGAAGTACGCACAGGAGCTTGAGTCTACAGGTTCGGTTATCAACGCAGTAGCAACCACAGACGGCGCTATCGGCTACGCTTCACTTGCAAACGTTGACGAAACAGTAAAGGCACTTAAGATCGGCGGCGTTGAAGCTACAGAAGAAAACGTAAAGAGCGGCGCTTACGAAGTACAGAGACCTTTCATCTGCGCAACACTCAAGGGTTCCGACAACAAGCTCGTTAAGGCTTACCTTGACTTCATTCTCTCAGAAGAAGGTCAGGCACTCGTACTTGCACAGGGTGCAGTTCCCGTAAAGTAAAAAACAAGTCGATAATTCCTATACAGTAAGCACTTTTCCGGTAGCAATCCGTTACCGGAATTTGCTGTATAAGTATGTATAGCCCTGAAAGGATGGTTTACTTGGAAAAGACAAGCGGCGCAGCAGTTGCGGTAGGCTCAGTCGGAAAGCAGAGATCTGCTATAAGAAGTAAAAAATCGGGATTCACAAACGTTACAGAGCGTGTAATGAAGTACATATTTACCGTGTGCGGAATTACAGCGGTAGCGTGCGTCCTGATGATAACAATTTATATGATAATATCGGGTGCTCCCGCCATAGGAAAAATCGGCTTGACCGATTTCCTGTTCGGCGACACATGGTACGCAAAGAAAGAACAGTTCGGTATCCTCCCGCTGATTCTCACGTCTGTATTCGGTACTCTCGGCGCAATAGTGATCGGTGTTCCGATAGGACTTCTCACAGCGGTGTTCCTGTCCGAGCTTGCACCTAAGGCTATGAAGAACGTAGTAAAGCCTGCGGTCGAGCTTCTTGCGGGTATCCCGTCGGTTATATACGGTTTGCTCGGCGCAAATCTTGTAAAGCCGCTTATGTACGCACTGGAGGAGATTATTTACGCAAATGATCCCGAGCATCAGTTCACAGGCGGCGCAAACCTCGCAAGTGCCATAATCGTACTTGCCATAATGATACTCCCCACTATCATAAACATTTCGGAGAACGCAATATCCGCCGTTCCTTCAGAATACAGAGAGGCAAGCTACGGACTCGGAGCTACCAAGATACAGACTATCTTCAAGGTAGTTATCCCCGCCGCAAAGTCGGGTATTGCGTCCGGTGTCGTTCTCGGTGTCGGCAGAGCGATAGGTGAGGCTATGGCTATCATTCTTGTTGCTGGCAACAGCGCAAATATGCCGGAACTGTTCTCATCTGTAAAATTCCTCACAACAGGCATCGTTGCCGAATTCCCGTATTCAAGCGGACTTCACAGAGAGGCACTCTTTGCGATAGGACTTGTGCTGTTCGTGTTCATTATGATAATAAATCTGATACTCAACGGCATTCTCAAAAAGGGCGGCAAAAAGGAAAAAGCGGCAAAGGCCGCAGGAAAGGCGTGATAGATCATGGCAAAAGCAGTTACAAATTCTCTTACTAAAAAGCACATAAGAGTAAGCGACATAGTGCTGAAGGCTCTGATTTTTCTTTCGTCCGGCATAGTCGTTGCGCTGACGCTCGGTATGATTATATACATAGCCGTAAAAGGCACAGAGGGAATGAGCCTTAACTTCCTTACAACTCCGGCATTCTCATATCCTTATGAAAACTACGGCGTACTCGGCAATATAATCAATACGCTTTATCTTGTAGTGATAACGCTTATCATCGCAACACCTGTCGGCGTAGGTGCGGCAATATATCTTACCGAATACGCAAAGCAGGGCAGACTTACAAGAATAATCGAATTCACCACCGAAACGCTTGCAGGTATCCCCTCAATTATATACGGACTTTTCGGCAGTGTGTTCTTCTACAATATCTTCAAGGTAAACTACTCACTGCTTACCGGTGCGCTGACATTGTCAATAATGGTACTGCCCACCATAATCCGTACCACGCAGGAGGCGATAAAGACCGTCCCTATGGGCTACAGAGAGGGTGCTGTCGGACTTGGCGCACCTAAGTGGCATACTATAAGGACCGTTGTTCTTCCCAGCTGTATAGACGGTATACTGACCTCGGTGATCCTGTCCATAGGCAGAATAGTAGGCGAGTCTGCGGCACTTATCTTCACAGCGGGTATTGCCGCTGAGGTAGGTATAAATTCGCTCGGTGATATTTTCGGCAAGGTGATGAATCAGGGCGGCTCGCTCACGGTTCAGCTTTACCAGTACGCACAGCGTGGCGGTGCCGAAATGAAGTACGCATTCTCTACAGCGCTTGTACTGCTTGTAACAGTGCTTATAATCAATATATGCGCAAAGCTGGTCGCTTACAGAATAAGAAAGAAACGCTCGGTATAATGCCGTAAAAAGAAAAGAGGATAAACAATGTCAGATATAATCGTACCTCAGAGCGATGTGAAGCTCTGTACAAGAAATGTAAATCTGTATTACGGAGAAAATCACGCCCTCAAGGACATAAACCTTGATATAAAGACAAATAAGATAACCGCCTTCATCGGTCCTTCGGGCTGCGGCAAATCCACATATCTGAAAAGCCTTAACCGTATGAACGATCTGATACCGGATTGTAAGATAACAGGTCAGTTCCTGCTTGACGGCGAGGACATCTACGCTGAGGGCGTTGACACAAACGTACTGCGCCGCAGGATAGGAATGGTGTTCCAGAAGCCCAACCCCTTCCCGATGAGCATTTACGATAACATAGCATACGGTCCGAGAGTACACGGTATAAAGAGCAAGGCAAAGCTTGACAGGATAGTCGAGGAGAGCCTTATCGGTGCGGCTGTTTTTGACGAGGTAAAGGACAGACTTCATAAATCCGCACTCAGTCTTTCGGGCGGTCAGCAGCAGAGAATCTGTATCGCAAGAGCTATCGCAGTTCAGCCGGAGGTCATTCTTATGGATGAGCCTACATCGGCGCTCGACCCTGTATCAACGCTTAAAATCGAGGAGCTTATGAACACGCTCAAGGAAAAGTACACGGTAGCTATTGTAACTCACAATATGCAGCAGGCAACGAGAATTTCGGACTACACGGCTTTCTTCCTTGTAGGAGAAATGGTCGAGTACGCACCGACAGACGAACTGTTCTCACGTCCCGTTGATAAGCGGACGGAAGATTATATCACAGGACGTTTCGGTTGATTTTATACGTTATGTGTGATATTATATTAGAAAGGGCAAACAGAAATGAGAGAAACATTTGAACATAAGCTCGGCAAGCTGAATAACGATCTTATCCGTATGGGCGGAATGATAGAGGAGGCGATAGCTTCAGCTATCACAGCACTGCGTGACAGCGATGCCGTTCTTGCAAAAAAAGTAGTAGACGGCGACAGAGCGGTAGATGAGGAAGAAAAGAACATCGAGAGCCAGTGCCTGTCTATAATACTTCGTGAACAGCCTGTCGCAAGAGATCTTCGTAAGGTTTCTGCGGCGCTCAAAATGGTTACAGATATGGAGCGTATAGCCGACAATGCCGCAGATATTGCGGAGATCAGCCTTACCGCAGACGTATCCGCTATTATGCACATAGTAAGAGAGATTCAGACTATGAGCGAAAAGGTAATAATAATGGTTTCGCACTCTATAGATTCATTCGTAACAACCGATATGGAACTTGCGAATGAAACGATAAAGGCTGACGATGAGGTTGATGAGCTGTTCGTTTCTATAAGAAACCGCATAGTAGAACTTATAAAGAGCGAGCATTGCAGCGGCGATGTTGCGGTCGATGCCCTTATGATAGTAAAATATCTTGAAAGAATAGCCGACCATGCGGTAAATATCTGCGAGTGGGTGGAATTCTTCAAGACGGGAGAATACAAGAATACCCGTATTATATAAACTTTGGAGGCTGATACAATGGCTGAACGTATCTATATTACAGAGGACGATGACAGTATAAGAGAGCTTGTGACGGTCGCTCTTTCGGCTTATTCATACGAGGTGGAGAGCTTTGTCAGTGCGGAGGATTGCCTTGCCGCAACCGAAAAACAGGTGCCGGATATATTCCTTTTCGACATAATGCTGCCGGGTATGGACGGTGTGCAGGCGGTGAAGATTCTTCGTGAGAACGAGCAGACAAAGAATACGCCGATACTTATGCTGACAGCAAAATCAGCCGAGATAGACAAGGTGTTCGGGCTTGAAAACGGCGCAGACGATTATCTCACAAAGCCCTTCGGCATTATGGAACTTGCCGCAAGAATAAAAGCACTTTTAAGACGTTCCGGCAGAAGCACATCGGACAGTGCTTCCGATAAGATTACCGCAGGCGGCATAACGATAAACACCTCGCTCAGAGAGGTGAGCCGTGACGGCAGACCGATAGAACTTACGCTGAAGGAATATGAGCTTCTTTTGTATCTTCTTAAAAACAGGGCAAGAGTTGTCAGCCGTGAGGAACTTCTCACGAAAGTGTGGGGCATAGATTTTGTCGGCGAAACAAGAACGCTCGATATGCACATAGGAACGCTCAGAAAAAAACTCAGCGATGATGCCGAGAATGCTCATCTTATCAAAACGGTAAGAGGAGTAGGCTACAGATTTATAGGAGAATAACAGGAGGACGTACAGATGAAAAAAGCGCTTATAGTACGTTTTCTTATAGTGATTGCGATAGTTATGTCGGTGTGCGTTGTATCTGCTACCGCACTTCTTTCAAGCACGGAGCAGAACGTCAGAAAAAGCGATATGCTGACTTCTCTCGGACTTATCCGTGTGATATATGAGGACGAAACCGACCACGACTATGACCTTGCGAACAGATTAAGCTCACTTGTCGGCAACGCCAGAGTGAGCTTTATCAATAAGGACGGAACTGTATTTGTAGATACCTATATCGACGGTGAGCCGGACGATAACCATAACACCCGTGAGGAGATAAAGCAGGCAGAGCTTACAGGAAGCGGAGTAGCCGTAAGATATTCAAAGACGCTCGGCAAAAATCAGATCTATGCCGCTATGAAGGTTAAGGACGACGATATAATCAGAATAAGCTACAATATAAACAGCTATATGGATTTTGCGTCAATGTTCATAGCACCTATGCTGATAGCCGCCGCAATAGGCATAATAGCAGGACTTATAGCGGTGAGCAGTGTTGCCCGTCAGATAATGAAGCCGATAAACAGCATATCAAAGGCTATGAGCGGTATGAAATATGTCGGTGACGAAAAAATCTCTGCGGAGCTTGACGAGATACCCTCGCACAAATACCCCGAGCTTGACGAATTTGTCACAATGTTCAATTTTATGCGTAAAAGCATACAGGATAATATGAAGACGCTTGAAAACGAGCGTGAAAAGGAACGCTTCATACTTGAAAGCCTTCAGGACGGTGTAATTCTTTACGATAACGATCTTTCGGTAATTTCAATAAACCGTGCCGGGCTTAAGCTGCTCGGTGCTTCTGAGGAAAGCGGCGCCTTGACCGTACCCGAACTTGCAAGAAAGCCTGAGATAATCAGCGGAGCGGAAAAAGCGGCAAACGAAGACAGGACGGTAACTGTAGAAAGCACCGTTGACGGAAGGATCTTGCTTGTGCAGGTATTCCCCGTATCCAAAAGCGGAATAGATGCAATGCACGGCGGACTTATGGTTATCCGTGACGTTACCGACAAGCGTATGTCCGAACAGCTAAAAGCCGACTTCTTCGCAAATGCCGGTCACGAGCTGAAAACGCCTCTCACAGCAATTTCGGGCTTTGCCGAGCTTCTTGAAAACGGACTTGTGCCAAAGGATAAGAAGGATTATTACATCGGAAAAATTCTTACCGAAGCCAAGAGAATGTCAACGATCATCAGCGATATTCTTGAAATATCCTCCCTTGAAAATAAGACCACAGCCGAGGAAGTGACCGACTGCAAGCTGTCCGAGATATGCACAGCGGTAAAGGAATGTCTGGAGCCTGCGGCTTCTGCCAGAAATGTCACGATAGAACTGTCCGGCGACAGCTTTACTGTCCGTGCCGCATACAAGCACATATACGAGCTTGTCGAAAACATAGTCAGCAACGCTATAAAGTACAACAAGGACGGCGGCAGAGTAGAGATAACGCTTCACGATGTGGGCGAGATAGGCTGTATCTATGTAAGAGATAACGGCATAGGCATCCCCAAGGAGTCGCTTAACCGTGTATTTGAGCGTTTCTACAGAGTGGATAAGGGCAGAAGCACCAAAGAGGGCAGTACCGGCCTCGGCCTTTCCATAGTAAAGCATATCGTCAACTGCTACGGCGGCACGGTAACTCTTGACAGCGAGCTTGGCAAAGGCACTCTTGTCTGCGTAAGACTGCCTATCGTGAAGAATATAATGGAGTAATCCCTTAGTTTATAGAAAAATTGCTATCTTTGCTAAAAAGGGTTGAGGGGCGTAGCCCCCAACAGGGACTAGGGGCGGTAGCCCCAGCAAAACAGCCCCTTCCCGAGGGGAAGGGGTTTGGGGTTAGGGTTTGAGAATAAGCTGTTTTCTTAAAAGCAGACTTTTTCTATAAATAGGTAAGCTTCTTAATTCATATTTTTTCGCTTGACACAGCGTTGCATTTATGATACACTAAACATATAATGAAGCATAAGTGCAAAGACCGTGTATGGCAAGAGTAACCGGGAAAAAGTTTCACAGAGAGCCGTGTAAGGTGAAAGACGGCAGACTGATTTGCGGTGAAGTGCGGCTGTACGGATTTTTATCCGGGTCGGCAGAGGGAACGTCAGACTTATCAGTATCTCTGCCCGTGTAGTCTGCGTTAAAGACATAAAGGGAGTGTAAGCTCCGAAGCGAAGTGGAACCGTGATAGAAATATCGCCTTCGTCTGTTATGCAGACGAGGGCGTTTTTATTTTCGGAGAAGGGTAGGAAACATATGTTCGATAAAATTAAAGCGGATATAAAATCGGTCAGAGAACGAGATCCTGCCGTAAAGAGCGATCTCGAGGTGTTTTTCCTGTATCCCAGCTTCAAGGCTGTAAGGGCATACCGCAGGGCGCATAAATGGTACCTTAAAAAGCATTATTTCATTGCAAGGTGGATATCACAGCGTGCTTTGCGAAAAACGGGCATAGAGATACACCCCGGCGCAACGATAGGAAAGGGCTTGTTCATCGACCACGGAAGCGGTGTTGTAATAGGCGAAACTACCGAGATAGGCGACTACTGCACGCTTTATCAGAACGTAACGCTCGGCGGTACGGGTAAAGATACCGGTAAACGTCACCCCACGCTCGGCAACAATGTAATGGTAGGCTCTGGAGCAAGGGTCCTCGGTCCTTTCAAGGTGGGCGATAACGCAAAGATAGCCGCAAATGCCGTTGTGCTGTCGGAGGTACCGCCTAACTCAACTGCGGTCGGCGTTCCGGCAAGGATAGTCCGCCGTGACGGTCAGAGGGTAAATGCCTGCGACCTTGACCAGATACACATCCCCGACCCTGTGGCACAGCAGATATGTGCCTTGCAGAGCAGGCTTGAAACAATGCAGAGCGAGATAGATCTGCTCAGAGAAGAACTTAAAGAAAACAATATTAAATAAAAGCGAGGATAAGAAAATGCAGTTATATAATTCACTGTCACACAAAAAGGAAGAATTCGTGCCGAATGTTGAGGGCAAGGTAAATATGTACACCTGCGGACCTACCGTGTACCACTTTGCACACATAGGAAATCTGCGCAGCTACATTATGGAGGATGTGCTTGAAAAGTACCTGCGCTATGTCGGCTATGATGTAAAGCGTGTAATGAACATTACCGATGTAGGACATCTGACAAGCGACGGCGACACAGGCGATGACAAGATGCTGAAGGGCGCAAAGCGTGAGCATAAGACGGTTATGGAGATAGCAAAGTATTACACAGATGCCTTCTTCGAGGACTGCACGAAGCTGAACATCAAGCGCCCCGACGTTGTAGAGCCTGCAACGCACTGTATCGCAGATTTCATCAAGGTAATTTCTTCCCTTATCGAAAAGGGCTACGCTTACGAAGCAGGCGGAAATATCTATTTTGATACCTCCAAGCTCGAAAAGTATTATGTTTTCAACGACTTCAAGGAGGAAGACCTTGCGGTTGGTGTCCGTGAAGGCGTTGAGGAGGACGGCAACAAGAGAAACAAGGCAGACTTCGTCCTGTGGTTCACAAAGTCAAAATTTGACGATCAGGAGCTCAAGTGGGACAGCCCGTGGGGAGTAGGCTACCCCGGCTGGCATATCGAGTGCAGCTGCATAAGTATGAAGCATCTCGGTGAATATCTTGACATTCACTGCGGCGGCATCGACAACGCATTCCCCCACCACACAAACGAGATAGCACAGAGCGAGGCTTACCTCGGTCATAAGTGGTGCAACTACTGGTTCCACGTTCACCACCTTAATACAAACAGCGGCAAGATGAGCAAGTCGAAGGGCGAATTTCTTACAGTATCCCTGCTTGAGAGCAAGGGCTACGACCCCGTGATATACCGTTTCTTCTGCCTGCTGTCACACTACAGAAAGTCGCTCGTATTCACTTACGAGAATCTTGATAATGCAAAGGGCGCATACGAAAAGCTGGTTGCTAAGATAGCACAGCTTTTAAAGGCGGAGCAGGGCGAGGTTGACAAGGCGGCTTACGATAAGCTCCGTGAGGGCTTCACCGCCGCTATGGACAACGATATAAACACATCGCTTGCAATCACTGCGCTGTATGACGTATTGAAGGCTGACACAACACCGGCAACAAAGCTGGCGCTTATCGCTGATTTCGACAAGGTGCTTTCGCTGTCGCTTATCGAAAAGGCAAAGGCGGTAAATGAAAAGCCTGCCGATACAAATGATGAGCTTCCTGCCGAAATTCTTGAGCTTGCCGAGCAGAGAAAGCAGGCACGAAAGGATAAGAACTTCGCACTTGCCGATGAGCTTAGAGATAAGATAACCGCAATGGGCTACACTGTCGAGGAAACAAGACAGGGAACGGTTATAAAGAAGAAGTAAGCAGGTTAATATGGCAAAAACGAGAGGCTGTTCTTTATTCAGGAGCTTCCCACATTAACATTCACCGCAGTGTTCCCACTGCGGTGTTTTTGCGTTTGAGGTTGCACTGTCGGCGCAGTTATGGTAAAATGTAAGTACAAAATAATACGGGAGGCAGTTATGAATAATATTGATAAGCTCACACAAAAAATATTCAGCAAATTCAATGACGATTCGTTATTCTATTGCAATATATATCTGACCGGAACGGAAGAAAACAATGCCGTTGTTCTCTTTGATATGGAAGGTTTCGTTTTAAAGGTTTGCCTTGACAAAGTTAAAACCGAATATACAATGCCTGAAGACAGCTATGTACTTGTCTATGAGATGTGCATTGATGAAAATGAAAATGTGATTCATTTCTCAGTATGGAGCGAAGAACGAGGTGAAGAAGATTTTGAACTGAAGTTTGATTGCGCAAATGCGGAAATGATGCCGTGCAGGAAAACATATAACTCCGATGGTGTATGGGATATAGTAGTCTGTATGGCGGCTAATATATATGACAGATACAGCTTTGATGAAACTTTTATCAGCGAAGCTGAGCGTAATTACCTACCGCTTGTGCTTGAACTTATGGAAATTACAGACAGCTCTAAAGCGAAACCTGAATTACCGGTTCTTACAGCTTATGCCGAAAAGTACGGCTTGAATGAGTTTACCGCAAGCATCTTAAAGAATGTCAGACGTGCTAAAACAGGAATTTCAAATAAACGTTTCAGCGGTCTTGATGATGTGAAATATGAGCCGCTCTGGCGTGAATTGTATACGATTTTTTGGGGGCTTTGCAAGGATTATCCCACTATATCGGAAATAATCGGACTTGAACCCGAAAACATTCGGATAAGAAAAAACATCACCGATACGCTTTATAAAGCCGGCTATGAGGGCGTTTATCCCGATTTCAGAAAAACGGGTGAACTTAAAGGTGTACATCTTGCCCAAAGTCATGATACGGCATATTTTGTCGGTAATGAAAAGAATGTTCTTTATATGGTGCACTGCGATGAAATGTGTTCCGACGGAGAACCGGTAATTATATTCAGAAGCGGAACTATTATAATGAAAGACGGCTTTGACAGTGACACTGCCGATATTTATTCGAGTATGTTCCGCAATGGCGGTTATCGTATTTCAAACAATTTTGCGTGCTGTGCAGGAAACGAGGATATTTCACAAGCCGCCGCAATAGCCGTAAAGAGAGCAGAACTGAAAAAGCTTACACGAAAGGAATGTGAAGTGGCAGACTTTGATAAGAATTTTCTGTCGTTCCTTCTTGTCGGAATGTTGACGGGACTGATTTTCGGCGTTTTATGGACGCTCGGTATGATGATTTTTGCGTTTCTGTTTGAAATGTTCGCCGGGAGCAGTGCCGTTGAGGCGTTACAAGCGATAGTTGACAGTGAGTGGCTCTGTGAATTCGGAGCGTTCGGACTTGTGTCCGGGCTTGCGATGACGGTTGTAATGTATTTGGCAGGAAGAAAATAAGAGGTATAAATTATGCTTACTATGAGAAAAGGTTTTTCGATTTCCTTTGCCGATAAACTCAGCGAAGGTTATAAAACGGACGGAAAATTCTTCACCGCAAACGTATCGGCACAAAAAACTCTGCCGTTGCTTGAAAGTTTCATAAAACTGCACGAAAACGAGAGGCTGTTCTTTATTCTGGAGCTTCCCGCTCCCGAAACCGCCGAGCCTAAGGACGAAAACGGAAATATCAACGCTTTCCACAAGGATATTTATTATCTTGACGATTGCACCTCCGCTATGATAAGAGATGTGCTGGATATTGTCGGAAAAATACTTCTCGATGACGGAATATCACAGTTCGGTGTCGGCTCTCATACAACAAACGATGAAATGATGATATGCAAGTACAATATCGTCAATCTGTACCGTAACGATGAGCAAAGCACCCTTTATGACGGATTTTTCGAAAATGCCGGCATACGCAAGGAGAATAACCTCGTCACCGCATCGGATATGCTCTCTCCCACAACTCCGGGCGAATGCACAATGTGCGAACAGGACGGCAGGACAGTCTACGATATACCGCCCGTGTTCGCCGAGCTTGGAATGTATATGGCAGAAAGATGCGAGGAATAGTAAAATTCCATTGCTTTTTAATATTATAGCGGAAAGGCTTATTTTATAACGAATTTAAACGCAACAATTTTTGTGCTTTGAGGCGGTTAATAATTTCGTGAGTGTATCGGTACAACTGCTCTAACATTGACTCTTCAAAAAAACGCTACTAACCTAAGATATATGTACTAACCTGCGGACGTGTAGCGTTAAGCGTCCCTGCATCGACAAGATATACAATGTTCAGGTGGTTTTACGAGTTCAACCAACACCCCGACGGGGTGGGGGTGTGAGTAAGGAAAGAGGGAGCCACGAGGGAGAGAACCTAAGAGATAGGGAGAGGGGCTGTCAAGTCCCTTGCCCTAGTCTCTTTGGTTCTTTCCCTCGTCAATATTGACAGGTGTATTGATTCGAATAGCGACCCCGAGAAGTGCTATCCGACAAACAGAACTATCGGTAGCTTTGAAACAGTTATATTTTACTGCGCTTACAATAAAAATACTGCTGATTCGGATTTCCTCTGTATAAAGCGTTTCAATGGCATATTCCGTGCTGTTTGGGATAGGCAATTCACCCCTCCAAAAGTTACGCATATAATACTAAAAAAGCGACAGAAGTTACGGTGGCTCCGCCCTTGAATTGCCGTACACGGCTTTACCTGTCGCTTTTTTTTGATTTCAGAACCCGTACAGGCGGTAGTTTTTACATAAATA
>ERZ1026848.541-NODE-541-length-21094-cov-3.876135_pt1 | contig 21094 bp, 13 predicted proteins | sample MGYA00380154_ERZ1026848 | MGnify/ENA primary metagenome ERZ1026848 (study PRJEB33269, sample SAMEA4719790) | human gut metagenome | biome: human-associated habitat; feature: organic feature; material: feces | place: Cameroon | collected 2013-10 ...
TGAGTGTGTTGGCAACCGTCCAGAGCTGGGTGCGAAGCCGTTGCTGTAGTTCTTCTGACATATCTTTTGTTCTTTTTTATTCCCAACTGAAAGTATCTATTATCGCCCGGAGCTTGGTCATGACCCGTTTGAATATGTTACGTCTCTCTATGAGGCCGACCTTTTTCTTCATGATGGCATTCTGTATGATTTCTGGCTTCTCCCTCTGGAGGTAGTCATATTCCTTGAAGAAGTCCTGCAAGGCCTCAGCATCCAGCTCCTCTTCTTCGGCAAGGTTGTCGATGGCCTTGGCTTTCTCCTCTGCCACATAGCGGTTGAGCCTGTGCTCGAGGTCGATTGTTCCGTCTGCCTTGGCGGAATTGAATCCGGCCTTGTCGTTGTCCACGTTCTTGCGGATGAAGCCATCGATGAGCTTTGTCTTGTTGCGCATGGCAGCATCCCGAATCATAGTGTCGAGGATATTCTGACGTTTCTGCTCGTAATCCTCGCTGTCCGGGTTGAGTTCCTCAATGAGGGCGAGGATGTAGGCCACATTGATGACATCGCTGTGGAGGAGTTCGAGGCAGAAGTCGATGTCCTCCAATTTGGCATCGCCATACGGGGTTTCCGGCTCTTCCAGAAGATGCGGTTCCTCCGGTTTCTCAACAACGCCAACGGTGATGTCGAGGTATTTGCTCCGGAAATCCATGTATTCCTGCTCCGACATGATGAAGTAAGGGTCGGCAGCATCATAGTCCTCGTATATCTGGATTTCTATCTTGCCCCGGATGATGTCCCGGAAAGCAAGCACGAAATCACGCTTGTCCCATTCGCTTTTGAGATTGTCCACCACATCCGGGGTCGGATATTTCTCAAGGAAGTCTATCATCTTGATGTTGAGTTCTTTCCTTACATCCTGATAAGGCTCCCGGATGATATACTCATTCGGCTCATTGTTGCTGAAGAGTTTGATGGCAGCATCCACATTTCCCTTGAGGTCACGGAAGCAGACGATTTTTCCGAAACGTTTTTTCTCGTTGAGGATGCGGTTGGTACGGCTGAATGCCTGTAGGAGGCCGTGCCATTCGAGGTTCTTGTCCACATAGAGAGTGTTGAGCCGCTTGGCATCGAATCCGGTGAGGAACATGCCCACAACGATGCACAGGTCAAGAGGCTCCATATCCTTCTTGCGCTTCTTCATGCGCTCGTTGATGTCATCGTAGTATGCGCTGAAGTTGTTAGTGGTAAATGCCGTCCCGAACATCTGGTTGTAGTCGTCCATAATATCCTGCAACTCATCGGCCACCACTTTCTCGTCTGCAAAGCCGGAGTTCATTCCGGTGTCAACATCATCCTGACTGCCGTTGGCTGCGTAGGTGAATACGGCTCCTATCTTGATTTGAGGATTCATCTCCTTGAAAATCTTGTAGTAATCCAGCAGCATCGGGACGGATTGCACGGCAAAGAGAGCATTGAATTCCCCGTCAAAGGTGGAGTGGTTATAGTTGTTCAGGATGAACTGGGCAATCTCCTTCATCCTTGCCTTTGCCATCAAGTCCACATCGTCCTGCCCCTTGTAATACTCAACGAGGAAGCCCAGCACATTGTCATCGGCAATGGCATCCTTGATGAGATATTTGTGGAGACATTCCCCGAAGACCTCAGCCGTTGTGTGTTCCTGCTTGGCGTTCTCTACGAAGATGGGAGTTCCGGTGAATCCGAATATCTGGAGATTGCGGAAGAATCCGACTATGTTCTTATGGGATTCCCCGAAGTGGCTGCGGTGGCACTCATCGAAAATCATGACGATTTTCTTGTCCCGGATTTCCTGCAAATGCTTGTTGTAGTAGTCCCTCGTCACGGCAGCATTCAGCTTCTGGATGGTCGTGATGATGATTTTGGAGCCTCCGTTGAGCCGTTTAATGAGATGGTAGGTGTTGTCTGTGCTGTCTACTGCACCCGGCTCGAAGGCTTCATATTCACTCTTTGTCTGGGTATCAAGGTCGTGGCGGTCTACAACGAACATCACCTTGTCGATACCGTCAATCTCGGATACGAGCTGCGCAGCCTTGAAGGAAGTCAGTGTCTTTCCGGCTCCGGTGGTGTGCCAGACATAGCCGTTCTTGTTGGAGTTCTGCACCCGGTCGAGGATTTTCTCAACGGCATAATACTGATACGGACGCAGCACCATCAAGCACTTGTCTCCTTCATGAAGGACGATGTATTTGCTGATGATTTTGCCAAGGGTGCAACGGGACAGGAAGTCGGCTGCGAAAAGGTCGAGGTTATTGATGGGGTTGTTCCCCATATCCGTCCAATTGAAGGTGAACTTGTATCCGCCATTGGGATTATTGGCGAAATATCTGGTATTTACCCCATTGGAGATTACGAACAGCTGGATATAATCGAAAAGGCCGTGGAATGAGGTCTTGTGGTAACGCTGAATCTGGTTGTAGGCCTGTTTTAGTTCGATGCCCCGTTTTTTGAGTTCAATCTGCACGAGAGGAAGACCGTTGATGAGGATGGTCACATCATAGCGGCACTTCTTCCTTCCCTCGACCGTTATCTGGTTGGCCACTTGGAACTCATTGTGACACCAGTCCCTGCTGTCGAGGAATTCTATCCAGACCCTTTCGCCATTGTCAAGCTCAAACTCCTTGAGGTCACGGAGTTTCTTGGCTTTCTCAAAGCGAGTGCCACCTTCAAGATAGATGAGAATCTTGTCGAATTCCGCCTCGGTAAAATGCTCCCGTCCATGCAGGGCGAGCTGCTTGGTGTTATGCTTCTCCAGCTGTGTTTTGAAGTTATCCCGGAGATTTTCCTCCTCCTTGAGATACACTCTCTCGTAGCTGTTTTCTACCAATGTTCTAATCAGCCCTTCTTCGAGGGCTTGTTCACTCTGGGTAGTGGCCATGTTGATGTTCGTGCTGTTCAATCTACAAAATTAAGGATTTTTGGCGACTAATCCTTGCGAATTGTCCTGAAATCGCTGAACCCTTGCGAGTTCCGGTCAATCATCTCCAGCGCATATCCTTATAAGTGGCTCATTTTCAAGCTTGACCTCCGGCAGGATTTTAATACTTGAATGTCAGAGGCCATATCTCTGACAGGGATTCTCATGCTGCTTTTCCGACACACTCGAATATGTGCCGGGATCCAGAAAAAGGACGACTTCGCAGACTTCGAGACAATTGACGAGCAATGAGAAAAGGCTACAATCTATCCCAAGGGACAAGGTTTCCCTCACTTGTTTTCCTCTCTATGGTTCCTCCATAGATGACTCTTCTGTGGCTGATATCTTCTCCGGAGAGATTGCCCCAGTATTTCAGATTCTTGAAGTAATCCGAGCTGTAGGTCTGTCCCGATTTGATTTCGATGGCCTCGGTGTGGTCTCCCTCGTTCATAAGAAGGTCAACCTCGTTGCCGTTGGAGTCCCGCCAGAAGGTAAAGGAAGGACGGTCTCCGGCATTGTAGGAACGCTTGATGAACTCGTTTATCACTATGTTCTCGAAAAGTCCGCCTCTCAGATAATGACTCGAAACCTGCGATGGATTCTTGATTTCAAGCAAGCTGCATGCAAGCCCGGTATCGTAGAAGTACAGTTTCGGTGTCTTTACGAGCCGTTTGGAGAAATTCCTGTAATCTGGCTGAAGCAGATAGATGATATAGCTCGACTGAAGAACAGAAAGCCATGAGTTTATTGTGGGGATGGTCACACCGCATTCAGTTGCAAGGGACGACATGTTGAGAAGCTGGCCAATCCGCCCAGCGCAAAGTTTGATGAGTTTTACAAATGTTGAAAGATTGGTTATGTCCTTTATTGAGCGGACGTCTCGCTCAACATAGGTGTCAATGTAGCTTGGGTAGTAATCAGAGGCATCAAGACCATTATTGTAAAGCCTCGGATAGCATCCACTCCAGATTTGCTCGTCTATCGTGGCAGGAAGAATCCCTCCATCTCTCATCTCTACATGGGAAAAAGGCAGAAGGGTTAGGATTGCAACACGACCTGCAAGACTCTGGTCTACAGAAGACAATAGCTGAAGATTCTGCGACCCTGTCAGGATATACATGCCGTTACGGTCGGCCAAATCCGTGTGGGTCTGGAGATAAGAAAGGAGTGCAGGAACCTGCTGGACTTCATCTATGATGGTCTTGTCCGGATATTGTGAAATGAATCCCCTCGGGTCTTCCTCGGCAAATCGTCTATTGTCCATCTCTTCGAGTGAGACATATTGATACGCTGGAAAAGCGTGTCTTACCAGCGTGGATTTGCCGGACTGCCGTGGCCCGGTTACAAGGACGAAGGGAAACTTGGTTGCAAGATACAACATCTTGTCTTGAAGGGAGCGTGCTATCATCTCATCAAAAGTTTATGCAAATATAAAGTTTAATTTTATAATTGCATAGAAATGCCCGAAAAATTAACAAAGACAGAGCAATACGCAGAGGCTGTCCGGGCAGGTCGGATTCTCACCTGCACCATCACCACCACCTGGGCAATCAAGTCCTATAAGAAGACTGTTTAGGCGATTATGGAGCAATTATCACAAGAAAGTTTCCGAAATAATTATGAAAGTTGCGAGAAAGAATATATCTTTGCACCGCTAAACCAATTTTGATTAGAATAATCGGATTATTGAATCTATGGCTAACATTTTGACATCATCAATCGGAAAGAAGCTCATAATGAGCATCTCGGGACTTTTTCTTATCATTTTCCTTCTGCTTCATATGAGCATCAATCTCTTTGCTGTATTTGATCTCGTAGGTGGCACCTATGGCGCTCCCGACGGGCTTTTCCAGAAGGGCTGTGATTTCATGTCGCTTCCGATTGTGACTGTGATGGTTCCCGTGCTTGCGCTCGGGTTCGTCATTCATATTTTCTACGGCTGCTACCTCACCTGGACGAACCTCAAGGCTCGCGGAGGCTACTGCCGTTACGCTGTATCAAGCAAGGCAAAGACCGACTCCTTTGCATCAAGGAACATGATTGTCCTCGGAATCATCATCCTCGGATTCATCGCGTTCCACCTCACCCATTTCTGGGCAGACATGCAGCTCAAGCACTTCACCGGGCTTGAGGAGTCCAATCCTTACGATCTTCTTGACGCCACCTTCGGACGATGGTGGGTCACGGTTCTGTACCTCGTCTGGTTCGGAGCCATCTGGTTCCACCTCACCCATGGTTTCTGGAGCGCATTCCAGACTTTCGGATGGAACAACATGATCTGGCTCAAGAGACTCAAGGTCATCGCCTACATCTTCGCAACTCTGATTTTCCTCGGCTTCGCGACTGTTGCAGTTGCAGTATGCATCCATAATTACTGCCCTTGCCTCGCATAAACGACGAAAACATAGAAACAGGAAAGCGGTGACTCTCACACAGAGCCGCCGCTTATTTTTTTCATATTTCCTGATTATCAGAAAACCCAATAAAAAAAAGATACAATGAGACAGAAAAGATTCTTTTTGCAGGAGAATGAGATTCCGATGCAATGGTACAACATTCAGGCAGACATGCCGCATAAACCGCAGCCTATGCTCAACCCCGGGACGCACAAGCCTGTGACGGAGGACGAAATGTCTGTGCTGTTCTGCCGTGAATGCGTAAGGCAAGAGTTGAACATGACGGACCGGTGGATTGACATTCCGGAAAAGGTCCGCGAGATGTACACCTACTACCGTTCCACTCCCCTTGTCCGCGCATACGGGCTCGAGAAGGCACTGGACACCCCGGCGCACATCTATTTCAAGAACGAAAGCGTAAGCCCGGTGGGGTCGCACAAGCTGAATTCGGCGCTGGCCCAAGCCTACTACTGTAAGGAGGAAGGCATAACCAACGTCACGACGGAGACGGGAGCCGGCCAATGGGGAGCGGCACTTTCCTATGCAGCGAAACTGTTCGGGCTGGAGGCTGCCGTCTATCAGGTGAAGATTTCCTATGAGCAGAAGCCCTACCGCCGCTCCATGATGCAACTGTTCGGGGCTCAGGTGACGCCATCCCCTTCGATGTCGACACGCGCAGGCAAGGATATTCTCACTAAGAACCCCTACCATCAGGGCTCGCTCGGAACAGCCATTTCCGAGGCTGTTGAACTCGCAATGACGACTCCGGAGCGGTGCAAGTACACGCTCGGTTCGGTGCTGAGCCATGTGGGACTGCATCAGACGGTCATAGGACTTGAGGCCGAGAAGCAGATGGAAATGGCGGGGGAATACCCTGACATCGTGATTGGCTGCTTCGGAGGAGGCTCCAATTTCAGCGGCATCTCATTTCCGTTCATGAGACACAATTTCTTCGATGGGAAAAAGACACGATTCATCGCTGCAGAGCCTGCAAGCTGCCCGAAGCTCAGCCACGGCAAATTCGAGTATGATTTTGGGGACGAAAGCGGCTTGACACCATTGATTCCGATGTTCTCGCTCGGCCATGACTTCATTCCGGCGAACATCCACGCAGGTGGCCTGCGCTATCACGGAGCCGGTGCCATAGTGTCGCAGCTTCTGAAGGACGGCTTAATAGAAGCTGTTGACATCCAACAGCTTGACTCTTTCGCAGCAGGTGTACTCTTCGCGAAGGCTGAAGGCATCATCCCGGCACCGGAGTCCTGCCATGCAATATCAGCGACCATAGACGAGGCAAACAAGTGCAAGGAAGCCGGCGAGAGCAAGGTGATTCTGTTCAACCTTTCCGGACACGGACTTATCGACATGACAGCCTACGACCAATATCTCTCCGGCAATCTTGTCAACTATACGAAATAGTTTATCGTAGGGATTATATCTGTCTTGTCTTGACGGCAAGCCAAGCGGCCTCTTCAGGAGTCATGCGCGGGGCGAGTCGCGTGTAGACGGAGACGTTGTAGGCGTTGAGCCATTCTTTTTCATCGGCGGTCAGCAATTCGGGCATGACTGCCGATGTGTCTATATGACAGCATGTAAGGGTCTCGAAACGCAGCCATTCACCGAACTCGTTGCAGCCGGTGGGATTAATGCCCGGGATGCGGTCGGGGACGGTGAGAATCACGTTTTCGTGACGTATACCATGCATACCCTCGCGGTAGAGCCCCGGCTCGTTTGAAGTGACCATTCCCGGAAGCAGCGGCTGGTTGTTGAAGTTTTGCCTTAGGTCCTGAGGACCTTCGTGGACGCCGAGATAGTAGCCTATGCCGTGGCCCGTGCCGTGGCCGAAGTTGCGCCTCGCCTTCCACAGCGGTTCACGGGCAAGGGCATCTATCTGACAGCCGGCCGTACCTTTGGGGAACACGGCCATCGAAAGGTCAATCATTCCTTTGAGAACAAGGGTGTAGTCCTCCCGTTCAAGGGCGGTGCACGGTCCTGTAGGAACGGTTCTGGTTATGTCCGTTGTTCCGGTAAGGTACTGACCTCCAGAGTCCACGAGATAGAGCCCGTGGCCTTCGATAACCCTCGAACCGCTTGCGGGTGTGACATAATGTGGCAAGGCAGCCGATGGGCCGTATGCGGAAATATTTTCGAAACTATCGCCCCTATATCCCGGAATTCCGGCCCGCAGGGAACTGAGTTTCAGAGATGCGTCCCATTCGCGCACCGGTTCGGCATCGCCTCGTTCCGCCGCTGCCACGCTGTCCTCAAGCCATTTCAGAAAGCGCTCAACCGCAAGTCCGTCCTCAATAAAAGTCTCGCGAAGTCGCTCTATTTCAGAGTCTTCCTTCACAGCTTTGCGCAGAATGACAGGGGATTTGTCGAGACGGAGAAAAGAGGTGTCATCACTGTCCGGAAGGCAGGAATTGTTCAGGAAACTGTAGAGCTGCCAGTTGAGCGAGGATGGGTCGACCAGAAGCGACTCGTCAGAGCCGAGTTCTCCGAGAGCCGGCTCCACTGCATTGTAATCCTCAATGCTTATGTCGTCAGCCGCAAGTTCCTCAAAACTGTCGGCGGTATCGCTGTCGTCATACCCGTCCTTCTTCACGAACCAGCGTACATTCTCCTGAGAAACAAGAAGATAGGATATAACGTACGGATTGTATTCGATGTCGTTTGCGCGGACATTAAGCAACCAGGCAATCTCGTCAAGCAAGGTAAGCAGGAAATTGTCCACCGAACTGCGGAGCATCCACTTGCGCAGCCAAGCGATTTTGTCAAGACGGCTCTCCCCGCCCGAGATCTCGATATCGAGAGTCTGTACCGGAGTGGCCGGGATTGCGGGGCGGTCTGTCCAGAGCTGGCCAAGAAAATCCGGTCTGGAAATTATTTCATAGCGGAATTCTTCGGAAGATGTGGCTCCGGAAAGTGCTGCATCGATGTCCAGAACCTCATCGGCACTCCAGCACAGACCATCAAGAACAAGCGACAGCTTGCGCGGACAGGCTCCGCTTCCGAGCCAATAGGACGGAGCTGAAGGCGCACCTATTATGTAATCAATGTTCTCCGCAAGCCATTGCGGAATAGGGACGGCGTCCGGAACACGGAGCTTATGAAGTTCCACACCTGTCCCCTCAAGCTGCGCGGTTGCTTGAATGAAATAGCGCGTGTCCGTCCAAAGTCCTGCGTGGTTGTGAGTTATGACGACGCTCGCGGCCTCTCCGGTGAAGCCGGTAAGCCATTCCACCTGTTTCCAGCGGGCTGCGGGATATTCACTGCAATGTGGGTCCGAAGCTCCGACAAGCACGGCGTCCCAACCGTTTTCCTTCATAAGCTCCCTGAGAGCCTTTATTCTTTCTGCGTAGATGTTTCCCATGATGCCTGACTTTACTCATTAATCGATGCTAAGTTAACTTATGTCAGCATAATATGCAAATAACGAAGCAAAACTGTCACAACAGTTCGGATATTATGCCGTCAGATATGAAGAAGTATTTTTCGGGGATACGGTAATACTGCGCTGCGCCGTCCTCCAGGCCGGAAAGCTCAGAACTGCCGGGAACGGGCACGAGACGGCCCGAAGAAATTGCCGAATCAAGACGAGCCCTGTCGCAGGCGGAGACGAGTTCCGGCAACGGACAGCCCAGGGAAGTTCTCAGACCAAGCATAACGTTTTCTATGCCAAGTTGCACCGGTGAAAGTGTCTCTTGCCCGGAGCAACCGGTATCCCGCTGTCCGAGAGGAGCAAAAGTCTCACGATACAGCTTCAGATCCGGGCTGTTCCAGCTGCGACACCGGTGACCGTCCGGGAGAATGGACAGGGAATGTGCCCCTGGACCGAGACCGACGTAGGGCACATGCCGCCAATATGCGGAATTATGGCGGGCCTCCATGCCGGGAAGAGCGAAGTTGGAAATCTCGTAGTGATGGTAGCCGGCAGCAGAAAGTTCCTCGCACAAAATCTCGTATTGCCTTGCGCAGGACTCTTCCGAAGTTTCCCGGCAACGCCCGTCAGCAATCATCCCGTCAAGAGCAGAATCCGGCTCAACTGACAGCTGATAGGCCGAAATGTGGCTCGGAAGCATGCCTGAGGCTGAAATATCGAGCGCACGCAGAATCGTCTCACGCCAAAGCCGCTCATCCAAAAGTGGGACATACCCGTCTTTCCCCCGGTGGCCGGTAAAACGTCCCGAAAGAGAGTCTGAATGTTTCGATTGAGAATCTGAATGCCTTGGCTGAGAATCCGGCCCAAGTTCCGGAAGTCCGAAGATGAGGTCAATGCTGATGTTCCGAAAGCCGGATTTCTCAAGAATTCTGTAGGCTCGGACAGCAGTCTCCGCATCATGCCTGCGGTTCATCCAACGCAGAACCACGTCGTCAAATGACTGCACGCCCATACTCGCACGCGTCACGCCCATCCCCAGGAGGGCTTCGGCATACGCCTCGCCCCGCTGAATCACGTCCTCCGGGTTCAGTTCAACAGTGAATTCATCAAAGTTCCTGCTTCCCGACTCATCCTTTAACGCCTCGACCACGCGGCAAAGCAAAGGCAGCGGCATCACCGATGGTGTGCCGCCGCCTATATATAGCGTGTTCACGTCCATTGTCGCGTCAAATTCCGACTTTCTGCTGTCAATCTCCCCCAACAGAGCCTCGACATAGCGGTCGTAGCAGGCCGACGTCTCGGAATAGAATCCGCAGTAGGTGCAGAAAGACTTGCAGAACGGGATGTGGACGTAAATCACAATTTCAGACTTTATTTATGCCTGAAGCCCCTCAGTTAGCGAAGAAGCAGTTCAGCCGTTCCGAGAGAAGACTGCTCCGTGTATGCCTCAACGGTGTAGACGCCCTTCACACAGTCCTTCACTCCGTTCACATAAATCACGATGTCCGTCTCGGCGCCCTGATAGTCAACCTCGCGGGAAGCCGAACTTACGAGAGTCTCGCCCTCAAGCTCGAATGCCCTCTGCTCCGTACCTGCAATCAGCACTCCGTCAGGGTCTTTTACGCGAATGTAAATCCTTACCGGGCCCTTAGGCGCAAGGTCGTTTTCAACCAGGCTCAGACGAGTCTGGAACTGCGCCACCCTGCTGCTGCGGTCCGTAACCTTTCCGGAAGCGTTGTAGGCCGCAAGTGAAAGCCCGCGTGCCTTGATGACAGAACCGGTCGCAACCTGTGAAGAAAGATTTTCCACTGTCTTGGAAAGTTCCTCCGAACGTCTCTTGCTCTCGGCGGCGTCGCGGCGTGCGGCTGCGGCGTCTGCAGTGAGCTTCTTGTTGAGCGTGTTGAGGGAGTCAATCTGGACTATATAGTTCTTCATTATGCTCCTCAAAGTTCCGAGTTCCTTTTCGTACTGACGCATTTTCCTACGGTTGGTTGCGTCCGTCTGCTTAATTCTTTCTATCAGCTGATTGACCTCCTCGCGTGAGGAATCGAGCTGTGAATTGATTGTGTCATAATCGGATGACAGCGTCGCATAGTCGCTCTGAAGCGCAAGCATCTGGTCTGTCAATTCCTGCTTTTCTTCCTGAAGTTCGCTCACGAGCGAAGACTTCTGAATCCAGATATACGCCAGGACGCCGGCCAGAATGACCGCCACCGCAACGAGGGCGTATGTCACTTTCTTAAGACTGTTCTGTTCCATAATGTGTACATTTTTTGATATTACGTTTCGTGTTTTCGTAACAATGTGAGTGCGAATTTACGCAAAATATGCGAATTTACGCTATATTTGCGGACGTCAGAAAAATATAAACGCATAAAATTTCATAAATATGAAACCTGCCGTAAGATATATCATCCGCGCCGTCAAGTATTTCTGCTGGTTCGCGATTCTTTTCACACTGATTATCAGCGTTCTCGCATTTACAAAGTTCGTGCCCACAGAAAACGGGGTGGAAGGGCTCTTCATCCACGGCTGGAAGTCAATTCTCGAAATATGCGGCGTCTTCCTCGTCTTTTCGGCCCTCTATCCGAAGTTCGGTTATCAGAAAAGGCAGGTCAGCATCCCCGGCGAATGGAGCGAGGTTTCCGCTGAAGTAAAGGGATATTTCGCCGACCGCGGAGACTACCGCCTCGAAAGTGAAACACCCGAAAAGCTCTGTTTCCGCGCCAGCCGCGCAGGTCTCAGAATTGCCCGCATGTGGGAGGACCGCATCACCGTCACCCCATCTTTCGGAGGTGTTGAGCTTGAAGGACCGGCGAAGGACCTGGCACGCGTCGCCTCTCACATGGAATATAAATTACGGGGCGAATAAAAAGCGGTTTACGGGGCGAATAAAAAGCGGTCTGCCGCGTTGGACGTCTTGATGAAATCCTCACAGCCGCTAAGGCTGCTGCGGTTTCATCTTCACCGTCCGCCTTGCATCCCATCTTTTTCTTCATCCCCTACTTCTAAGCCATATTATTTTAATTGTTTGGCGGCAGCTTCAAGGGCAGAATAAAAATCTTCGCCGAAAAAGTGGGTGAGTGGGGTTTTGAGGAACTGATAGACGCGGATTTTCTTGCGGCGGCCGTTGGTGAAGGCGTCGCGGCAGATGTTCCAGCGGTGGAGATTCAAGGCCGTCATGCCGTTGGATAGTTTGGAGACGCGAATCGGGTAGAGGCGGCAGGAGATGGGCTTGCAGAAGTCGCCGTTGCCCTTGTTCCACTGTTCCTCGATTGTGCACAGACAGTTGCCGTCCGGCTCACGGCGACAGTAGGCACACTCCTCAGAGCCTGGGACAAGTGGGGTGACGAGGTCGCCGTCAACGTCGATTTCAAAGAAGCCCTTCTCGTCAACAGCCCTGCGCCCGGCCTCTGACATCACCGGGCTGAAATGGTGGTAGTTCTTTTCAAGCGCCGGCAACTCGCATTCAAGCAAAGGAGCGCCACTGTCGCCTATCACACAGCATATTCCCTTGCACTTGGCATAGTCACAGGCGAAATATTCGGTCAGTATTTCACCGGAGACGAGAATGTCGTCTATTTGTATTATCGAATTGTACTTGCTCATAAATCCATCATTTCATCACGACATACTCGATCCTGCTGCCTTCAACGAGCTTTCGAAGCACATCCATGACCTGTTCGGCCGTCACCGCATTCATTCTGTCAGCTATCTTCGTGCTGAAGTCGCGCCCGTCGGCATAGCGGATAACAAGTGCATCGCGCCAATGATCTGCAGACCCGGCATCTATTCCATATTCATTGTTAAGCCGGGCCTTGAATGCTTTCAAGACAGATGCCGGCCATTCAGTCTGCGGTACCTCTGTCAAAGCCGTGCGCAGACGGGCCAGGACAGACAGTATCTCCGTATCGTCAAGGCTGCCGTAAGCAAAGCCGTCCTCCGGGATGCGGTCAAGTGAAATCAGCACGCTGAAACGCTCCTGTGGATAGAGAAGGTATGACGAAGCGACGCTCACATGGAACCCGGTTCCGACGAGTGCCCCATGCAGACTATCTTCCAGCAGGCTTGCGGCAAGGCGGGAGGCGCAGAGATTCGCGGCGTTCATCGGCACAGCAGCAGAAAGAAGCACGTCGATACTCTCGGCAGCTCCACTGCGGAAAGTCGTGGACTGCCCTGAAACCGGCTGGAATCTCACACGGGGACGTTTTTCTGAGCGTCCGGAAACAGGGAACTCCCCGGCATACCAGGCAAGGCGTTTCTGAAGTGCAGCAGATTCCATGTCAGCACAAATCACAACAAAGCCCTCCCCGACATCGGAAAACACATCGGCGAACAGTCTGTCCGCCTTGGCAACGGTCTGCGGCGTGAAGTTTTCATACATCCGTACTCCGGAATACGGATTGCCGGTGCATACAAGGCTGTCGATTCCGGCAAGTCGGGCATTGCGCCCTCCGGCAGACAGTCTTTTCTGCACTGATGCTGAGCGAAGCAGTTCAGCCGCTGCGGTCGTGTCTGTGGAACTTTCACGAAACATCCCCACAAGTCCCTGCAGCAGCAGGTTCAGGCTGCGCGGAGTGGCCGTACCCTTAAGAGTAGTGGAATAGAGCGAAACTTCGGCATCTGCGATGATTCCGGTGGCTGTCATGATGTCTCTGAGATTGCGGTTGTCAATTCCGGAAATCGTGCGGCACTTCAGCAGTTCCGGAAGGAATGCCGCCTCACCGGGAACAAGGTCGTCAGCAAAAGCATAGCCCTTGTCCACATTCAGAGCCCAGGAAATCCGTTTCGCTCCAGGGACCCTTTTATAATAAACCCTCAGCCCGTTCTGGAAAGTCCAAGTCTCCCCGCCGGACATAAGTTCCTTGCCGGTCCTGACCTTGGATTTCTTGGACGACGGACCGGGAAGAAGGAGAGTGTCGCGCAGATCAAGGGAGTGTCTGCGGACCGTCTCCCCATCATTCCATCCGGCACAAAAAGCGCTACAGCTGTCATCGGGAGAAAGAAGGGCCTCGGAGAAAGTCTTCATCAGACGCAGCTGCAAAGTGTCCGGAAGTACTCTTGACTGGCAGAATTCGCAGAGTTGCGCTCCAGTGCTGAGCGGAGCGTTGCGAAGGAATGAAGCGGAGCACAGCCTCATATACTCGGAATTTTTCACCGAGCGTGCCGACGTGCCGAGACATTTCTCTCCATACAGCTGCGACGAAAGCACTATGTCATTAACGTCCATCTCCCCCCTGTCGAGCGAACCGAGAACCTCGCCGAAACACTTCATTGCGGCATCGGCATCTTTCTGCAACACACAGAACGACAGCGATATTGACTCAAATCCTGAAACGTCTGCACTGGAAAGATGGTCTGACTCGACTCCCGAGAAAGGAATGGCTGCAGAATTCAGAGCATCCCGGAGGCGGTTCTCTGCGATGAATCGGAACGTATCCGACATCTTGTCAATCACGGCAAACTGTGGCGTCGGCATAAGTTCCGCCGGTATCCTCGGAAAATAAAACGAGGAGGCTATCCGACAGACTCCTCCATCGAGTTTGTCGACCGAAACTTTAGTCGGACGGATGGACTTCTCAGATGCAGAATACACACGGGTGGAATCTCGAAGAACGGAATTTCTCGGTGTCATGAGTGAAAATATCCCCATTTTTGAGACCAGATCCTTGCCATTCACGTCGCCGGAGACTATCACAGCCATGTTTTCAAGAGGAAAATGAAGACTGTCTTTCGTCGTCACGGCGTTCGCGGACAGTTCATCGGCAATTCCGAACACAGCAAGCAACAGTGAGTCGGCAAGGGCGGCACTCCGCGAGAGCATTACATCCTTGAAACGAAACGTCACTGCATCGTCCGAGCATTCGGCATATCCCTTTACCGTCGGAGCCACGGCATTGGAAGACAAGAATTTCTGAAGACTGCGATTCTGAAGCCGTCCACGGTCAGAGAGTATTTTCCGCGACACGTCCACATAATCCCCCGCATCTGCGGAATGCCGGTACACGAGAGCAAAATCTGCGAATCCCTTTTCCGCAGGATTCGACACGACATAATAGCTCATTCCGTTGGGGAATGTCCCTGTAACTATCTTTGAATCAGCCGGCAGCTTCTTCAGACCTTGAGCCGTGGAAAACGGGACGCCGCAAGTCACAAGCAGCGACACAGTCAAAAACAAAATCCGTATGTTCTTCATTTTAATATTGACAAATCTGACGCAGTTAATTTTTAACGATTACTTACCCTTACAAAGTTAGTGCAAATGGCAAGAATAAGAGACCAAATTGTACACTTTTAAGAAATATATGTTAAATTTGCGGTTCGTGGCATAAGTATGTCCGTAAATTGTGAATGTTAAAATTTCAGCGATATGAAAAAGATTTTGCTTATCATTGCGGCGACACTCGCGACTGCTGTTGCCGTTTCTGCGCAGGACATGGCGCAGGCTACCGAGACTTATAACAACGGGGCAATGGCGCTTCAGGCAGGAAACAACACCGAAGCCCTTGAAAATTTCAAGGCGGCGCTCACAATGGCTGAGGCCTGCGGCGAAGAAGGCGCGGAGATGGTGAACAACTGCAAGGAGTATATTCCTAAAATCATGTTCAACGTAGCCAAAGAATCCATCAAGGAAGGCAACTACGACAAGGGCATCGCCGAGATTGACGAAGCCGTCGCACAGGCCAAGGAATATGGAGTGACCGATGTCGTGGAGGATGCGGAGACTCTCAAACCTCAGGTTCTCATGAACAAGGCAAACGACCTTCTTAAGTCCAAGAATCTTGACGGTGCCATCGCTGCATACAACGACTTGCTCGCACTGAACCCTGCCAACGGAACGGCTCAGCTCCGTCTCGGAATGGCTTACGCACAGAAGGGTGACACGGCAAACGCCGAGGCAGCATACCTCGCAGCGGCGGCGAACGGACAGGAGAAAGCAGCCAACAAGCAGCTTGCAAACATGTATCTTAAGGAAGCCCAGGCAGCCCTCAAAGGTCAGAAATATGCTGACGCATACGACGCTGCAATGAAGTCAAACAGCTTTGTGGAGAGCGGTAACGCACTTTACTTCGCCGGCATGTCGGCTCAGAAACTCGGCCAGGACGAAAAGGCAAACGAGGCTTTCGAGCAGTTCCTCGCAGTCGCTCCGAACGACAAGAAGGCTGATGACATCAAGTGTACTCTTGCTGTCTCCTACCAGAAGGCCGGAAACAAGGCAAAGGCAGTCGAGTACTATCAGCAGATTCTGACGAATCCTAAGTACACCGAGGTTGCGAAGGCGCAGATTGCAGCGCTTGGAAAATAATTTGCCCTGCTGCAGCGCGTTTTCCTGACATGAGAGAACTTGAACTGCTTGCTCCGGCAAGAAACATTGAAATCGGCATCGCGGCCATTGGCTGCGGTGCCGATGCCGTTTATCTCGCCGGACCGGCCTTCGGAGCGAGACAGGCGGCAGGAAACAGCGTTGAGGATATCCGCAGGCTTTGCTCGTATGCCCACAAGTTCGGAGCGAGAGTGTTCGTGACGCTGAACACGATCATCTTTGAAGATGAACTGGACGACGCCTATGCACTTGCGCTTGCAATGCAGGAGGCCGGGGCGGACGCTCTGATTGTGCAGGACTTTGCGCTGCCCGCGTTTGAGTTGAGGCAACCGAAGGAACTGACTATTCCGCTACATGCCTCGACTCAGTGCTCGATTCGAACCGTTGAGGAGGCCCGCAGGATGGATGCGCTCGGGTTCTCAAGGATCGTGCTTGAGAGAGAACTGCCTCTGTCGACGGTGAGAGAAATATGCTCTGCAGTGAGCTGCGAGGTGGAGGCATTTGTGCACGGGGCGCTGTGCGTGTGCTATAGTGGCCAGTGCTATCTGTCACATATGCTGAGTGGCCGGAGCGCAAACAGGGGCGAGTGCGTGCAGGCGTGCCGTTCGAGATATGATTTGGTGAACGCGGATGGCAAGCCGGTGAGGTGGCCGGACTTATCGCGCGAAGCCTTGGAAGGGGAAGAGGCTCGGCTGGCAGCAGGATACAAGCCGGGAAAGCCCGTGGCAGAGGATAGGACGCTGCTGTCGCTGCGTGACCTCAACTTGCTTGGGCATCTGCCCGATATGGCGGAGGCCGGAGTCAGTTCATTCAAGATTGAGGGGCGGCTCAAGAGCATCTCATACGTGAGAAACATCGTGGCCGCCTACTCGCAAGCGTTAGATAGGCTTGTGAGTGCAAATCCGGACAGATATTGCCGGGCGTCGCACGGACATGAGGTCTGCGGTTTCACCCCGGCGCCGGCCAAGAGCTTCAACCGAGGGTTCACGCAATTGTACTTTGACGGACAGCGTAGTCAGTGGGCATGTCTTGACGCAGGAAAGGCACTCGGAGAGGAAGTCGGGACAGTGGCTTCCATCGAAAGGCTAATGAACGGAATTAGACTGACAATCAAACTAATACAACAACAGGGAACAACTGCAGAGCATTGTAGACAGCGCCGGGAAACAAGAACTGCCGCCACATCGTTTCACAACGGCGACGGCTTCTCGTTCATCGGCCGGGACGGCAAGGAGCACGGATTCAGGGCAGACGTCTGCGAGGGCAACACGATTCTTTGCCGAGCCGCAGATGGTATAGCTCCGGGGATGCGGCTTTACCGTAACCTCGACACGGCCTTTGAGAAGGAACTCGAAAAGGGCGCCACTCGCAGGATTGGAGTCAATTTGACTGTAGACATCAATGAAACCGATAGCCCTATAGCAAGCCGACACGAGGTGGAAGGCGTCAGGAGCTTCCGGGTTATTGTTAATGCCGTCAGTGAAGACGGACGTGAAGCCCAATACGCTACAGACATCGAGATGGAGCCGGCAAGAAACAGGGAACGCATGCTCGGGATGATTTCCGGCCAGCTCGGTAAGGACTCTGGCATCTACAGCTTCTCGGTGGAGGACATTCTGTGCAATGGTGAAAGCTGTATCAAACGCAAAGCTGACGGCAACATTCCAATGATTTCAGCCGCGCATCTCAACGGAATCCGCCGTTCTATTGCCGAGGAACTCGACAGTCTTCCATGCAATGTGCGCCCGCTGAACCATGCCACAATCAAAGGCAGTCTTCCGAAACAGCTTGAATTTCCACCCCTCATCAGCTACAAAAGCGACGTCGCCAACAGTATCGCCGCCGGGCTCTACAGAAGCCTCGGTGCAGAAACTATCGCACCGGCCTACGAAATCGAGCCGTCTGACTCCACCGAACTGATGCGCAGCAAATATTGCCTCCTCCACGAAATAGGTCTCTGCCGCAAGACACCGGCCTACGCTGCCCTCGCCGCCGCCAACGACCTCCGCGACGGCCTCTTCCTCCGCAACAACGGCCGTCTTCTCGCCCTTGACTTCGACTGCCGCAACTGCGAGATGGTTGTTGGCAAGGCAGGCAAAGCGCGAACAAAATTTGCTATCTTTGCAAGAAATGATACAAGACTTATAGATAATGACATTCAAAGACATACTTGAAGAATTTCGCAGTAAGTCATTCTCTGAAAAGGAAAAGGGAACCCAATTCGAGAGGCTTATTCAGTCGTGGCTTCGCACCGACCCCAGGTATTCCCAACTCACTGAGGTTTGGCTTTGGGAGAATTTTCCTTCCAGAAAAGACTTCGGAGGCAAGGATATAGGAATCGACCTTGTCGCAAAGACTGAATTGGGGGACTATTGGGCTATCCAATGCAAGTGTTATAAAGAAAATACAAGTATCGACAAGCCGGCTGTCGATTCATTCTTGTCCACTTCAAGCAAGACTTTCCGTGACCCCGAAACGCTTCAGACGGTCAAATTTGCAGTCAGAATGTGGATATCCACAACAGAAAAGTGGGGTCCCACCGCTGAGGAAGCAATCCGCAATCAAGACCCGCCTCTCACCAGAGTCGGTTTGGTCGACCTCGAATCATCTCCTGTCGAATGGGGCAAACTACTTGAGGGTATTGAAGGAAAAGATGCTTTGATTGGTGGGAAAACACCGTTGAAGCATCAGTTGGAGGCGGTATCAAAAGCAGCTCACCACTATTCGGTCAATGACCGAGGCAAACTCATAATGGCTTGCGGGACAGGTAAGACCTACACCTCACTTGTGATGGTGGAAACACTTCTGAAACAAAAAGGACTTGTGTTGTTTATGGTTCCGTCCATATCCCTTCTTGGACAGAGTCTTAACGCTTGGGCAGCAGATGCAAAAAAGCCAATCAAAGCAGTCTGCATATGTTCCGACAGCAAGGCGTCAAGAAAAATACAGAATGAATTGGACCTCATAAGCGACGAGGCCATAGACCTTGCCGTACCGGCTTGCACAAACCCGGATTCTATTGTCAGACAACTAAAAAGCTTTCGACACCACGACGGACTCGTCGTTGTCTTTTCGACTTATCAGTCAATTGATGCAGTTTCTCAGGCACAACGAAAATTGCTCAAATCGACAAATAACGAATACGGCGTCTTCGATTTCATCATATGCGATGAGGCTCACAGGACGACGGGAACCAAACTGAGTGATTCCGACGAAAGTAACTTCACGAAAATTCATTCCGACGAAAATGTCTTGGGCAAGAAACGCCTTTATATGACGGCAACTCCCCGTCTTTATGGAGAATCTGCAAAAATCAAGGCATCAGAAAAAGACTGCATACTCTGCTCTATGGACGATGAAAACATCTATGGAAAAGAGTTTTATAGAGTGAACTTCGCCTACGCTGTCACCAATGGTCTTCTGACAGACTATAAAGTGCTCGTATTGACTGTCAGCGAGGAGGATATCCCCACAAATCTTCAAACAGAGATAAAACTTGGACTTCGCACGGAACTGAATTACGACGACACAGCAAAACTCATTGGCGTCATCAACGGATTGTCGAAAATCATACGAGGAGACGATGGCAGGACTTGGAGTGCTGACCCCTGCAAGATGAAACGTGCTTTGGCCTTCTGTTCGGCAATCGGTGATGTCAACAAGACCGGAACATCAAAAAACGTCACAGCCATCCTTCCTGAAATTGACAGAAAATATAAGGAACAGATTGTGACAGAGGATGAACGCAACCGGGTTGTAAACATCAACACAAGACACATTGACGGGTCTATGAACTCATCCGAGAGAAATGAGATCCTCTCCTGGCTCAAAGAAGATGGTGAGGAGGGAGAGTGCAAGGTTGTTACAAATGTGCGCTGCCTCTCTGAAGGAGTCGATGTTCCTGCCCTGGACGCCGTTTTATTCCTATCCTCCAGAAACAGTCAGGTGGATGTCGTCCAGTCTGTCGGACGTGTTATGCGAAATTTTCATAAAGGCAGCCCGGATGAGAAAAAATATGGATATATCATCATCCCTGTCGTTGTTCCACAGAATGTAAAGCCGGAAGACGCTCTCAGCGACAACAGATATTTCAAGGTAGTCTGGGACATCTTGAATGCCCTCCGCTCACACGACGACCAATTCAATGCGGAAGTGCAGAAACTCTCCCTCAACAAGAAAAAGGAAGGAAAAGTCACAATCGGTGGCGTCGGCATAGGACATAATAGCCTCGTGGATGGATATAACCAAGATGATGAAGACGCACAAGTTCTCGAAGACGCGGAAATCGCTCGCCAGCTGGACATCCGCTTCGGAGAACTCAAAGACGGAATATACGCCAAACTTGTCGAAAAGTGCGGCGATAGGATGTATTGGGAGAACTGGGCGAAAGAAGTCGGTGTCATCGCTCAAAAGTTTATCGACAGGATTCATCGGCTGGTCATTAAGGAACATCGACACGAAGCCGAATTCAATAAATATCTCGAAGGTCTGAGGAAGAACCTCAACCCGTCTGTAGATGCCGGGCAGGCAATCGAAATGCTTGCTCAGCATATGATAACCAAACCCGTATTCGATGCGCTTTTCGCTGACTATTCATTTGTAACGAACAACGCCGTCAGCCGTTCGATGCAATCGATGATTGACCTTCTGAAAGAAGAGGCCTTCGAAAAAGACACCGAGGTTCTCGACAAATTCTACACCTCTGTCAAAATCAATGTCGGAAACATAGACAATCTTGAGGGAAAGCAGACTGTAATCAAGAATCTCTATGAGAAGTTCTTCAAGGGAGCCTTCCCGAAGACAGTCGATAAACTCGGCATAGTCTACACCCCGATAGAATGTGTGGATTTCATCATCCGTTCAGCAAATGAAATCCTCAAATCCGAATTCGGCACATCCCTGACAGAAGAGAATGTCCACATCCTCGACCCGTTCACCGGAACCGGGACATTCATCACCAGACTTCTCCAATCGGGACTCATCCGCAGGGAGGATATGGAGAGGAAGTATCTCAATGAGATTCATTGCAACGAAATAGTACTCCTTGCTTACTATATAGC
>ERZ1026848.550-NODE-550-length-20921-cov-3.936835_pt1 | contig 20921 bp, 12 predicted proteins | sample MGYA00380154_ERZ1026848 | MGnify/ENA primary metagenome ERZ1026848 (study PRJEB33269, sample SAMEA4719790) | human gut metagenome | biome: human-associated habitat; feature: organic feature; material: feces | place: Cameroon | collected 2013-10 ...
CATTTAAAGTAATCACCGCAATACCGGAGAAATAATCGCTCAGGGTGCCGTTAAACGCATCTGCATAAGCTTTTGCTTCGTCTTCCGTTTCCGCATTCACCAGAATTTCTTCCGCTACATAATCGACACCTTCCTGTGCCTCTGACCACTCTTCTGTATACTGTCCCAATACTTCTTTGTCCGAAAACGCATCTGCGGACAGGGCATATGCTTCCGTAAGTCCCGGGAACATACCGTCTAATTCATCGGATGCCTCCGGCACATTTCCCGATACATCGCCTGCTGAAACGTCTTCGCTCTCACCGGGCTTATCTGCCCCTTCTCCCGGCACTTCCGTGCTGTCTCCGCCGGACACCTGTTCGCCGGATGCCGCATCATCTCCTCCCGATACGTCCCCGGATGCCGTAAATTTCCATGCATCCCCTTCGGAAATCTCCTGTTCCATAGTCTGTGCGGACTCCGCAGCCAGTACCGGACTGCTTTCTCCCAAAGCAAGGGTCAGAGCCATGGTAAATGCCAACCCTTTTTTCCAAAATTTTCGTTTCATATTTGTTCTCCATTTCAAAACAGGGTTGAGTTTCCTCAACCCTGCTTTTGATTTTCGCATTCCTATATTTACTTTGTCTTATTTTACAACAACTTTATACGTTGCCTTTGCGGAACTGCCATCGATACAGGAAACCGTTACCGAATACGTGCCCTTTTTGTTGCCGGCAAGGGTGATGTACGGATATCCGTTAGAAACCGTATATCCGACTGTAAGTCCCTCTTTGTTACTCTTGACATCTACCGCATAGCTAACGGTACCGTACGATGCGCCATATTCATAGAGTCGGACGGTGCCATATCCTCCCTGTTCCAGAGAATAGGCTTTGGAGTATCCTATTCTGACCGTTTTTACCTTATCACAAGATTTCACCACATAGGTTGCCACCAGATTACTTCCGTCATTGGTCTTTGCCGTAATGGTAACACTTGAACTTCTGTCTGATAATCCGGTCACGCGTCCCTGACTATCCACCTTGATTACACTGGGATTGCTGGAAGTCCAGGTAAGCTTCTTGGCATCTGCATTAATCTTTCCGCTTGCGGTTTCAAAGGTCGGAATTAGCTGCAGGGTAGTTCCCTTTGCTACATAACTGCTTCTTCCACTCTGCGGGGAAATCATCAGGTTGGTGGCAGGATTCTTTACCGTTACCTTAATTGTGGCTTTCTTGTTCGTGCCGTCCGTGGTTGCTACCGTAACAGTTGCCGTACCGGTGCCTTTGCCGGTAGCCTTTATGGTAAGCTTGCTGCCGCTTCCTGTGACCGAAACCAGTCCGGGAGCGCTGCTGGTTGCACTCCAGTAAGGAGAACTGCAGTTTACCGTTACAGTTGCGGAAGTTGCTGCACTCTTATTATTACTGGTACGGAAAATGTCCACACTCTTTTTATCCACAGTCAGCGTTGTGTTCTTTTCCTCTTCTATAATCGAAATAACATAGTTTGCGGAGGCACCGCTGCCGTCCGCGGCGGTTGCCGTAACGGTGATATTGCACGGTTTTGCATTCTTTGCTGCTTTCACCACACCGTTTACCACGGTAATACCTTCCCTGGCGGGAGAATAACTCCAGTTCACCTTCTTATTGGCTGCCGTAGACGGGAACACATTGGCAGTCAGCTTGACAGACTTACCCTGTCTTACACACATGGCGGTTCCGCTGTTTGCAATGGTCACGGAAGTCACTGCCTGCTTTACGGTTATGGGAATCGTAACCATCTTGCCGCTGCCATCACTTACCACACCAATTAACTTGGTTTTTCCTGCCTTATTACCGGTTATGACAACATTTCCGTTGTTTTTCATGGATGCAATGCTGCTGTCCTCGATAGTCCAGCTAAGAGAGGAGCCATTATATACTTTTTTATCCTTTCTGGTTACCGTAACATCCGTTGTTGCAAGGGTAAAGGAAGCGCCGGTATTCACGGTAACACTTTTGGTCTTTGTGGTAATGCTTGTTACCGGATTTTTGGGTGCCGCACATACTGTGAATGTAAAAGTCGTATAAACATTACTGTTTGCCATCTTGGCAGTTACCCGGTAATTGCCGATAGCTGCTGTTTTACTTGCGGTAATCTTACCCGAAGCATTGATGGAAACACCGGTTACCTTCGGGTCATTGTCGCTGGCTGTGTTGTTGCTGTACCGTTCCAGGCTCCATGTTACTTTCTTATCCGGTGCATAATCCGGTGCACAGGTGGCTTTGAGGGTAAGACTGGTACCCTGCGCCAGTGTGCTGATACCATTGGTTGATGTAACTGTAAGGGAAGATACCTTGGGCTTAAACGTAAACCTGCCGCACACTACCGGGCTTACCAGTCTGTTGGATCTTTTCATTGCAATGGCATACACGGTGACATTTGCCTTATTTCCAATTGCAATACCGCCGTTAGTATCGGAGTACTCCAAAGCATTGTCTGACAGCACACCGTTTTTATAGGTTACGGGCTTACCGTCTGTGGAGTAGTAAATGATACAGCCGGGATCCGGGCTCTTTATGGCTACCCTGATAGATGTACTGGTATAAGTTCCCGGCTTGGTTACGAATTCCGGCTTCTTCGGCGCAGCTTCGTTGTTTGTCAGTCCCAATGCCTTGGCTAAATCAATGCAGCCTTTTCCGAGTCCCTTTCCCGTTACCTTACTGCAGCTGCTGTCCATCTTCTTAAGCAGGGCATCTACCTTTGCCTTACCGGAAAGATTGGACGGGAGAGTTGCCCAGATTACGGCTGCCGCACCGGCTGTTACCGGGGTAGCCTGAGAAGTACCGCTCATGCTTTTGTAAGAGGAAGCACTGTCCTTGTAGGTGGAATAAATATCCACACCGGGTGCACTGTAACGGACACCGGAATCATAGTTGGAGAAATAAGCCTTACCCATGCTCTTATCGAGCGCCGCTACGGAAATGGTACTCTTATAAGCCGCAGGATAATGTGCAGAGTTACTGAACTCGTTTCCTGCTGCACAGAATACGGCAATACCAGCTTCATAAGCCCTCTGATAAGCATCTGCTTCTACCTTGCTGTATAAGGCACCCCCTAAGCTCATATTAATAATATCTACTCTATTGTTTACCGCCTGATTGACACCTTTAATAATGGTAGAAGAAGCGCCGCTTCCGGTATCCTTCAAAACCTTAATGGAATAAATACTGCATTCCGGTGCTACACCGACACCGCCTTTTCCGTTGTTCAGTTTTGCTCCGATAATACCGCTGACATGGGTGCCGTGTCCGTGACCGTCCGCCGTACCGTAGCCGACATCAATGGTCTTTACCGCCGATACGTCTTCATGTCCCGCTAAAATACCGGTATCCAGAACCGCTACCTTAACTCCCTTACCACGGTATCCTGCTGCCCAGGCAAGCTGGGAGTTCAGCACACTGTGCTGCCACTGATAGTTTCCGTTGGTGGTGTTCAGGTACGGGTCATTGTAACCGTCTGTCCCCAGGAATCCTTCTTCTTCCTGACCGTCGGATTCCTCTTCCTCCGCAGCCGCAAAATCGTAGGTCTGTTCTTCCACGATTTCCTCTGCGTCCACATCCTCTATGTAACGGTAATAGTTGGGCCATGCGGCAGGCAATGCCATTTCTTCCAGGGAAGAAGCATAGACCGCATCCTTTACACTTGCCTCCGGCAGGGAGTCATCCGCATTTAAGGTAATGACTGCCACTCCAAAAAAATAATCGGTCAGTGTACCGTTAAAAGCCTGCGCATAGGCATTCGCCTCTTCTTCGGTTTCCGCTTCCACCAGAATTTCCGATTCTGCATAGTCAACGCCTTCTTCTGCGCCTCCCCACTCCTGTGCGTAATTTCCGAGAATTGTCTTATCGTCCATTTCCGTTGCAGTCAGGGCATATTCTTCCGTGAGTCCCGGGAACATCTCCTCTAACTCATCGGAATCCTCCGGTACATTGCCCGATACATCGCCTGCGGAAACATCTTCGTTCTCACCCGGCTTACCGGCATCTTCTCCGGGTACTTCCGTACCGTCTCCGCCGGATACGTCAGCCGGCGCTCCCGGCTCCCCGGCATCCCCGTCAGATATGTCAAACTCTACGGTCTGCGCGGGTTCCTCCGCCAGCACGTAACCGGTTTCGCCAAAGGCAATGGTAAATGCCAGTGCAAGTGCAAGACTTCTTTTTACAAATTTCTTTCTCATTTCTTCCTCCCCTAATCGATGGTTAATGTATTGTTGGTGGAAAGGGTGGGATAATTGTTTTTCTCACCCAGTGCAATCAGTTCCTGCGGATCCTTTGTGGTCTCATACTCTGCCACTCCATAAGAATAATTCACTAATTCTATTCCGTACAGCTCCGCAATTTTTTTGGCTTCCTCTTTCGTATCCGCCAGAGCAATCATGGAAACCTTTTCTCCCATGATTTCCTCTTCTTCTGTCGAGGAATGGTTTCTTCCGGTATCTCCGTCGTCCGCTGCCGGTTCCATGTCTTCCTCAGTTTCTTTCGGTTTGCTTTCTTCCTGTACGTCAGTGTCCGCTTCCGTCTCCCCGTCCGTTTTCTCCGGCTCTGCAAGATACCCGGGGTCTGTTTCTGCCATACCGGAATTCCAATCATTGGCGTCCGGACTGTCCTGCGTTCCCTGCCCGGTATCCCGGCTGCCGCGGCCAAGTAAAATGATAACTGCAATTACCAGAAAAACGGCAATTACGCCTATCACCGCATACATGACTTTTTTATTCACCCTCGCTGCTCCTCCCTCCTGAAAGCAATTTTTCACACTTGATTTTATTGTATAAAAGTTGGAGAAATATGTAAATAGATATTTTTTGCACTTTACCAGCCTTTTTCATATAAAATAACAAAAAAACAGAGCGAAGTCTCCTTCACTCTGCCTCTTTTTCCATTATTCTACAGTGATAGTATATACGCATTTTGCGGTACTGCCATCCAGACAGGAAATCGTAACAACATAGACTCCCTCTTTATTGCCGCTGAATTTAATCTTGTGGGTACTGCGGTCGTACTCTGCTGTAAGTCCGGGTTTATTTACCTTCACATCAATCATATAACTGCAGTCACCGCCGTTTGCCGCTACTTCCTTTACTTCCTTTTCAAAGGTATCGCCCACATTTACCGTCAGGATGTCATCGTCATCAATAGAAATGGATTTTACCATGTCACAGGCATATACGGTATAGGTTGCCTGAACATTGCTGCCGTCCGCTGATACTGCGGTAATGGTAACGGGGCCTTCCAGACCGCTGTTACCGGTTACCCGTCCGTAGGAGTCAACATCTACTGCTGCCGCATTGGACGTTCTCCAGTAGAATCCCTGATTGTTCTTTGTTGCACTTCCGTGATTATTGGTAACCGTTGTGAGCATCTGCATGGAGGTATCACAGGCAATGTATGCGCATCTTCCGCTTTCGGGCGAAATTCTCAGGCTTGATGACGGGTTCTTCACCGTTACCCGGATGGGGATGTTTTTATTGGTGCCGTCCAGTGTACCGACGGTAACGGTCGCCGTTCCGACTGCCCTTCCGGTTGCCTCCAGATAAACGTAATCTCCTCGTTTTTCCGCCTTTACAATGCCGGGGGCGCTGTTGCCTGTAATGTTCCAGAGATCGGCAGAATCGCTTAAAACCTGAATGGACCTTGTGGTGGAAGAACCGTAGCCGTTATTGATACGATAGAGGTCTACCTGCGTATACTCCGCACGGATATTGGTCTTGTTATAGTTTTTCACTTCCACCGTAAAACTTGCTTCCGCACCGTTTTCATCCAGGGCTTTTGCTGTGATGGTATAGGTACCGGGCTTTGCCTTTCTGTCCGCCTTTACTACACCGTTCTTTACGGTAACGCCGTTACCGGCAGGATTTACCGACCATTTGACCGCCTTGTTGGAAGCATTGGCAGGCTCCACTACCAGATTTAATTTAATGGATTTATTGCAGGCTAAAGTATAGCCTGTCTCCGTTGTTTTACTATTGGTTACATACAGTTTTTTTACGGGCTGCTTTACCGTGATATTTAATACCACCGTCTTGCCGCTGCCGTCCGATGCAATACCGGTAATCTTGGTCTTGCCGAATGCAACGCCCTGCACATAAACGGAGCCGTTTGCCTTGCTGCTTACAACGGCAATGCTCTTATCGGCTGAGTACCAGTTAATATCTGAGGCTGCTGCGCTTTCCGCTACGCGCATGCCTTTTTTCTTGATGGTAATGTTGTTTACCAGGGCAAGCTGTCCTGCCCAGACGGTGATGTTTTTATTCTTCACCATAATGGCTGTGGTAAGGTCCTGGGCTGCTGCCTTTATTTCCACCTCCATGGATGTGGAAAGTCCGTTTTTAAGCGTTGCCGTTATCCGGTAAGTTCCGGGAACTGCTTTCTTTGTAGCCGAAATTCTGCCGGAGCCGCTGACGGAAACACCGGTGAACTTGGAAACATTGGCAACCCATTCCTCTGCTCCGCTCTCTTCATTCGTCTGCTTTACCTGCAGCGTCCATTTTACGGATTGTTTCACCCCGTAATCCGGTGTCTGTACGGCACGGAACGCAAGTCCCGTTCCCTGGGTCAGATATTTTGCTCCGGTAACGGATTCCACCCGGACGCCAAACACTTCCGGCCGGAAGGTATATCTTGCCGATGCCACCGGGCTGGCAAGCTGATTGCTGTTTTTGATAACCATGGCATAAACCTGCACATAGTTCTTTCCACCTATTTCAATGGGACCGGTATATTCTTTCGCATTGTCGGAAAGCACACCGTTCTTAAAGGTAATAGTCTTGCCGTCGGTGGAATAATATGCCGTACAACCCACTTCCACGCCGGTCAGCTCCAGTGTAATGGTGTTGTCTTTATAGGTGCCGGCTTTCTTGGAAAAACCGGGCTTCTTGGGCGCTGCGTTGACATTGGTAAGCGCCAGTGCCTTTACCAGATTCACATAACCCCTTCCTAAATCGGTGCCCTGTGCCTTGATACAGCTGCTGTCCATTTTCTTAAGAAGGGCATCCACTCTTGCCTTGCCGGTTCCTTTAACGGTGGGCAGGATTAAGGCTGCCGTACCTGCCATGATGGCGGATGCCTGGGAAGTACCGCTCATGGATACATAGGAAGAAGGGCCTTCGTTGCTGGCGGAATAAATGCCGACGCCGGGTACGCTGTAACGCACGTTTTTATCGTAATTGGAGAACGGCGCTTTGGTCATGCCGGTATCCAGTGCCGCTACGGCAATGGTTGTCTTGTAAGCTGCGGGATAAGTGCAGACATTGGAGTAGCCGTTGCCCGCCGGGCAGAACACGGCAATACCGCTTTCATACGCCTGCTTGTAAAGGCTCTCCTCCATGGCACTGTATTCCGTGCCGGCAAAGCCTACGTTTACAATATCTACATTTTCTTCCATTGCTTTATAAAGTGCTCTGATGATGCTGGCACTGTCGGTTCTGCCGGCTTCCCTGCTCACCTTGATGGAGTACAGGGTACATTCCGGTGCGATACCGGCGCCACCCTTTCCGTTGTCAAGTGTACCGCCGATTAAGGCTGCAATGTGGGTGCCGTGACCGTTGTTGTCCTCTGTACCGAGGGCATTGTCTGCGGTGCTGATGTCGCAGGTATTCACATTTGCCAGTTCTTCGTGGGCGGTATTGATACCGGTATCCAGAATGGCGACCTTTACGCCCTGTCCGCGGTAGCCGGCATTCCATGCCTGTGTGGTATTCAGTACTTCATGATACCACTGGCTGTTGTCTGCACGGGTATTCAAATACGGGTCACTGTAATCTGCCGACTGGGTATATCTGTAATAGTTGGGCCATGCGGCGGGAAGTCTGGTGCCTTCTGCTGCGGAAGCCTGTACGGCATCGTACACACTGGCTTCGGGAAGGCTTTCATCCGCATTCAGTTCCACGAGGGCAACCGTACCGAAGTAGGAAACCAGTGTACCGTTAAATGCCTCTGCGTACTGCTCCGCTTCTTCCTTCGTTGCCGCTTCTATTAAAATCTGACCTGGAACATAATCTTTTCCTGCGTCTGCTTTTGTCCACTCTGTCCGGTGACTGCTTAAGAGGTCTTTTTCCGCATAAGCTTCTGCGGAAAGTGTGTACTCATCGGAAAGTCCCGGGAACTTATCCTCCGTGTCTTCCGAAGCAGGCGCATCACTGCCGGACACATCTTGTGCCGGTGCATCGTTTCCGGTAATATCTGCCGGATTCTCTGCATCATTGCCGGTTACGTCCGCCGCGCCTCCTGCCGTTTCTTCTGTTTCTGCATATTGGGAAATCTCCGTTTCATAAGCCTGCAGCGGCTCTGCTGCCAGTGCGCTGCTGCTTTCTCCAAGCGCCATCGTCAGCGCCAGCATCCATGCGATTCCTCTTTTGCCGAATTTCTTCATTTCTACGCCCACTTTCTTTTTGGTAAAACTTTTCTGTGTTTTGTTTCTTTTCCGAGACTTCCGTTTGGAAAGCTCTTCTTTCATTGTAGGGATAACGGTAAATTATGTAAATAGCTTACGCTGCCCAAAATTCTTAATTTTTTGTGTAGATGCCCTACAGTGCGGACTCTTCCTGCACAATGTCTTTTTTCTTAATCAGACGGCTCTTGTACTCTTCTTTTACTTCGTACTTGCTGACGCCCTGTAAAATCCGGATTTTCTCGCCGGTGGCATCGTCCTGCAGATAAAAATCAAAGGTCTTTTTGTCTGCATAGCTTACCATGTGCGGTGTAAAATGCACGTTGGAAGGCGCCTGCGCCAGAAGCTGTTTGATTTCCTTCTTCTGCTCCTTGTCTGCCTTGAAGCCGTTCATGCAGACCGGGCATACGGAATAATAGTCCGTTCCCATGGGAATTAAGGGGATGTAGTCAAAATGTCCCCATTTGGAATCCCTGATAATTTCTCTCGGATAGGTGTGTCCGCAGTTGCAGGCTACCGGCTGTCCGTAACATCCTTTGTTTTTTCTGAAATGCTGTACTCCATAATAAAAAATCATAACTTCTCTCCTTTTCTCCCTCCCGGGAATGTTTTAACCCATATAGAAGAAATGTACCATATTTTGGCACGCTTTGCAATTCCTACGGCTTTGCTTTATAATAAAGAATATCTGAATACCCGCAAGGAGGACGTTTTATGAGTAGCTGTGTAAAAGAACCCAAGTGGCTTGACAATGCTGTTTTTTATGAAATTTATCCCCAGTCTTTTAACGATACCAATGCCGACGGTATCGGCGATATTCCCGGCATCATCGAAAAGCTGGACTACATTAAGGATTTAGGCTGTACCGCTCTCTGGCTCAACCCCTGTTTCCTTTCTCCCTTCGGTGACGCCGGTTATGATGTGGAGGATTATTATACGGTAGCGCCCCGTTACGGCACCAACGCCGACCTGGTGCGTCTGTTTAAGGAAGCGCATGCAAGGGATATGCATGTGATTTTAGACCTGGTGCCCGGTCATACCGCCGTTACCTGCAAGTGGTTCAAGGAGTCCATGAAAGCGGAGAAAAACACTTATACCGACCGTTATGTCTGGACGGACAACATCTGGGAAACGCCGGAAAACATGGGCTGCATCCGCGGTATTTCCGACCGTGACGGCTCCTGCGTCGTAAACTTTTTCTCCCATCAGCCGGCCTTAAACTACGGCTTCTACCGTCCCGACCCGGGCAAAAAATGGCAGCAGCCCATGGATGCCGAGGGACCGATGGCTACCCGGGAGGAGCTTAAGAATATCATGCGTTTCTGGCTGGGACTCGGCTGTGACGGTTTCCGTGTGGACATGGCAGGTTCCTTAGTTAAAAACGACGAGGATGGCAAGGGCACCATTTCCCTCTGGCAGGACATCCGCGCTTTCCTTGACAAAGAATTTCCGGCTGCCGCCATGGTAAGCGAATGGGGCGAACCGGACAAGAGCCTTATCGGCGGTTTCCATATGGACTTCCTGCTGCATTTCGGTCCTTCCCACTACAACGATTTGTTCCGCTGCGAAGAGCCTTATTTTTCCTCCCGAGGAAAAGGCAGCGCCAAAGAATTTGTGGCAAAATATAAAGAAAATTATGAGAAGACAAACGGCAGAGGGCTTATCTGTATTCCCTCCGGCAACCACGATATGGACCGTCTGGCAAGAAGTCTTTCTCCCGAAGAAATGAAGATAGCGTTTGCTTTCCTGCTTTCCATGCCCGGTGCGCCGTTTATCTATTACGGCGATGAAATCGGTCTGCGTTATGTGGAAGGGCTTACTTCCGTGGAAGGCGGCTACGGCAGAACCGGTTCCCGTTCTCCCATGCAGTGGGACAAAACCCCCAATGCCGGCTTTTCCTCCGCACCCGCTGAAAAGCTTTATGTCAAACAGGATGATGCCCCGGACAGACCCGATGCGGCAAGCCAGTGTGCGGATGAAACGTCCCTGCGCAGCGAGGTAAAACGGCTCATCGCCCTGCGTATGGCGCATCCCGCCCTGCAGAGCAAGGGAACCGTTTCCTTCCTTGCCGACAATTATCCTCTTGCTTACGTGCGAAGCAGCGCAGAGGAAAGCATTTTAGTGATTATCAATCCCTCTGCAACACCTGCTGTTCTGTCCGCAGAGGAACTGTGCGCCCTAAATAAAGAATTACTTTATACCGTCGGCGGCACAGTAAAGGAAAACGCCGACCACACTTTACAGGTGGACGGCGGTACCGCAGCTTTTATTGCCCTTACGAAATAGGGTGGGCTTTTTCTGTTACAGGGAAGCCTTCAGGATTGCCAGAATGTCCTCTTCCTTAAGCGACGCCCAGGCATTTTCCAGACCCTCGTTCTCGGCAATGTGATGTGCCATTTCGGAAAGTCTGGACTCATCGATGCCCACTTCCTTTAAGTGCATGGGAATGCCCATGGACTCAAACAGACTGTAGGTTTTATCAATGGTCTTTTCCGCAATTTCAAAATCAGGCAGGGATGCATCAATACCGAAAATATGCTCACCGAAGCTGACAAAACGCTCTACGGTCTTTTCGTTTAAGATGTATTTCATCCATCTGGGTGTGAGGATTGCCAGCCCCTCGCCGTGGGTAATGTCGTAATAAGCGCTCAGGGCATGCTCCATACCGTGAAGCGGCCAGCCGGAAGGGCTGTTGCCGATTGCCAGGATGCCGTTGCAGGCAAGGGAACAGTCCGCCATCAGCTCTGCTCTGGCATCGTAATTGTCCGGCTCTTCCAGCGCAACTTTTACATTTTCTATAAGGCTTTTGATAACGGTTTCGCACATGCCGTCGGAAAGGGTGGTATGCACACCGCAGAAATACTGCTCCATCACATGATTGATGGCATCGGCGGTACCTGCTGCCGTCTGCTTTTTCGATACGGAGAAGGTGTATCTCGGGTCTAAAATGGAAACTCTGGGATAAAGCAGTTCATCCAGATAACCGACCTTGTCGTTGGTTTCCGTGCGGGAGATTACACAACCGGAGTCATATTCGGATCCGGTCGCTGCCAGTGTCAGAATGTCCACAAGAGGGAGGGCTTCCTTTGCTTTCACCCTATAAGTAATCAGATCCCATGGTTCTCCTTCATAGCACGCACCCGCGCAGATTGCCTTGGAGCAGTCCAGTACGCTGCCGCCGCCCACAGCCAGCACCACATCGATTTTATGTTCTTTGCAAAGTCTGACGCCTTCCAGCACACTCGGATTATATTTGGGGTTGGGTGCAATGCCGGACAGTTCGTATACTTCAAATCCTTCCAGCAGTTTTTTCACCTCGTCATACAGCCCCATTTTTTTAATGCTGCCGCCACCGTAAGTCAGAAGCACCTTGGTGCCGTAGGGTTTTAATGCCTTCGGAAGTTTTTTTACCGCATCTTTTCCGAAAATCAGTTTCGTTGGTGTACAGTACGTGAAATTTTCCATAGTTTTTCCTCTCTTTCTTTTTGCTTATAAACATTTTGCAGTTTCTTTTTCTGAAGCTTCTTTATCGTTTCTTTTCTCACAGCCTGCTTCCCGCAGTTAGCATTTGCCGCTTTCTTCCTCTTTATCCCAGACAAGTTTGCCGGTCTTTGCCGCCACCTCGTAACGGGATATTTTGTAATTCAGTTTGTCAAGCATCCGGTCAATCTGGGCCTTCTGTTCCAGCAGATTTTCCCGCTGTTCCTGCAAAAGCTGTAATCTTGCCGGAATGGTGCTGCCGCCTTCCTGAAACAGCTTGACATATTCAATCATGGCTTCAATGGGAACGCCCGCACTCCGCATGCAGACCGCCAGTTCCACCCAGCCAAGGTCCTCCGGACCGTAATCCCGGATGCCGCCCGACGTTCTTTTTACCGGCGGAATCATACCCACTCTCTCGTAATACCTTAGGGTATCTCCGGAGAGTCCGTATATTTCACTTACTTCTTTGATTGTCATGCCTCACACCTCACTTATCTGTTTTCCGGTGCATTTTCCGTTTATTGCACCACACATTCCTGTATTGCACCGCTTATTCTTGCTTGACCTGTTCTTATTGTAAACCTTGGAGTCCACTCCAAGTCAAGATTTTTTTACTGCCATGGAAAAATGTAAAAGTAAATTCTGCATGCCCTGTTTATCTTTTAGCGCGGACGGGAAAAAGCTCCCGCACAACAGGCTCTCCCTGCGTACAGAAGCTTTTTCTCCTTTTGTCTGTAAAATTCCCTTTCCTACACATAATGTCTCATTGTTTACACTGTCAACAAGACTCGGTGCCGTAATCACTGTTTTGAAATACAAAAGTCATTCCCGTAAATTTTGATTTCCCGATTAGCGGCCTCCCCCGGTATAGAATTAGCCGAAAGGTGCTAAGTAGTTGTCTTTTCAGTCCGTTCCGTCATAACCGCTTCAAATCCTGCTTCCGCTTCCCTTACCGTTTCCACGATAATCTGCTCGGCAATAGGCTTGAGGTCCATATGTAACACAAACTCCGTGAGCTGCTCTCTTGTTTCATCCGGTACTTTGTACAACAGACAATTACAATACAGAAAGCGCCAGATTTTCTGCTCCATGGTGAAATACAAATCACACTTTTTTGCCATAAAACCCCGCATCATACCCGCGGATGCGATTTCCATTTCATAGAAATCCTTGAGTCCGCACTCCGGCACATACCTCTGGAAAATCTGTCTCCATTTCTCTGCGGTTTCCCTATAGATAAACTCCATGGTGGACGGCAGCGAATATGCCATGGTATACACTTCCCGGATAGGCTCGGACAGCTCCGCAATGTATAGCTGCAGCACCGTCTGCACCACATAAGTATGAAGTGGGTCCTCGTCCTTTTTTAAAATCTTTGCCGTAGTTTCAAACTGACAGGTAAACATTCTCTTGGTTAGTGCCAAAAGCAGCGCTTCCTTATTTTCAAAGGCTGCAAAAAAAGAAGAGGGGGCCATGCCGGCTTTTCTGGCGATGGCCGCTGTCGTAGTCTTTTCATATCCGTTCTCAAGGAATAACTTCACAGCCGCCAGGAGCATCTTGTTTCTTCTTGTCAATCCTTTTTGCTGTAATCCCCTTGGCATGATATTCCTCCGTAAGTGTGTTTATAAGTCTACTATTGACTGTAGTCAATAATAGCACACTTTTTTATTGTTAACAATGACCTATTTTATTTTTTGATACCAAAAGTATTGATTATTTATCATTTTTACCACCCAGCGCCAGAATTTTATTCCTGATTAACCTGGCATGATGGAGAGAATGTTAACGCATGACCATCAATTTTAATCTATAAACTTTGATGGTTACAAAGCATCTTCACAGTCGCACCGCCGCAAACTACTCAACCTCCGGCCCAGGCGGTACTCTATCGTTATGTTTCAATATATTTGCAAGAAGAAAACAGGAGCAGTCATTTCTGGCTGCTCCCGCGTACTCTTCCTAAACATTTATTCCTAAACATTTATTCCTAAACATTTATTCCTGAAAATCCGTACTTTCTTCTTTACGTTCTTCCTTGCTTTCTACTTTACGTTCCTCTTTACTTTCTACCTTACGTTCTTCCTTGCTTTCCTCTTTTCTGCTGCGTCCGTAGATGACTGTCAGGCGTTTCATCTGTCCGGCAAGCTCCTCTGTAAAGGCGCCTTTTTCCATGCGCCAGGTCCAGTTGCCGCCCAGTGTGGAAGGGGTGTTGATACGCGCCTCCTTATCCAGACACAGGTAGTCCTGCATAGGTATCATACAGAGATTTGCCACACTGCTCATGGCAAGGGCAATGAAATTCCACGAAAGCGTATCCTCGTCCAGTGCCGGTATGCGCATATACTCTCTGGCGAAGGCCCGGCTCTCTGCGCTGATTTCATGATACCAGCCGCGGGTCGTGGTATTATCGTGGGTTCCCGTGTATACCACCGAATTCGGGGTATAGGTATGCGGCAGGTAATTGCTCGGCTCCCTGGGGTCAAAGGCAAACTGCAACACCTTCATGCCGGGGTAGCCGGAGTCTTTTAAGAGCTCCTTTACGGACTCCGTTAAAAATCCCAAATCCTCGGCGATAATGGGTAAATCCCCTAACTTTTCTTTCACGGTACGGAACAAATCCATGCCCGGTCCCGGCATCCACTTGCCGAATTCCGCCGTCTTATCCCCATAGGGTATCGCATAATACTCATCAAATCCACGGAAATGGTCAATGCGGACCACATCATATAAGGAAAAACAATGGGCAATGCGTTTCAGCCACCATTCATATCCGGTCTTTTTATGGTAATCCCAGGCAAACAGCGGATTACCCCAGAGCTGCCCGGTTGCGGAAAAAGCATCGGGTGGGCATCCTGCCACACCGGTGGGAAGATTGTCCTCTCCTATCTGGAATAATTTCGGATTTGCCCAGGTATCGGCGCTGTCAAATGCCACATAAATGGGAATGTCGCCGATGATAGCAATGCCCTGTGCGTTGGCATAGGCATGCAGCTTATCCCACTGTTTCCGGAATTCATACTGCTGGAAACGGTAAAAATCCATTTCCGTTTTTAATGCAGTTTTCGCTTCTTCCATGGCTTCCGGTTCTCTGTTCCGGTAAGCATCCGGCCACTCTGCGAAGCTGATGCCTCCCTGTTTGTCCTTGATTGCCATAAAGAGACAGTAATCGGTCAGCCAGTCCTCATTTTCCGCTAAGAATTTTTCATAAGAGGCATCCGGCTTAAAACGGGAAAACGCCTTACGGAGAAGCGGGAATCTGTGAAAATACAGCCACTCGTAATCTATCGGGGCCATGGCCGCCTCTGGAGAGTTTTCCGCATCAACATTCACATCAGCAGTTTCTTCATCAACAGTCTCATCGGATGCTCGCTCATTCTGGGCAGTGGGCATGCTCTCTTCGCACTCTTTTTTCGTGAGCAGCCCTTCCTTTATCAGGGTTTCCGGGTCAATAAAATAAGGATTTCCCGCAAAGGTGGAGAAGGACTGGTACGGGGAGTCCCCATAACCGGTCGGACCAAGGGGCAGAATCTGCCACTTGGTCTGTCCGGACTTTTTTAACATATCTACAAATTCATAGGCTTCCTTGGAGAAGCAGCCGATTCCGTATGCTGACGGCAAGGAAAAAACCGGCATCAAAACACCACATTCTCTCATGGTACTCATCCTTTCACACCTTCCAGATATCCCTGTTGTATTCGGCAATGGTTCTGTCGGAGGAGAAGTAGCCCGCCTTGGCGATGTTTACAATCATCATTTCCGCAAAGGCGCTTCTGTCCTCGTATGCCTTGTAGGCATTCTCCTTGGCTTCCACATAGGAACGGAAGTCAAGCAGGGTCATGAACCAGTCTTTATTTAAGATTTCCTTCTGAAGCCGTACTAAGTTTTCCTCATGTCCGATAGCGAGGAGCTCCTTAGATGTGATAAAATCTACGGCTTCTTTTACCATGGCGTCTTTTTCGTAAATATCCTTTGCCACGTAGTCCGCCTTCTCATAATGAGCAATGACTTCTTCGCTCTTTGCGCCGAAGATAAAGATGTTGTCATCCCCCACCAGCTCATGGATTTCCACGTTGGCGCCATCCTCCGTACCTAAGGTCACGGCTCCGTTTAACATGAACTTCATGTTGCCGGTACCGGAGGCTTCCTTGGAGGCTAAGGAAATCTGCTCGGAAATATCCGTAGCGGGAATGAGCTTTTCCGCCTTGGTCACGTTGTAATTTTCCACCATGACCACCTTAAGATAAGGGCTGACTTCGGGGTCATTGTTTACCAGTTCCTGCAGACATAATAACAGATGAATGATGTCCTTGGCAATCACATAAGCGGGCGCCGCCTTTGCACCGAAAATCACGGTAATGGGCGTTGTGGGAATTTTGCCTGCTTTGATTTCCAGATACTTGTGAATGACGTACAGGGCGTTCATCTGCTGACGCTTATATTCATGCAGACGCTTAATCTGGGTATCGAAAATGCTGTCGGGATTTAAGGTGATGCCCTGTGTTTCCTTCAGGTATCCGCACAGCTCCTTCTTGTTTTCCATTTTCACCGCAAGCAGTTTTTCTTTCATTGCGGCATCCTTTTTATACGCAAGTAAATGGGACAGTTCCTGCGCATCCTTCCTGTAACCGTTGCCGATGCTTGCATCAAGCAATGCCGACAGGCGGGGATTGCAGTGCAGAAGCCATCTGCGGAAGGTGATGCCGTTGGTCTTGTTATTGAATTTTTCCGGATAAAGCTCGTAGAAAGCATGCAGCTCGGTCTGCTTTAAGATTTCCGTATGCAGGGAGGCTACACCGTTTACCGAAAAGCCGTAGTGGATATCGATATGCGCCATATGGACCACATCGTTTTTGTCAATGATAACCACTTTTTCGTCCGCATACTTTCTTCTTACCTTATCATCAAGAATTTCTATAATCGGTACCAGCTGGGGTACTACCTTCTGTAAGTAAGTAACCGGCCATTTTTCCAGTGCTTCCGCTAAAATGGTATGGTTGGTGTAGGCACAGGTCTTTGATACGATTTCAATGGCTTCGTCCATACCAATACCTTTTTTCACCAGCAGACGGATAAGTTCCGGAATGATCATGGTCGGATGGGTATCGTTAATCTGGATGACCGCATATTCATACAGATCATGGAGGTTGGAGCCCTTTTTCACACATTCGTCCAGGATAAGCTGGGCGCCGCTGCTTACCATGAAATACTGCTGGTAAATGCGGAGCAGTCTGCCCTCTTCGTCGGAGTCATCCGGATAAAGGAACAGGGTCAGATTTTTTGCAATGTCGGTTTTATCAAAGGAAATACCGTCCTTCACAATGGACTCATCCACGGTATCCACATCAAATAAATGCAGTTTATTGGTCCGGTTTTCATAGCCGGTTACGGCAATGTCATACATTTTTGCCTGCAGAGTAAGATTTCCGAAGGTAACCGGATAGGAAACACCGGTGTCGCTCAGCCAGTTTTTCTTTTCTATCCAGGGATTGGGGGTTTCCTTCTGCAGTCCGTCCGCGAATTCCTGTTTGAAAAGACCCAGATGATAATTTAAGCCGATGCCGTCGCCGGGAAGTCCCAGACTTGCCATGGAGTCAAGGAAGCAGGCTGCCAGTCTGCCGAGTCCCCCGTTGCCCAGAGAGGGCTCCGGTTCGATTTCTTCGATGGCGGCCAGGTCCTTGCCGTTTTCCGCAAGCAGCTCTTTCACTTCGTCATAGATGCCGAGGTTAATCATGTTGTTGGAAAGCAGCTTGCCGATTAAGAATTCGGCGGATACATAGTAAATCTTCTTTTTCCCTGTATCCGTTTCCTTCGCCGGACAGTTTTCTCTTTCCTCCGCCAGCTCTTTTACCACGGTGAGCAGGGCTTCGTAAATTTCTCTGTCCGATGCGTCTTTTACGGATTTACCGAGTTTCGTCTGTAATAATGCATGAATTGCCATGGGAAATTCTCCTTATAAATATAAAATCAACCTTTTACCGCGCCGGCAGCCACACCCTTGATGATGTACTTCTGTCCTGCCAGATATACGATAATGATGGGAATAATGGTCAGCATGATGCTTGCCATCATAGGACCCATTTCTACTTTTCCGTAGCTGCCGCGGAAATACTGGATCAGCATGGGAATGGTTTTGTATTTCTTGATATCCAGTACCAGGGTGGGAAGCAGATAGTCGTTCCATACCCACATGGCTTCCAGAATACCTACGGAAATCATGGTGGGAGCCAGCATATGGATATCAATCTTAAAGAAGGTCTGTACCGGATTGCAGCCGTCAATGAGTGCTGCCTCTTCGATTTCCACCGGAATGGATTTTACGAAGCCGCAGAACATGAATACCGCAAGACCCGCACCGAAACCAAGATAAATAATCCAGATGGTCCAGGGGGTATTTAATTTCAGTCTGTCCGCTGTCTGGGACAGGGTGAACATTACCATCTGGAACGGCACTACCATGGAAAACGCAAACAGTAAGTACAGTATTTTACTGAATGCACTCTTCACGCGGGTGATATACCATGCACACATGGAGCAGAAAAGTAAAATTGCCGCAACAGAGGTAACGGTAATAAACAGGCTGTAGAAAAGACTGCTTAAAAAGCCTTTGGATGCAATGGCATCAATGTAGTTGTCAAGTCCGGCAAAAGTTTCCGCTGAGGGAAGCTTAAACACCGAACCTGTACTGATTGCGGATTCCTTTTTTAAGGAATTCATTAAAATCATGAAGGCGGGATAAATCCAAAGTAAAGAAAGAATGGAAAGAATTACCGTAATGATGTAATTGCCTATATTTTTCTTTTGTTTCATTACTGCTGCACCTCCTTAGAACGGGTTGCCTTTAACTGGAACAGGGCAATAGAAATAACCAGAATACAGAAGATAACGGCTTTTGCCTGTCCGTAGCCCTTCCAGAGTGCGCCTGCACGGGCATAGAAGGTCTGGTAGATATTGAGCGCCATCATTTCTGTGGAGTGATTGGGGTCACCGCCGGTTAATGCTAAGTTCTGGTCAAAGAGCTTAAAGGAATTGGTCAATGTCAGGAATACACATACGGTAATGGATGACATAACCATGGGAATTTTAACCTTTAACAACGTCTGCCATTTGTTCGCTCCGTCAATTTCCGCTGCTTCAATCAGGGAATCAGGAACGTTCTGCAGTCCTGCAATGTAAATAATCATCATATAACCAATCTGCTGCCAGCACATCAGAATGATAAGTCCCCAGTATCCTGCGGTGGAATTCAGTGCTAAAAGCGGTTTTTCCACTAAGGTTAATACACAGTTAATCAGAATCTGCCAGATATAACCGAGTACGATACCGCCAATCAGGTTCGGCATAAAGAATACGGTTCGGAAAATATTGGTTCCTTTGATTTTCTGGGTCAGTAAAACCGCCAGGCCAAAGGCGATAATGTTGATGGTCAGAATGGAAACTACCGCAAACAATACGGTGAATACAAAGGAACGTCCGAACGAAGCATCCGTCAGCGCTGCTTTGTAATTGGAAAGTCCAACCCACTCTGCATTGTTTACCGTTGTAAACTTACAAAAAGATAAATACAACCCCTGACCAAACGGAACGATAAATCCGATAATAAATGCAATCAATGTGGGAAGAACAAAAATCGGTGCACTTTTCTTCAATGCCTTCTCCATAAGCTACCTCCAAAAAACGGGCAGGCTTTTTTAGGTTCCTGCCCGTTAAATATAATCTGAATTACTGCTGGTTTGCTAACTGATATTCGGTTGCCCATCCGTCTACGAATGCGCTTACGACTGCATCCCAGTTAGCATCGGTTTCGTCTGCTGCGTATGCGGTCAGAGCGGAGCCTACACCGTTCTTCCATTCTTCGGAAGGCATTGTGGTGAAGTTCCATGAAACAGGAGTCTTTCCTTCTGCGGTGTACTCTCTGTCCTGCTGAACAAACAGGTTAGCGGATTCCTTGGCGTTCTTGAAAGGAATTACGAAGCCCATTTCGTCTGCCATGCTGGAAGTACCTTCTTCAGAAGTTACACACCAGTAAAGGAAGTCTAAGGTTGCCTGGATGTCTGCGGGATCTGCATCCTTGTTTACACACCAGTAGTTCTCGGTACCGGTGCAGAGACCCTGATTTGCTTCGTCGCCTACGCCGATGTAGATGGGAATCATAGCTAAATCGTCATCGGTGAATTTGTTTTCGCCAACTAAGTTACCATATTCCCAGGAACCGTTCTGGAAGAAGACTGCCTGCTTGTTTAAGAATTCGTTACGGGAGTCATCACCGGTCTTTGCTGCAAGGTCTTTACCTGCACAGGTGCTGTTGTTTACATATAAATCCCAGATTGCACGGTAAGCATCCAGATAGGTGCCCTTGATGGCATCGGTGGAGCCGATTCCGTCTTCTTTGTATTCAAAGTAAATGGGAAGGTTTGCTAAGTGTGTCTTAAATCTCCAGTCGGAAGAACCGTCCATACCTGCGGAGGTAAATGCGGAGAAACCGAGTTCGGAGGAACGTGCGGTAATGTCTTCCGCTACCTTCTTTAAGTCTGCAAAGGACTTGATGTCATCTACAGTATAGCCTGCTTCTTTCAGTAAGGTCTTGTTGCAGATAAGTCCGTAAGACTCGATAACATAAGCGATACCGGCAACGGAGTCTCCGTCCTTCAGTGCATAATCTTCGCTGGTCAGTTCGTTGAATACTGCGGTACCGGAGAGGTCATAGCAGTAATCCTTCCAGTTTGCCAGACCTACGGGGCCGTTTACCTGGAATAAGGTAGGAGCGCCGCTCTTGCCCATTTCACTCATCAGAGTGGTTTCATAGTTGCCGCTTGCTGCGGTAACAACGGTTACCTTTGTACCTGTCTGTTCGGTATAGGTCTTTGCCAGTGCCTGCCACTGCTCATCCTGTTCCGGTTTGAAGTTCAGGTAATATACGGAGCCGCCTGCTGCGGTGTTTTCATTTCCTTTGTTGTCCACTGCGGTGCTTTCGCTGCCATTTCCTGCATTGTTTGTGTTGTTACTGTCGCTGCCGCATCCGGTAAGGGTACCTA
>ERZ1026848.552-NODE-552-length-20885-cov-10.900240_pt1 | contig 20885 bp, 18 predicted proteins | sample MGYA00380154_ERZ1026848 | MGnify/ENA primary metagenome ERZ1026848 (study PRJEB33269, sample SAMEA4719790) | human gut metagenome | biome: human-associated habitat; feature: organic feature; material: feces | place: Cameroon | collected 2013-10 ...
ACCCTCTCAGTCACCTGCGGTGACAGCTCTCCCAAAGGGAGAGCCAAGGGGCTGCACCCTGCTGCATGGTATGTTGGCATAAGAAATGGAGCGTATCTGTGTCGATACGCTCCATTAACTGTTTTTGCGGACTTATTTACCGGGTCAGGAAGAACATCAAGGCAAACAGGATGCTGATGATCCAGGTGCCCACATTGATCTCCTTGATCTTGCCGGTGAAGATCTTCACGAACACATAGGAGATCAGGCCGAAGGCGATACCATAGGAGATGTTGTAGGTCAGGGGCATGAAGGCTACGGTGACAAAGCCGGTCACGGCAGCGGCGGGATCGTCCCAGGCGATGTTGCGGACGTTGGACATCATCAGCACGCCCACATAGATCAGGGCCGCGGCGCAGGCGTAGGTGGGGATCAGCTGGGCCACGGGGGACAGGAACATGGCGATGAAGAACATCACCGCGGTAGCCATAGAGGCAAGACCGGTGCGGCCGCCCTCGGCCACGCCGGCAGAGGACTCCACGAAGGTGGTGACGGTGGAGGTGCCGCAGACAGCGCCGGCGCAGGTAGCGCAGGCATCAGCCAGCATGGCCCGGTCCATATTGGGAACGTTGCCGTCCTTATCCAGCATGTTGCCGGCAGAGCAGGCGCCGTACAGGGTGCCCAGGGTGTCGAACATATCCACCATGCAGAAGGCCAGCATGGTGGTCAGCAGCATCACCACGAAAGCGCCGGTGCCGTTGGCGGCAATGAAGGCGGAGAAGTCAAAGCCGGACTTGAACACCGCGCCGAAGGCCTGGGTGCCGAAATCGCGGAAGGCGCCGAAGAAGTCGGAGGTCAGGTTGGGGGCGATGGCAGAGGCATAGAAGCCGGGAACGGTGATCAGACCCACCACATAATACACCACGGCAGCGCCCAGGATGCCCCACAGCACCGCACCGCGGACCTTCTTCTTGCTCATGGCGCCGATGGCGAACACGGCCAGCAGAGTGACCAGCATGGGGAAGATGGTGGCCCAGGTCTGGTCGCCGGTGAACACGTTGAAGGAGTGCAGGTTCACGCAGGTGGAGGAATCGTTGACCACGATGCCGGCGTTCTGCAGGCCGATGAAGGCGATGAACAGGCCGATACCGGCGGAGATGGCCGCCTTGACCTCGTGGGGGATGGAGTCGAAGATGATCTTGCGCAGACCGGTAACGGTCAGCAGCACGAAGATGATGCCGTCAAACAGCACCAGCACCAGGGCGTTGGCATAGCTCAGGCCCAGGCCCACACACACGGTGTAGACAAAATAGGCGTTCAGGCCCATTCCGGAGGCCTGCGCCAGCGGCAGATTGGACAGCAGGCCGATGAGCAGGGTGCCCACCACGGCGGAAATGGCGGTGGCCACATAAATGGCCCCGTAGCTGACGCCCAGCACATCGGTGCCGTCGCCAAAGGGGTTCGAGAACATACCGGCATTGACCATCAGAATGTAGGCCATGGCCATAAAGGTGGTGATACCGGCCATGATCTCCGTCCGGACGGTGGAGCCCTTTTCGGTTACATGGAAGAAGCGATCCATAAACTCTCTCCTTTTATAAGTTTTCCGCTGCACCTTCCGGCGCAACAAATTTATTTTACCATCCCGGCCTTGTCCACGCAAGCCCCATTTTCGCTAATGACTGCCATTCTTCGGGAAATTGTGACAGTCGCTGTGAAAAGACTGCAAATTTTTGTGGAAATAACGAGGGTAAGCGGTGAGGGCTGAGAAAAAGCGCGATTTTGTGTAAATCATCTTGCATTTCGTGAAAACTTTAGTATACTGGACGTGCAGCGTGTGTTTCGCTGCAGAGAGATTTAAAAAAAAGATAAGGAGAATGTACAAATGATTCTGGAACTCATCGCTACGATTCTGTCACTGGTAGGCTCCTGGATGGTCTATAAGAAGATGGGCCGTCAGGGCTGGGAGGGCATTGTCCCCATTTACAACACCTATGTCCTCTGCCAGGAGCTGTACGGCAACGGCTGGAAATTCCTCCTGCTCCTGATCCCCTTCTATAACATCTATTTCGGCATCAAGATGATGATCGACCTGGCCAAGGCCTTCAATCTGGGCGCGGGCTTCGGCATCGGCCTTCTGCTGCTGCCCTTCGTGTTCTGGCTGATCCTGGCCTTCGGCGGCGCGCAGTATAAGGACGGCAGCTACACCAACACCCAGCCCGACATGGTGGAGGATGTGGTCAACAAGGCCAAGGACGTCGTTTCCGGCAACCACAGCAACAACGAGGAGAATAATCAATAAGGCAAGCATTGACAAGCCCGTCCTGCGGTGACGCAGGGCGGGCTGCTTTTTTACAGATTGACAGAAAAGGGGAGAGGCAGCAGCCTCTCCCTCTTTTGTTATCCTTGCTTTACTTCCCGAAGTAGCGGTTCAGCAGACCCTCGAAGGCCTTGCCATGACGGGCTTCGTCACGGGCCATCTCGTGGACGGTGTCGTGAATGGCATCCAGGTTGTACTTCTTGGCCAGCTTCGCCAGCTCAAACTTGCCGGCGGTGGCGCCGTTCTCGGCGTCCACGCGCATCTGCAGGTTCTTCTTGGTGGAGTCGGTGACCACCTCGCCCAGCAGCTCGGCGAACTTGGCGGCGTGCTCGGCCTCCTCCAGGCCGGCCTTCTCCCAGTACATGCCGATCTCGGGATAGCCCTGGCGATGGGCCACACGGGCCATGGCCAGATACATACCCACCTCGCTGCACTCGCCCTCGAAGTTGGCGCGCAGACCGGCAATGATCTCCTCGCGGACCTCGGCAGGGACGTCCTCGCCGAACACCTTGCCTACGCCCACCACATGCTCGGCGGCCCAGGTCTTTTCCTCGGCCTGCAGGGTGAACTTATCGCCGCTGACATGGCACACCGGGCACTCAGCCGGGGGATTCTCGCCTTCATAAACGTAACCGCAAACAGGACAGACCCACTTTTTCATAGTAAATTTCCTCCGTTATATTCAGTATTTATTGGTTTTGGGAACCGTGGCTCCCTCATTGACTGAATGCAGTATAACACGGAATCGGGTCCTTTATAAGTTGCAATTGCAACAATCGGAAAATTTTTCCGATTGTTTTTACGCCTGGGGCGGATCGTTCTCCACCAGCGCCTTGGCGCTGGCCGCCAGACCTGCCAGGCCCTGGATCTCGCTGGGGATAATGATCTTGGTGGCCTTGCCGTCGGCCATTTTCTCCAGAGCCTCCAGGCTCTTGAGCTTGATGACCTGGTCGTTGGGGGCGTTCTCGTTGAGCATGCGCATGGCGTCGGCCAGGGCCTGCTGCACCTTCATGATGGAGGTGGCCTCGGCCTCGGCAGCCATGATCTTGGCCTGCTTGGCGGCATCGGCCCGCAGAATGGCGGACTGCTTCTCGCCCTCGGCCACCAGGATCTTGCTGGCCTTCTCGCCCTCGGCCTGAAGGATGGACTCCCGGCGCTCGCGCTCGGCCTTCATCTGCTTTTCCATGGCGTTCTGGATCTCGCGGGGCGGCAGGATGTTCTTCAGCTCCACGCGGTTGACCTTGATGCCCCACGGGTCGGTGGCCTCGTCCAGAATGGAACGCATCTTGGCGTTGATGGTGTCGCGGCTGGTGAGGGACTGATCCAGCTCCAGCTCGCCGATGATGTTGCGCAGGGTGGTAGCCGTCAGGTTCTCGATGGCGCTCATGGGATACTCCACGCCGTAGGTGTACAGCTTGGGGTCGGTGATCTGGAAGTAGATGACCGTGTCGATCTGCATGGTGACGTTATCCTTGGTGATGACGGGCTGGGGATCGAAATCCGCCACCTGCTCCTTCAGGCTGACCTTCTTCACCACCCGCTCAATGAACGGGACCTTCAGATGGAAGCCCACGCCCCACACGGAGTGGAACGCGCCCAGGCGCTCCACCACATAGGCCTTGGACTGCTGCACGATATAGATGTTGCGGACGATGACGATGAGCACCAGCACCACCAGAATGGCGATGGCAACCGCGCCGGGGACAGAGATGTTGTCGAACATACGATTTTCCTCCTGTTTTTATGTTAAGTATTGCAACGGACTTACACGGGCTCCACGAACAGGCGCACGCCCTCCATACGGACGATCTTCACCTGTGCGTTGCGGGGAATGGGCTGGCCGCTTTCGCTGCGGGCCGTCCAGGTCATGCCGCCCACATACACTGCCCCGGTGGGCACGGCGTTGTCGATGGACTCGGTGACCCGGGCCGTCTGGCCCAGGACGCGGTCGGCGTTGGTGGCGGTAACGTCCTTGTGCAGCAGCTTCTTCACCAGGGGGCGGGTGGCCGCCAGGCACACGATGGACACCACGAAGAACAGGGCAATTTGCAGCCACACAGGGCCGCCGCAGATGGCGGCGATGAGTCCCGCCACAGAGCCCACCACGAACCAGATGGACGCCAGCCCCACGGTGACGGCCTCCACCACGCCGAAAATCACCATGGCGGCGATCCAGATAATGGTCATCATATCGGTGGTTCCTCCTTTCAGACAAAGCCCCAGCGCCAGGGCCAGGGACAGCGTCCCGGCCACTGCACCGAGACCCAGCCACTTTTCCCGGGGGGACAGATTGGCGAAAAACGCGGACAGCGCCGTTTTCAGGGTTTTCTCCGGCAGCGGCGGCGTATCCGGCGCGGGCTGCGCCGGGGCCTGCCGGGGCACCTCCTGGGAAAACAGCTCATCCAGGGACACCTGATACCGGTTGCAGATATAGAGGATCTTTTCAATTTCCGGATAGCCCCGGCAGGATTCCCATTTGCTGACGGCCTGCCGGGATACGTTCAGCTCCGCGGCAAACTGCTCCTGGGTCAGTCCCGCCCGGCGGCGTACCTCCTGCAACCGTTCTCCAAAGGCCATGGCTCCGTCCCTCCGTTTCTCTTTGGCCTTATCCTATCGGAAACGGGCCGCAATGTCTACCAACCTCCGTTTGCACCGGGAAAAAATCCGACGTTTTCCCCGCAACCTCAGGTTGTCATGGCTTCAGTATACTATAGTTTCGCCCGCCGCGCCACAACATTTTGAAAAAACACACGTTTTTTACAGAGCTGCCTGTTTTCCTTGACAAATACCGTCTCCCCTTGTATACTGTAGCCATCTGAACAGAAAGGTGGTGCCCAGCATGAAGAACAATACCGTCATTATCGTGCCGGGGACCATCGTGCATCCGTAACGCGCCTGCCGGGGGAGGGAGCAGGCTCATTGCGGCTGTGGGAGCGTCCTCATGGGAGGGCGCTTTTTTTGCGCCCGGAAATCGTATCGGAAAAGAGAGAGTAAAAAAAGGAAGGAAGTGTCTGCGCTTTCATGGAAACCACCCAAAAGCTGTCCCGGCGGGAGAAGCTGTCTCTCATCGGGAAATATCTGCGCCCCTGTTGGGGGCATTTTGCCGCGGCGCTGCTGTGCGCATGCCTGGCCATGGTGTTCAACGCCCTGACGCCCCAGATCATCCGCATCACCGTGGACTCCATCCTGGGAACGGAGCCGGTCCGGCTGCCGGCGTTCCTCATGCGGTGGCTGAGCTGGCCGGTGCTGGAGGCCCGGCCCCTGACGGCCCTATGGTGGGCGGCAGGCGGCGTACTGCTGACGGCCCTGCTGCGGGGCGTTTGCAGCTACGGCCAGCGGCTCCAGCTGGCCCGGGGCTCCGAGAGCTATGTCAAGGGTATCCGGGACGACCTGTACCGCCACATCCAGTATCTGCCCTTCGCCTGGCACAAAAATAACCCCACCGGCGACATCATCCAGCGCTGCACCTCCGACGTGGACGTGATCCGCCAGTTCGTGTGCAATCAGCTGGTGGAGGTGGTGCGCACGGTGTTTCTCATCGCGCTGTACCTGTGCATCATGTTCTCCATGAACCTGCGGCTCTCGCTGATCTCGGCGCTGTTCATCCCCATTGTGGGCCTGTCCTCCGGGGTATTCTACAGGAAGATCTCCGGCCGGTTCCAGGCCGCCGACGAGGCGGAGGGGGACCTGACCACCTGCGCCCAGGAGAACCTTACCGCCGTCCGGGTGGTCCGGGCCTTCGGCCGGGAGCGGTATGAGGATGAGAAGTTCAACGCCAAGAATCAGCGCTTCTCCCAGCTCTGGATCCGGCTGGGAAAGCTGCTGTCCGTATACTGGGCCTCCGGTACCCTGCTGACGTGCCTGCAGGTGATGGTCATCGTGGTGATCGGGGCCTGCGAATGCGTAGCCGGGCGGATGACCCTGGGCACCTTCGTGGCCTTCGTCACCTATAACGAGGCTCTGGCCTGGCCCGTCCGTTCCCTGGGCCGGGTGCTGTCGGACATGAGCAAGGCCGGGGTGTCCATGGACCGCGTGGGCTATATCCTCAACGCCCGGGAGGAGCGGGATCTGCCCGACGCTGTGGACGCCGTAAACGGCGACATCGTCTTTGACCACGTCAGCTTTGCCTACGACGGCCAGCCGGTGCTGCGGGACGTGTCCTTTACCATCCGCAAGGGCGAGACCTTTGCCATTCTGGGGGGCACCGGCTCCGGCAAGAGCACCCTGGTCCACCTGCTGGACCGGCTGTATGACCTGCCGGAGGGCAGCGGCACCATCACCATCGGCGGGGTGGACATCCGGCACATGAAGCGGAAGTCCCTGCGCCGCCAGATCGGCCTGGTGCTTCAGGAGCCGTTCCTGTTTTCCCAGACCGTGGGTGAGAATATCTGCGCCGTGCGGCCCGACGCGGAAAACGAGGCCATGCGCCGCGCCGCCGCCATCGCCTGCGTGGACGAGGCCATCTCCACCTTCCCCCAGGGGTACGACACCGTGGTGGGCGAGCGGGGCGTGACCCTGTCCGGCGGACAGAAGCAGCGGGTGGCCATTGCCCGGATGCTGATGCAGCAGGCGCCTATTATGGTGTTTGACGACTCCCTGTCCGCCGTGGATGCCGAGACCGACGCCAAGATCCGCACCGCCCTGCGGGACACCCTGCACAGCGCCACCGTGCTGCTGATCTCCCACCGGGTCACCACCCTGATGCAGGCCGACCGCATCCTGGTGCTGGACGGCGGCCGGGTGTCCGCCCTGGGCACCCACCGGGAGCTGATCCAACAGCCCGGTATTTACCGGGATATCTATGACATCCAGATGCGCAGCGACGACCGCGCGCTGGTGGAGGAAGGAGGGAACGCCTGATGGCTGCCTTCGACGAGAAAGAATATACAAAATCCTTTGACTGGAGCATCTGGAGGCGGCTTGCGCCCTTTGTGCGGCCCTTCCGCCGGGACTTCGTGGGGATGCTGGTGTTCAACGGTCTGTGTGCCCTGGTGGACGTGGCCATTCCCCTGTTCCAGCGCTACGCCATCCGGAACTTTATCCAGGCGGACTCCCTTCGGGGCATCGTTCCCTTCTCCCTGGTGTATCTGCTGGTGATTCTTTTACAGGCTCTGTCCGTGGTGGCCTTTGCCCGCAACTCCATGACCATTGAGATGAACATGGGCCGGGATATGCGCCGGACCCTGTTTCACCATCTCCAGACCCTGTCCTTCTCCTTTTACAACGTGACCCCCGTGGGATATCTGCTGACCCGGGTCATGAGCGATACCAACCGCATTGCCAGCATGGTGGCCTGGAATCTGACGGATATCCTGTGGGCGCTGTTCTATGTGCTGGGGACCTTTGCCGCCATGCTGATCCTGAATTGGCGGCTGGCGCTGGTGGTCATCGTCATCGTGCCTGTGATGGCGGTGCTCACCGGGTATTTCCAGAACCGCATCCTCCGGTGGAACCGGAGAGTGCGCAAGCTGAACTCCCGCATCACCGGGTCCTTCAACGAGGGCATCACCGGGGCCAAGACCACCAAGACCCTGGGCACCGAGGAGCAGACCGTCCGCACCTTCCGGGCCCTGACCCAGGAGATGCACGACGCCGGCATCGGCGCGGCCCGGCTCAACGCCATCTATATCCCGCTGGTGCTGTTTGCCAGCACCATGGCCGTGGCCATCGTGCTGCTGCGGGGCGGGTATATGGTGTCCGGGGGACTGCTGGAGCTGGCCACTCTATCCACCTTCACCACCTATGCCGTGGGCATTTTCGAGCCCATCCAGATGACCGCCGCCAACATCGCGGAGTTTATCTCCCTCCAGGCGTCTATCGAGCGGGTCACGGACCTGATGGACAAGGTCCCCCAGATCCAGGACAGCCCGGAGGTAGTGGAAAAATACGGCGACGCCTTCCATCCCAAGCGGGAGAACTGGGAGCCCATCCGGGGCGAGATCGAGTTCCGGGACGTGACCTTCCGCTATCCCGACGGCGGCGACAACGTGCTGGAGCACTTCTCCCTGCACATTCCCCAGGGGGCCACCGTGGCCATCGTGGGCGAGACCGGCGCGGGCAAGAGCACCCTGGTGAACCTGGCCTGCCGGTTCTTTGAGCCCACGGAGGGGCAGATCCTCATCGACGGGGTGGATTACCGACAGCGCAGCCAGCTGTGGCTCCACAGCAACATCGGCTATGTGCTCCAGGACCCCCATCTGTTCTCCGGCACCGTCCGGGAGAACATCCGCTACGGCAAGCTGGACGCCTCCGATGCGGAGGTGGAGGCCGCCGCCCGGGCCGTGTCCGCCGACACCGTGGTGGAAAAGCTGGACAAGGGCTGGGACAGCGACGTAGGCGAGGGCGGGGGACGCCTTTCCACCGGTCAGAAGCAGCTGATCTCCTTCGCCCGGGCCGTGCTGGCAGATCCTCGGATCTTCGTGCTGGACGAGGCCACCTCCTCCATCGACACCCAGACCGAGCAGCTGATCCAGCAGGCCATCGACCACCTGCTGCGGGACCGGACCTCCTTCCTCATCGCCCACCGGCTGTCCACCATCCGCAAGGCGGACATGATCCTGGTGGTCCGGGACGGGCGCATCGTGGAGCAGGGCACCCACCAGGAGCTGCTGCGCCGCCGCGGCTATTATCACGACCTGTACAGCAAGCAGTTCGCCGAGGAGTCTGCTGCCCGCATTCTGCAATAATTTTCCAATAACTGGAAGCCCCGGCAGCGGCGCTGCCGGGGCTTTTTCCTGCTCCGGGACGGGCGCCTTTTCCGCATTGTCCCCCTATGACGGACACCCTCTCCATTGGCATTTTTGGCTGATTTCCCGCCTATAGTGTGCAAACTCCGTGAAAATTCTGACGAGCCATTTGCTGCGCTTGCCGATTTTTTCACATATTTGTACACTGTGCAAATACAGGCGTTTGCCGTGTCGGGCATTGTTAAAACCTTGACCGCTATTTTGCGATACGGCTTCCATTTTTTTCCAAAAACCATTGCCAAGCCCAGGGAATTTCGATACAATATTTCCCGTAATACAAAAAGAAGGAACCTGCAACATGTGATGTGGGACCAAAATTCGAGGAGGTCTTTCATGAAAGTACTCGTTATCAATGCCGGCAGCTCGTCTCTGAAATATCAGCTGCTGGATCCGGAAACCGGCCATCTGCTGGCCAAAGGCCTGTGCGAGCGCATCGGCATTGACGGAAAATTCACCTATAAGCCCCAGGTGGAGGGCAAGGCCGTGATCTCTGCGGCCGACGTGCCCATGCCCACCCACTCCGAGGCCATCCAGGCGGTGCTGGCCGCCCTGGTGGACCCGGTCAACGGCGTCATCTCCTCCATGAAGGAGATCGACGCGGTGGGTCACCGGGTGGTCCACGGCGGCGAGAGCTTCGCCAGCTCCGTTCTCATCACCGACCAGGTGATGCAGGCGGTGGAGGACTGCACCCCCCTGGCGCCTCTGCATAACCCCGCCAACATCATCGGCATCGAGGCCTGCCGGGCGGTGCTGGGCCACGACGTGCCCCAGGTGGCGGTGTTCGACACGGCCTTCCACCAGACCATGCCCGAGCACGCCTATCTGTATTCCATCCCCTATGAGTATTACGAGAAGGACAAGATCCGCCGCTACGGCTTCCATGGCACCTCTCACCGCTATGTGTCCCTGCGGGCGGCGGAGCTTCTGGGCAAGGATCCGGCGGAGCTGAAGGTGGTGTCCTGCCACCTGGGCAACGGCTCCTCCCTGGCGGCAGTCAAGGGCGGCCGCTGCGTGGACACCTCCATGGGCCTGACGCCTCTGGCGGGCCTGCCTATGGGCACCCGGGCCGGTGATATGGACGTGGGCGTGGTGGAGTTCATCGCCAACAAGTACGACATGACCATTTCCGAGGCCGTGAACCTGCTGAACAAGGAATCCGGCATGCTGGGCCTGTCCGGCGTGTCCTCCGACTTCCGGGATCTGGAGCAGGCGGCGGAGAAGGAAAATCACCGGGCCACCGTGGCCCTGGAGATCTTCGAGTACCGGGTACGCAAGATGATCGCCGAGTATGCCGCCGCCATGGGCGGCGTGGACGTGGTGGTATTCACCGCCGGCGTGGGCGAAAACGCACCCGAGACCCGGGCCCACATCCTCCACGGTCTGGAGTTCATGGGCATCACCTGCGACCCGGAGAAGAACAACTGCCGGGGCAAGGAGCAGATCATCTCCCAGGACGGCGCGCCCGTCATCGTCATGGTGATCCCCACCAACGAGGAGCTGATGATCGCCCAGGACACCATGGAGCTGGTCCTGGATCAGGAGTAATCGCTTCAAATATTTCAAAAGGCCGCCCGTCCGGGCGGCCTTTTGAGCAGCTTGTCAAAAAAGGGCGTTGCCCTTTTTTGACAAAAGAGTTTTCGCTCCGACCCGCGCGTTTTCACGCATAAAATGCGTGAAAACACACTCTGGCCCGACATCAGCCGTCGGGTCTGCCGAGGCCAGTTCCGCTGGGCCGAGGCCAGCGCAAAGTATTTTTCGCGACGTACACGCCCAACGGAAGTCCCCTTGGGGGGCGCCGCCGCGAAAAATGGATGGAACCTTATTCGCGGCCTGCGGGCCGCGAACTCTGCGAGGCTTTTTTTGCAGTCTGTCAAGAGGCCGCCCGCGGCAGGCGCGGGTTTCTTATCAGGAAAAACTATCCATCGCGGCAGAAAATACTGCTTGTTCTTATCGCTCTGCCGCTCGGTGACTCCAACCAAAAACTTAACGCGAAAACTCCATTACTTTATTGATTCTTTATGCTTTTCTGCGATATTTTAGCGCGATATATGAAAAATCCGAGAAATCTGTAACACTTCACAAAATGTTCGTTAAAACTTCGGCGCTTTGGCAATTGTAAACTTTCTATGACTGTTATAGAATTAACACAGGCTGGCCCACCGATTGTGACGGACCGGGCCGATAACAACAAAGGAGAGTGAATCTGTGTTTAAGAAATTCACCAATGGCTGCGTTCGCGTGGTCAACCGGTGGCTGCCGGATCCGTTCCTGTTTGCAGTCATCCTGTCCATCATCGTGTATGTGTTCGCGATGATCGCCACCAAGATGGGCCCGCTGAAGGTGCTCAATGCCTGGGGTTCCACCAGCGGCTTCTGGGGCCTGCTGGCCTTCTCCATGCAGATGGCTCTGGTGCTGGTGTTCGGCTCCGCCATGGCTTCCGCCAAGCCCTGCAAGAAGGCTCTGCGGTTCGTGGCCGGTATGTGCCACAACAACATGCAGGCCATCGTGGTCACCACCTTCATTTCCACCATCTGCTGCTGGCTGAACTGGGGCTTCGGCCTGATCGCCGGCGCTCTGCTGGCCCGCGAGGTTGCCAAGCGCGTTCCCACCGTGGATTATCCTCTGCTGATCGCCTCCGCCTATTCCGGCTTCGTCATCTGGCACGCCGGCCTGTCCGGCTCCATCCCCCTGCAGCTGGCCGAGGGCTACAAGCTGTTTGCCGGCACCGAGCAGGAAATGGTCCTGACCGCCTCCACCGCCGACACCATCTTCCACCCCATGAACATCATCATGTGCTGTGTGATTCTGCTGGTCATGCCCTTCGTGAACTATGCCATGCATCCCGACAGAGATCACGCCATCACCATCGACCCCACCCTGCTGCAGGATGAGGAGGACAAGACCTATGAGGTCAAGACGCCCGCCGACAAGATGGAGCACTCCCGCATCCTGTGGATCATCCTGGTAGTGGCCGGCTTCGCCTATATCATTTATTACTTCGCCACCCTGGAGGAGGGCAAGAACATCGCCTCCGCTCTGAACCTGAACATCGTCAACTTCATCTTCCTGTTCCTGGGCATCCTGCTGCACGGCGACCTGCGCCGCTATGTGGACGCCATCGGCGAGGCCGCTGCCGGTGCCTCGGGCATCCTGCTGCAGTTCCCCTTCTATGCCGGCATCATGGGCATGATGACCGTCCGCAACGACGCGGGCGTCTGCCTGGCCGGTGTGATCTCCGACTTCTTTGTCAGCATTTCCACCAGCGTCACCTTCCCCATGTGGACCTTCCTGTCCGCCGGTATCGTGAACTTCTTCGTTCCCTCCGGCGGCGGTCAGTGGGCGGTCCAGGGCCCCATCGTTATGCCCGCCGCTCCCCAGCTGGGCGTGGAGCCCGGCCGTGCCGCCATGGCCATTGCCTGGGGCGACCAGTGGACCAACATGATCCAGCCCTTCTGGGCGCTGCCTGCGCTGGGCGTGGCCAAGCTGTCCGCCCGGGACATCATGGGCTATCTGGTGATCGTCCTGCTGTTCACCGGCCTGGTGGCCATCCTGGGCTTCCTGGCCTGGGGCCTGTTCTTTGCCTGATCCCCTGCCCTGTAAATCAAAAGAGGCGCTGCCGCGGCAGCGCCTCTTTTTTGCTATGGCTCTTATTGCTCCCGATACACGGCGGCGTCAAAGTCCCGCACCAGCTCCTGGCGCTTGGTGTCCATGACCTTCACCAGGTTGAACTCCTCAAAGGCCAGCCGCATGGCGAATTCCTTGGCCTCCTGAATGTCGTTGGTCTCGAAAAAGGGGAAGAAGCTCATCCCCGGAACGTTTTCCTTTTTCAGCAAAACCTGAAAGCGCATGGTCCGCATCCTCCTGCATGTGTGGTGTATTCTTTAGTATACCCCCGGCGGCGGAAAAAAGCAACGGCGCGATTCGCCCAAAAACCTCCTGAAAAAACCGGCAGATTTGCCGGAGGGAAAAATGCAAAAAAGCTCTTTTCTCCCGGGCCTGTGTCGTGTATAATAATCAGGTTGAAGCAATCACCAGAAAGTAGGGAGCACATATGAAGATCGGGTTCGACAACAACAAATACCTGACCCTCCAGGCCCAGCACATCCGGGCCCGGCGGGAGCAATTCGGCGACAAGCTGTATATCGAGTTCGGCGGCAAGCTGTTCGACGATTACCACGCCTCCCGGGTGCTGCCGGGATTCCAGCCGGACAGCAAGATCCGCATGCTGGCCTCCATCCGGGACGATGTGGAGATCGTGGTGGTCATCTGCGCCGGAGACATCGAGAAGAAGAAGGTCCGGGGCGACCTGGGCATCGGCTACGATGAGGACGTGCTGCGGCTCATGGATGTTTTCCGGGGCCTGGGCTTTTATGTTGGCTCCGTGGTCATCACCCAGTACGCCGGTCAGCCGGCGGCGGACGCCTTCATCAAGCGTCTGACGGCTCTGGGCGTCCGGAGCTATCGCCACTACCCCATTGCCGGGTATCCCTCGGACGTGGCCCACATCGTGTCCGACGACGGCCTGGGCAAAAACGACTATATCGAGACCTCGCGTCCCATCGTGGTGGTAACGGCCCCCGGCCCCGGCAGCGGCAAGATGGCCACCTGCCTGAGCCAGCTGTACCACGACAACCGGCGGGGCATCCGGGCGGGCTACGCCAAGTACGAGACGTTCCCCATCTGGAACCTGCCACTGAAGCATCCGGTGAACCTGGCCTATGAGGCGGCCACGGCGGACCTGAACGACGTGAACATGATCGACCCCTTCCACCTGGAGGCCTACGGCAAGACCACCGTGAACTACAACCGGGACGTGGAGATCTTCCCGGTGCTCAACGCCATGTTCCAGCGGATCCAGGGCGCTTCCCCCTACAAATCCCCCACGGACATGGGCGTGAATATGGCGGGCTTCGCCATTGTGGACGACCAGGTGTGTCAGGCGGCGTCCCGGATGGAGATCCTCCGCCGGTACTACGCCGGTATGGCCGACCGCACCCGGGGCCGCTGTGACGACGAGGTGGTGCGGAAGCTGGAGATCGTTATGCAGCAGGCCGGTGTCACGCCGGAGATCTGCCCTGCCGTGGCGGCCTGCCTGCAAAAGGCGGAGGAGACCGCCGCTCCCGCCGGGGCCATGGTGCTGCCGGACGGCTCCGTGGTAACGGGCAAGACCTCCTCCCTGCTGGGGGCCAGCGCGGCCCTGCTGCTGAATGCTCTGAAGGCCATGGCCGGCATCGACCACAAGCTCAAGCTGATCCCCGCCTCGGTCATCGAGCCCATCAGCCGCCTGAAAACCGGCAACCTGGGCCACCGGAATCCCCGGCTCCACTCCGACGAGGTACTCATCGCCCTGGCCATCTCGGGCCTGACCAACCCTCTGGCCGCCATGGTCCAGGAGCAGCTCAGCAGCCTCCGGGGCTGCGACGCCCACTTCTCCGTCATCATCTCCGAGGAGGACGAGAAGCTCTACAAGCGTTTGGGCATCAACGTCACCTGCCAGCCCCGCTATGAGGTGAAGAAGCTGTACCACAAGTAAAAATCTGCCGGGACGGAGGATATCCGTCCCGGCAGTTGCCTGCGAAAGGAGAAGCAAATGCAAAGCATCGCGGAAATTCTGGCCCGGGAGCTGGAAAAGCCCCTGGCCCATGTGCAGAATGTCATCAACCTGCTGGATGAGGGCAACACCATCCCCTTCATCGCCCGCTACCGCAAGGAGCTCCACGGCAGCATGGACGACACGGCCCTGCGGACCCTGGAGGACCGGCTGAACTATCTGCGGAACCTGGCCCAGCGCCGGGAGGAGGTCAAAAACGCCATCGACGGCCAGGGGAAGCTCACCCAGGAGCTGTCCGCCGCCATTGACAACGCCGCCACCCTGGCGGAGGTGGAGGACCTGTACCGCCCCTATAAGCAGAAGCGCCGGACCCGGGCCACCGTGGCCCGGGAAAAGGGCCTGGAGCCGTTGGCCCAGCTGCTGCTGGCTCAGGGCCGGGACTGCCCGGATCCGGAGACCGCCGCCGCCGGATTCCTGGATCCGGAAAAGGGTGTGGAGACTCTGGCCGATGCCCTCCAGGGGGCCAACGACATCGTGGCGGAGCTGCTGTCGGACGATGCCGCCATCCGCAAGACCCTGCGGGAGCTGCTGCGCCGCCAGGGCCGGCTGCGGAGTCTGGCCGCCACGGAGGAGGACACCGTCTACCGCCTGTATTATGACTTTGACCAGCCCATCGCCAAGCTGGCCGGGCACCAGATCCTGGCCATCAACCGGGGCGAAAAGGAGGGCGTCCTCACCGTCACCGTGCTGCTGGACCGGGAGCTGGGTCTGATGACTCTGCGCCGGGCGGTGGTGCGTCCCGGGTCCCGGGCCATGGAGTTTATCAAGGCCGCCTGCGAGGACGCCTATGACCGGCTGATCTACCCCTCCCTGGAGCGGGAGGCCCGGTCCGATCTCACCGCCGCCGCCTGCGAGGGGGCCATTGCCAACTTCGGCCTGAACCTGAAGCCCCTGCTGATGCAGCCTCCGGTAAAGGGCCATGTGACCATGGGCCTGGACCCCGGCTATGCCCACGGCTGCAAGGTGGCGGTCATCGACGGCACCGGCCGGGTGCTGGACACCGCCGTGGTGTATCCCACCTTCGGTCCCCGCCAGAGGCAGGAGGCCATCGCCCGCCTGTCCCAGCTGGTACGCCGCCATGGCGTCACCCATATTGCCATCGGCAACGGCACCGCCAGCCGGGAGACGGAGCAGATGGCGGTGGAGCTGATCCGGCAGCTGGGCGGCGGCGTCAGCTATATGATGGTCAACGAGGCCGGGGCCTCCGTATACTCCGCCAGCAAGCTGGCGGCGGAGGAGTTTCCGGAGTATGACGTGAACCTCCGCAGCGCCGTGTCCATCGCCCGGCGGATGCAGGACCCCCTGGCGGAGCTGGTGAAGATCGACCCCAAGGCCATCGGCGTGGGCCAGTATCAGCATGATATGCCCCAGAAGCGGCTGGACGAGACCCTGTCCGGCGTGGTGGAGGACTGCGTCAACGCCGTGGGCGTGGACGTGAACACCGCCTCCGCCAGCCTGCTGGGCCGGGTGTCCGGCCTCAATGCCACCACTGCCAGGAATATTGTGAAATACCGGGAAGAAAACGGCGCCTTCACCGGCCGTCGCCAGCTGCTGAAGGTCCCCAAGCTGGGGCCCAAGGCGTTCCAGCAGTCGGCGGGCTTTTTGCGGGTGCCGGAGAGCAAGTCCGTGCTGGACAACACCGGCGTCCATCCGGAGAGCTATGCCGCGGCCCAGGGGCTCCTGGACCTGTGCGGCTATACCCTGGCGGACGTGTCCGCCGGGAGCCTGGCGGCCCTGCCGGACAAGATCAAGGCCCTGGGGGAGGAAAGCGTTGCCCGTCAGCTGGACATCGGCGTGCCCACCCTGCGGGACGTGGCGGCCGAGCTGGTGAAGCCGGGCCGGGACGTCCGGGATGAGCTGCCTGCCCCCATTCTGCGAACGGATGTGCTGGATATTAAGGACCTGGCCCCCGGCATGGTGCTGACGGGCACCGTCCGCAACGTGGTGGATTTCGGCGTGTTCGTGGACATCGGCGTCCACCAGGACGGCCTGGTGCATATCTCCCAGGTGTGCAACAGGTTCATCCGCCACCCCTCGGAGATCGTATCCGTGGGCGACGTGGTGCGGGTGGTGGTGCTGGAGGCCGACGAGAAAAAGCACCGCATCAGTCTGTCCATGAAGCAAGTGCCCAAGGAGTAAGCTGGCGCATTCCGCAACGGGCAGGGGAGGGGCCGTGCCCCTCCCCTGGTTTGCTTCTCCCTCCACCCCGGCAGCTTAAGGATTATTTTACGGTCTGTTCAAAAACAGCGGGAAAAACGTGGTATAATGATACCATCAACAAGTCGAGGGTTATTATGGACAAGCACGTTTTCACAGCCAAACAGAAAAAGCTCATTGGCTGGGCCGCCATTGCCATTTTCCTGCTGCTGTCGGCGGTGGTGGGATGGTTCGTGGGCCGCCCGCTGGTGCGGTTTGCATCTCAGCCGGAGCAGTTCCGCCAGTGGGTGGACGGTCACGGCCTGATGGGCTGCGCCGCCTATGTGGGCATGGTGTTTTTACAGGTGGTGGTGGCTGTGATCCCCGGAGAGCCTCTGGAGATCAGCGGCGGCTACGCCTTTGGCGCGGTGCGGGGGAGCCTGCTGTGCCTGCTGGGAGCGTTCCTGGGCAGCGTGGCGGTGTTTGCCCTGGTGCGCCGGTTTGGCCGGGAGCTGGTGGATATCTTCTTTCCCCGGGAGAAGCTGGAAAAGCTGAAATTTTTGCAGAGCTCCCCCAAGCGGGACGCTCTGTTCTGGCTGGTATTCATGGTGCCGGGCACGCCCAAGGACCTGCTGTGCTACTTCGCAGGGCTGACGGACCTGTCCTGGGGCAAGTGGCTGCTGCTGTGTACCGTGGGCCGCCTGCCGTCGGTGCTGACCTCCACCATAGGAGGCGATGCGCTGGGCGTGAAGGATTACCAGTTCGCGGTGCTGGTTTTTGCCGCCACCCTGGCGGTGTCCGCCGTGGGACTGCTGATCTACCGGGCCCTGTGCCGCCGCCACCAGCGCAGGCAGGAGCATGTCTGAATAAAGCACCCCCGGTGCAGCTTGTCAAAAAAGGGCGGCGCCCTTTTTTGACAAAAGAGATTTCGCTCCGACCCGCGCGTCCCGCCGGGCTGTAAGCCCGCCGTGACACACTCTCTCCGCGCAAAGTATTTTTCGCGACGTACACGCCCAACGGAAGTCCCCTTGGGGGGCGCCGCCGCGAAAAATGGATCAAACCTTATTCGCGGCCTGCGGGCCGCGAACTCTGCGAGGCTTTTTTGGCAGGTAGAATATACCCCCGGTGCGGCGCACCGGGGGTATTCTTATGGCTCGTAGTCGAAAATGGCCTTCTTTTCCAGCAGGGGGCCGAAGCGATCCTTCCACCGGTGGTGCATGGCGGAGGCGTCATAGGCTGTCAGGGCCGCCGGGTCCATGTCCAGCCGGATCAGCACATGGTACCGGTTGTCCCGGTCCACGCAGCCGGGAAGGACCTCTGCGCCCCGGACGCCGGGAATGTCCCCGGCGGCGGAGAAAATCTCCCGGATCTGCGGCAGATAGGCCCGCCAGTCCCCGGCCTCGGGCCGGAATTTCGCCAGAATACAGTGCTTCACAGCCGCCCCTCCTTACAGGCCGACATACGGAATAATCAGGCCCAGGAGCATAACGATGGCCATCAGCAGGGCCACGCCCATGGCCACATACTGGGTCCATTTGCGGTTTTTCATTGGATTTCCTCCTTCGGTATCACACGCTTGATGCTCTTTTCCACCTTTCGCCGGGGGGCCAGCACCTCGTGGCCGCATCCGGCGCACCGCAGGCGGATGTCCATCCCCACCCGCAGCACCTCCCACCGGCGGCTGCCGCAGGGGTGTTCCTTTTTCAGCTCGACTACATCGTGGAGCTTCAGGTCCATGGGATCGCCCGCCTTTCCGGTCAATTTTTCTTGATATCCTCCCAGTACCGCCGGGCGGCCTGCTCGGTCTTGTTGTCGCCGTATTCGTAATAGGTCACGTCCCCCAGGGCCTCCGGCAGGTACCGCTGGGCCACATAGTGGTGGGGGTAATCGTGAGGGTATTTGTAGGCCGGGGCCTTGCCGCTGCCGGTGCTGTCGGCGTGGACGTTCTGCAGGTGCCGGGGCACCTGGCCCACCTTCCCCTTCCGGATATCGCGCATAGCGGCGTTGATGGCGTTGTAGGCGGAGTTGGACTTGGGCGCCGTGGCCAGGAGAACGGCGGCCTCCGCCAGGGGCAGCCGCCCCTCCGGCAGACCCAGCTCCCGGGCTGCGTCCACGCAGGCCTTGGTGATGGCCATGGCCTGGGGATAGGCCAGCCCCACATCCTCGGCGGCCATGACCAGCAGCCGCCGGCAGGGGGACAGCAGGTCCCCGGCCTCCAGCAGGCGGCCCAGGTAGTACACCGCCGCGTCGGGGTCGGAGCCCCGGACGGACTTTTGCAGGGCGGACAGCAGATCGTAGTGCTCGTCCCCCTCCCGGTCGTAGCGCATGGCGCTGCGTTGGGCCGCCTGCTGGGCGTCCTGGGCGGTGATGCGCAGGCCGCCGTCCACAGGCCGGGCGGCCTGGTCCAGCAGCTCCACGGCGTTGACGGCCTTGCGCACGTCGCCGCCGCACCCGGCGGCAATGAGGCCCGGCACCTCCGGCTCCCAGGTCAGGGGCAGGGGGCTGCGGCGGCGGACGATGTCCAGGGCCCGCTCCACGGCGGGCAGCGTCTCCTCCGCCGTCAGGGCCTTGAACTCAAACACCGTGCTGCGGGACAGCAGGGCGTTGTATACATAGAAATACGGGTTCTCCGTGGTGGAGGCGATCAGGGTGATCTTGCCGTTTTCCATGAACTCCAGCAGGCTCTGCTGCTGCTTTTTGTTGAAATACTGGATCTCGTCCAGGTACAGCAGCACCCCGTTGGGGGCCAGCATGGTGTCCACATCGGCGATGATGGCCTTCACATCCTGCAAAGACGCGGTGGTGGCGTTCAGGTGGTACAGGGCCTTTTCCGTGCGCTTGGCGATGATGGAAGCGATGGTGGTCTTGCCGGTGCCGGAGGGCCCGTAAAAGATCATGTTGGCGGAGGTCCCGCCCTCGATGAGACGGCGCAGCAGGGCGCCGGGGCCCAGCAGGTGCTTCTGGCCCGCCACCTGGTCCAGGGTCTGGGGGCGTATTTCGTCTGCCAATGGCCGCATAGCGGCACCTCCTTCCGGAAAAATCACAGCTATTATACCACATCCCGCCGCCCTTTGCACCCCCCGATTTGCATTTTTCCCGGCGGTCTGGTACAATGGGGGCGAGGTGATGCCATATGAAATCTCCCCAGGAGGTAAGCGCCATCATCGGGCGGCTGAAGGAGCTGTATCCCGACGCGGCGTGCTCCCTGGATTACGATAAGGACTACGAGCTGCTGTTTTCCGTGCGGCTGGCGGCCCAGTGCACCGATGCCCGGGTAAATCAGGTGACCCCGGCGCTGTTTGCCCGGTTCCCCACGCTGGAGGCCTTCGCCGCCGCCAGCCAGGAGGAGGTGGGCGAATACGTCCGCTCCTGCGGCTTCTGGCGGGCCAAGGCCCGGGACATGGTGGCGGCGGCAAAAATGCTGCTGTCGGACTACGGCGGGCGGGTGCCGGACAACATGGAGGACCTGCTGCGGCTGCCGGGTGTGGGCCGCAAAACCGCCAACCTGATTTTAGGCGACGTATACGGTCAGGCGGGCTACGTCTGCGACACCCACTGCATCCGCATCACCGGACGGCTGGGCCTTACCGACGGCAGCCGGGACCCGGTGCAGGTGGAGCGGCAGCTGCGCCGGTGCATCCCGCCGGAGGAGTCCAGCGATTTCTGCCACCGGATGGTGCTTCACGGCCGGGCCGTGTGCATGGCCCGAAGGCCCGACTGCGGCAGCTGCACCCTGCGGGACCTGTGCGATTTTGGGAAGGCGCAGGAGACTGTATAAATACAGGCTGAAAAAATTGGCTGCCCGAAGGCAGCCAATTTTTTATGCAAGCGCTTAGAACCATGCGGCCCAGGCCAGGAAGCCCAGGCAGGCCACCACGCCCACAAACAGGGTGACGATGACCAGATAGCCCATGATGTCCCGGGCGGACAGCTTGGCGATGCCCAGAGCAGGCAGAGCCCAGAAGGGCTGGATCATGTTGGTCCACTGGTCGCCCCAGGCAATGGCCATGGCGGTGCGGCCATTCTCGATGCCCATAGCCGCGCCGGCAGGCATCATGATGGGGCCCTGCACGGCCCACTGGCCGCCGCCGGA
>ERZ1026848.562-NODE-562-length-20721-cov-4.832527_pt1 | contig 20721 bp, 14 predicted proteins | sample MGYA00380154_ERZ1026848 | MGnify/ENA primary metagenome ERZ1026848 (study PRJEB33269, sample SAMEA4719790) | human gut metagenome | biome: human-associated habitat; feature: organic feature; material: feces | place: Cameroon | collected 2013-10 ...
GTGGGCTCGGAGATGTGTATAAGAGACAGGACAAGACTTAGGCAAATTGATATAATTATTATACGGGTCCATAGTTTTTCATTGTTCTCACTGATTATTTTTGTAAAATTACCATAAAGCTGTCACTTTGGGTAAAAAACAAGTTCGGTGGTAGTCGTTTACATAACGATCCCATAGCTCTCGGTGATGATATGATAAAAATATCAAGAGTCCCTATTCTATACGAAAGGTGGTCAATCTTTTGTCAAGGAAATCAAGTCTAAAAAGGCTGCTGTCCGGTCTTATGGCTCTGATGATGTGCGCAACTGCATTCCCAATGACAGCGTTTGCTGAGAATGAGATACTCACAAAAGCATCTGAAGCCTATGAAAATCCTGTTATCTCCTATGTGAAACAGACGACTTACAGCGAGTATTTCAATGAGTATTCCGACAAGGCGAGACCGAGAGATGAGGTCACATTTGAATATGTGTCAGCTTCTAACGGAGCAGAAGTTGAAGTCGGAAGCTACGAGGGCAAAGACGACGTAGTTATCTGGTCAAATGAGGACGGCACTGTTGATTTCAGCGTTAATGTTGAAAAAGCGGGAGCCTATAATGTGGAGGTTTGTTATTATCCTATCACCGGCGGTAATACAACTTCCGAAATGTCGATGCTTATCGATGATGTTAGTCCTTTTGACACCGCAACCCGCATAAGCTTCCCAAGAACCTGGAAATCCGCTTATGCAATAACACCGAACGAGCGTGACAACGAAACCCGCCCGCCTCAGATCGAGACCCCGATGTGGATAACCACACCGCTTATTGATTCGGACGGACTGTTCAACGAGCCCCTCTACTTCTATTTTGATGAGGGCGAACACAAGGTGACACTTACTTCTGAAAAAGCTTCCGTTGCTATTGCATACATCAAGCTTTATCAGTACGAACCCGCTCCTGCATACACAGCTCCCACCGATGACGAGCTGAGACAGAACGCAGGCGCAGAGCCAATTCGTCTTCAGGGCGAAAATTACACTTACACCAATTCACAGACAATTTTCCCCACCTATGACCGTGGTACATACCTCACCGAGGACCACACCGGAAACCAGTCCCACCCCGTAAAGGAGCGCTACAATACTGTTGGCGACGGAACTTGGGACACTTCGGGTCAGAAGGTAACCTGGGAAATGGACGTGCCTGCCGACGGATACTATAAAATAGGCATCAAGGGCAGACAGGACGTTATGAGAGGCCTTTACTCCAACCGCCGCATCTACATTGATGACGAGGTTCCCTCCGAGCCTTTCGAGCAGGTAAAGTTCCCCTATGACACCAACTGGATAATGGTTTCGCCTACCGACAGCACAGGCGAAGACGCATATGTTTACCTCACAGCAGGCAAGCATACTATTACTCTTGAAGCCATTCCCGGTGAGATCGGTGAATCAATGCGCCGTCTGGACGATATCGTCTATACCGCAAACCAGTATTATATGAAGATACTGATGATAACCGGTCCTAATCCTGATAAGTACACAGATTATTATGTACATAAGGAAATTCCTGAGCTCATTGAGGTCTGCGCTGATCTTTCCGAGCGCCTCAAGGAAGAGCAGGCAACAATCGAGACCCTTTCTCAGCAGACAGGTTCCGAAGCTACCGCTCTTGCAAGACTTGCAGACGTTTTTGACCGCTGCATTGAAAAGCCAAACAAGATACCTACATTCATCTCCAACTCCTCTATCAAGGATAACATCACTTCCGTTTCCTCCTGGATGAGAGAGTACAGAGACCAGCCTCTTGAGATCGACTATATCGAGCTTATGCCCAAGTACGACGCAAGCGGCAAGGAGACTGAGTTCACCAGCGTTAAGGAGAACTTCTTCAAGGCTCTCAGCTTTGGTTTCAAGGGATTCTTTGGCTCATTCTTCGAGGATTACACAGTTCTTTCCGATTCAACTGCTGATTCCATCGTTGTATGGTGCGGTCTCGGCCGTGACCAGACCACTGTTGTAAAGCAGCTCACTGAGTCCGAATTTACTCCCGAGACAGGCGTTGACGTTTCTATCAACCTTGTACAGGGTACTATTATGGAAGCCGTTCTCGCAGGCAAGGGCCCTGACGTTGCAATGTTCGTCGGCGGAGAATTCCCCGTAAACCTTGCTATCAGAGACCTCCTCGTTCCCCTCGATGATATGGATGGCTTCGACGATGTAGCTTCCCGTTTCCAGGATACCGCTCTTGTTCATTATCAGTATGACGGGAAGACATACGGTATTCCCATTCAGCGTACATTCCCTATGATGTTCTACAGAAAGGACACCCTTTCTGAGCTCGGCATCGAAAATCCCCCCGAGACCTGGGACGATCTCCTTGATATGCTCCCTGCTCTCCAGCGTAAGTATATGCAGCCCGGTCTTATCCTCCCCGGAAACGTAAACGGTACTGCCGTTGCTCCCTCCACCGAGGTCGGACATACATTTGCAATGCTTATGCTCCAGTCGGGTCTTAACTATTACACACCCGACCAGACAGCCACAAACTTCGACGCTGTTCAGGCTGTTGATGCATTCGATATGTGGACAAGATTCTACACCACATACAACTTCGACCAGACCTACGATGCATTCACCCGTTTCAGAACAGGTGAGGCTCCTATCGTTATCCAGAACTACTGCAGCTTCTACAATCAGCTGAATGTAGCGGCTCCCGAGATCAAGGGCTCCTGGGACTTCTGCCCCGTTCCCGGTACAAGACGTGAGGACGGCACAGTTTCCCACGCAGCAAACTCCTCAGGCTCAGGCTTCATCGTTCTTAAGGACTGCAAGAATGTTGAGGGTGCTTGGAAGTACATCGACTGGTTCACATCTACCGACACAATGGTTGAGTACGGTCAGAATGTTGAAGGCGTAATGGGACCTCTCGGAAGATTTGAGTCCGCAAACGTTGAGGCTCTCCAGAAGCTCAACTGGTCCAAGAGCGACCTTACAAAGATCAATGCTCAGCTCGCAGAGCTTGACGAGATACCCATTATCCCCTCGTCCTACGTTGTTACACGAAGCATTATGAACGCATTCCGTGCAGTTGTTAATGACAACGACAATGCCCGTGAGACACTCCGTTGGTACAACAAGGACATCAACGCCGAGATAACACGTAAGCGCAAGAATCTCGGTCTTGACGACTAATCAATGAAGGAGGGCAATTACTTTGGCTGAAAATACCGTTAAAAAGGAAATTCTGCTCCCTTCGGAGAGAAAAATGTCAAGGAAGGAAAGACGTCAGTACACTCTTCACGAGATGAAGCGCAATTATATGTGCTATATAATGCTGGCTCCCTTTATGCTCCTTTTCCTCGTGTTCACCATTATCCCTGTTATAATGTCCCTTCCTATGGGCTTTACCGACTTCGATATGGCGAGCCTTCCCAAATTTGTAGGCTTCCAGAATTTCTACACAATGTTCCTTGAGGACGATGTATTCATCAAGTCCATCAGAACAACACTTATCTTCGCAATTTTCACAGGTCCTCTCAGCTACGCAATGAGCTTTCTGCTCGCCTGGCTCATCAATGAGCTTCACCCCACGCTGAAGACTTTATTCACACTTATCTTCTATGCACCTTCAATGGCAGGAAACATTTACTTTGTATGGCAGCTCATTTTCTCGGGCGACCAGTACGGCTACCTCAATGCTTTCCTTATGGAGCTGGGCTTCACCTCCAGCGCTATCCAGTGGCTCACAGACGGAAACTACGTTCTCCCCTGTGTAATCGTGGTTCAGCTGTGGGTATCAATGGGCGCAGGCTTCCTTGCAATGCGTGCCGGCTTCCAGGGCATCGACAAGTCGATGTACGAGGCAGGCGCTATCGAGGGTATCAAAAACCGCTGGCAGGAGCTTATCTACATCACTATCCCCGCAATGGGACCTTCCCTTATGTTTGCGGCAGTAATGCAGATCGTGTCTGCGTTCACCGTTGATATCGTAGGACGTATGCTGGCAGGCTTCCCCTCCACAGACTACAAGGTACATACTATTATGACTCACGCCTATGACTACGGCTGGGTACGATATGAGATGGGTTATTCGTCCGCCGTATGCTTCGTTTTGTTCGTGGTAATGCTTGTCTGCAACAAGCTTGTAGGCAAACTGCTCGGCAAATATGTTGACTGATAAAGGGGTGAGCTGAAGTTGAAGAAAAACAAAAAGAATCTGAAGCCCTCAGAGCTTGCCGCTCTTCAGGCTGAGGAAAACGCCGCTGCCCTTGAGGCACTGAGAAAACGGCGTGAGAAAGAGCATAAGAAAATGCTCAGATCAAAGGGCTCAAACAAGAGAGTCGGAAAGTCCTGGAAAAATGATATCGGAATTTTCCTCCTCCTTACCTTTATGGGTCTGTTTATGATCTTCCCCATTTATCTGGCAGTCGTAAACTCCATCAAGCCCGTTCAGGAAGTTTTCCTGATGCCTCCTAAGCTTTACGCTATGGATCCAACACTCAATAACTTCCAGGATCTGTTCAAGATCGCAAACAACTCCTGGGTACCCTTCTCCAGAAACGTATTCAACAGTATTATGGTAACGGTAGTGGCTACCGTGTTCCACGTTCTGTTTGCTTCCACAGCGGCATTTGTGCTTTCAAAGTGCAGATTCCCCGGAAATGCGCTTCTCAATGAGATCGTTGTAATCGCCCTCCTGTTCAACTCCACCGTACTGTACATTATGCAGTATATGGTAATGGCAACACTGGGTATGATCAACACCTATTCCGCACTTATCCTGCCCATTATCGCAACGTCAATGGGTCTCTACCTTATGCGTCAGAGTATGACCACCATTCCCGACGCAATGATCGAGGCTGCAAAGGTTGACGGCGCAGGTCTCCTGCGTATATGCTGGGGCATCGTAATGCCTAACTGTAAGCCTGCTCTTATGACCATCATCATCTTTGAGTTCCAGACCTCCTGGAACCAGGCGGGAGGCGGTCTTGTATACGACGAGGCTCTCAAGACTATCCCCGTCGTAGTTCAGCAGATCGCCGCAGCAGGTATCGCTCGTCAGGGTGCAATTGCGGCTTCCGCAGTCGTACTGATGATCCCCCCCCTGCTGGTATTCGTTCTGGCACAGAGAAACGTTATGGAAACAATGGCTCACGCAGGTATGAAGGACTGATATCATACTGCGAAAACTTAAAGAAAAGGGTGATGATATGAAAAGCTTGAAAAAGCTGATCGCTGCAGCAGGCGCTTGTGTAATGCTTGCGTCAACGCTTGCGGCAAATGTGACCGCTATGGAAAGCTATGACCCTTACAGCTATGACAGATGGGGCGACGCAGTTGCTTCACAGGTTGGATATACCGCAGAGAGCTTTGTGGACGGACAGTCTATAAAGGGTCTTACCGAGTATGTGTCCTCAATGGACGGATATGAGGCGAGCAAGGCGGACTGGAAGGACAAGATGGGTCTCAAAGAACCCGCTGACCTTTATCTTGCAGAGGACACAGGATTTCTCTTCAAGGAAAATTCCGAGGCAAACCCCAACTATTATATGTTTATAGCCGACAAGGGCAATGACAGAATTATCGTGACAGACCTTGACTTCAATATGGTGAAGTATTTCGACAAATTCACCTACAACGGCGAAGAGCTTACCCTCAAAAAGCCCGAAGGTGTGTTTGTGGATCAGTACACAGGCTACATTTACGTCTGCGACACTGAAAACAGCCGTGTGCTCAAAACGGATATCGACGGAAACGTTGACTACATTTTCGAGAAGCCCACTTCTGAGGTTTATTCTCAGGACCTTACCTACAATCCCCGAAAGGTTGCAGTCGATAAGGCAGGAAATGTTTACGTTGTCGTAAAGTCCGTTACAAAGGGCGCAGTTATGTATGATTTCACAGGCGAGTTCCTCGGCTTCTACGGTGCGAACCGAGTTGAGGCAACCGCAGAGATCGTTATGAACGCTTTCTGGAACACCATCGCAACCGAGGAGCAGAGAGCCCGTTCAACAAAGACAACTCCTATCGGCTTCTCAAACTTCGATATCGACGATGACGGCTTCATTTATACCGTTACCGAGTCCACCGAGGTAAAGACCGATACAGTCAAGAAGCTGAACCCCAGAGGAACAAATATCCTCTCCTCCATCACCGCAAATGAAGTTACATTCGGTGATATCTCCCCCGCATATTACTCCATTTACACCAAAGAATCCACCCTCACCGATATCGACATCGGCCCCAACGGTGAGATGAACATTCTGGATTTCGCCCACGGAAGAATATTCCAGTACGACAAAATGGCAAACCTGATGTTCGTACTCGGCGGAACAGGCGAGCAGCTGGGAACATTCCGCAGCGTATCCGCAATCGAGAGCCACGACAATATGCTCTACGTTCTCGACTCCAGAAAGAACAGCATCACAATTTTCAGACGCACAGCCTTCGGTGAAATTGTTACCGAGGCAACAAACCTCTACAATGCAGGCTACTATGAAGAATCTGAGGAGCCTTGGAGAAACGTTATAAAGTACGACGGAAACTACCGCCGTGCATACATCGGAATCGGCAACGCCCTTCTTAATAAGGAGGACTACGAGGAGGCTATGAAGTACTTCAAGATCTCCATCAGCCGTGCCCGCTACAACAAGGCTTATGAGGGCTACAGAGACCAGATACTTCAGAAATGCTTCACTCCCGCAATAGTTATCATTCTCGTGATCGTTGTTGCTTGGAAAGTGATAAAGAAGCTTAACCAAAAGGGAATAATCACATTCCCCTGGCAGAGAAGGAGAGGTGCGTAAGTAATGTTAGATCTCACTCAGGGACAGTTTGTCAAGCACACCGTTATGCACCCCTTTGAGGGCTTCGAGGATCTCAGGTGGAAAAAAGCAGGTTCGATGAAATATGCGATCATCATTGTTTGCCTCCTTTTCATTGAATCACTGGCGTACAGCAGAATGTACGGTTTCCAGTATTACACAAGCTATGATAAGATTTTCAACATTGTTCCTTATATATTCCAGAGCTTCGGTCTGTTCCTGCTCTATGTAGTATGCAACTGGGCAATGTGTACTCTGTTCGACGGCGAAGGTTCTATGAAAAACATTTTCATAGTCACGGCGTATTCGCTGATACCCTATATAGCAGGCAAGCTGATAGGAACGGTTCTTTCCCACTTCCTTATCAGAGATGAGTACATTTTCATTCAGTGCTTTGAAGTAATAGGAACGGCGTGGACGGTGGTGCTGTTCATCTCAGCGATGAAAGCAGTCCATCAGTTCTCGTTCGGCAAGACCCTGGCACTGATAGCTCTCACACTGGTGGCAATGGTACTGGTAGTTTTCCTGTTGGTTCTTCTCCTTACGCTTTTCCAGCAGGTCATCATATTCGTATTTACTATCTATACTGAGCTTTCCTACAGACTGAGAGTTTAAATTTCAAAAGGAAAAGTGGTGAAAACAATGCATTCTAAGCTTAAAAAATCTCTTGCGTTTCTGCTTTGCTTCTCAATGATAATGACAACAGGCGCAGCAAGCGTATTCGGTGACGACGCTCCCGCAGATGAGGCAGCAGCTTCCGATGATGCGGCAGCAGAGGACACCTCCGATGAAGAAGAGGAGGACGCTCCCCGAACTGAGGACGAAGCATTCGAGCTTATGGAGGAAGTTGACTCCAACGAAAATCTTAAGCTCTATATGAACACAAAAGAGAATACAATAATGCTGGAGGACCTTAAAACAGGAGAAAAATGGTGGTCAAACCCCGTTGATCTCCAGACCTCCAACGCAAAGAAGGGTCAGAAGGACGAGCTTGCTTCGGGTATGACGCTTACATACGCATCTCCCGCAGACCGTGCTACTACCATTCTTACCAGCAAGGGCAAGGGCAAGACCAAGATGAAGAAGTCGGGAAAGACTATAGAGATAACCTATACATATTCCGACCCCGGCATCACGATCCCCGTAACAATTTCCCTTGAAAAGGATTATATGAAGCTGTATGTTGATACATCGGCTATCATTGAGGAAAATCCTTCCACAGTAAGCGGAAAGCTTACAAGTGACCTTGCATTTATGACAACATTCGGCGCAGCAGGACTTGAGGACGAAGGCTACTTCGTAATCCCCGACGGCAGCGGTGCGATAATCAACTTCAACAACGGAAAGACAGGTCTCAAGACCTATTCCGGCAAGGTTTACGGCAGAGACATCACCGCCGTAAAGAACCAGAAGCAGGCAACTACTCAGAAAGTAAACCTGCCTATGTACGGCATTGTTAAGGGAAACAGCGCAATGATGGTGGTTGCCGACAAGGGCGATACCTGCGCAACAATCAACAGCTATGTTTCCAATCAGAACAACACCGACTACAACTCCACTTACTTCGATTTTGAGGTAAGAACTCAGGACGAGTACCTTATGGGCGGCGAGTCAAGCCCCTTGAAGGTATTTGAAAAGAGAGGGATCCTTATCCCCGAGATCGAGCTCCGCTACTATCCTGTTTCAAACAGCGATCAGAGCGAGGTGGATTACACCGACATCGCTGACAAGTACAGAGATTACCTTATAAATGAAAAGAGCGTTGAGGACAAGGACCTTACAGACAGCAATTCCCTTTACCTTGATCTCTACGGCGGAACCCTTAAAAAGGAATCCATCGCAGGTCTCCCTGTAACAGTAAAGGAACCCGTTACTACATTTGCAACAGCAAAGTACATTCTCGAGTGCCTCAACAATGAGGGCGTTGACGATATGGTAGTTGCATACAACAACTACAACAACGACAACGTTGGCGAAAAGATCGCTGATTCCTTCGCTCCAGCCTCAAAGCTTGGCGGCAAGAGCAAGTATAATGACCTCAGCACTTATGCCGCTGCCAACAACATCGAGCTTTTCCCCGTTGTTGACAACCAGCAGTTCAAGACAGGAAACGGCTACTGGAATATGACCAATACTGCGATCCGAGTATCAAATGCATATGCTCAGATACCCGTGTTCGACCTTGCCCACGGCATCGAGAACAAGTATTACAAGTCACTTTCCCTCTTCACCCCCGCTTCCTACAACAAGGCATTTGACAAGCTCATCAAGAGCTACAACAAGAACAATGTGACCAACTTCTCATTCGGAAGCCTTGCAAACACCATTTACGGTGACTACGGCAAAAAGGCTATCTCCCGTGAGAATGCAAAGGGTATCATTCAGGGCATTTACGGCAGCGCAAAGCAGACCGGCTCCGTTCTTTCGGATAACCCCGCAGCTTACGTTCTGCCCTACACCGACTACATCACAAACGTTCCTCTCTGCTCCAGCAAGTTTGACGTTTTTGATGCGGATATCCCCCTCTATCAGATGGTGCTCCACGGAGTAACACCTTACTCCTGCACAGCGGTAAACGGCGATGCAGACCTTGATGTCGCTTCCCTTACCGCAATCGCATCCGGCAGCAACATCGGCTTCGACTTTGTTGGAATCGAGGCAAGCGACCTTAAGGATACAAAGCTTGACAGGTATTACTACGGCTACTATGCAAACTGGGTAAATGAAGCCGCAGGACTTTACAGGCTGGCTGACGAGGTGCTCACTCCCGCAGCGGATTCCACCATTGCTTCCTACACAGTTTCGGAGGACGGCAGCGAGATAACAACAGTTTACGATAACGGCTACAAGACCGTTGTAAACCTTGAAGACCGCACCGTTACGGCTGACGGCAAGACCCTGAAGCTTACCGACTATATCGGAGAGGAGGTAATCGGCGAATGAAACTGAATATGTCCTACGAAAAGAAAAAAGGACTTTACGGCTACGGATTTATCGCACTGTGGTTCATCGGTTCGCTGATGTTCTTCATCATTCCCGTTATCAAGTCTTTCATCTATTCGTTCTATGATGTAAAGCCCGACGTTGGTGCTCTGGTAATGAGCCCCCTCGGTCTTGACAACTACAAGAGAGCGTTTATGGTCGATCCTGACTTCCGTCAGAACCTTGTGACCGTGTTGGGAGATACACTCTGGCAGACACCTATCATCATCATCTTCTCCCTCTTCGTTGCGATCATCATTAACCAGAAGTTCAGAGGCCGTACCTTTGCAAGAGCGGTATTCTTCCTTCCCGTTATCATCGCAACAGGCCCCGTTTACGCTATCATCACCAACAACCTCGACACCAGCGGAACAGCAGATGCAGACCAGTTCTCCACAATGTTCTCCGCAGATATGGTCGATGAGCTTCTCGAATTTGTAGGAATCTACGGATTTAACGACAAGCTCACCGAAATGCTCTCCACAATGACATCGGATATCCTGAACCTCGTTTGGAAATGCGGTATCCAGATAATCATCTTCCTTTCAGCCCTCCAGGGAATCCCCACATCGGCTAAGGAAGCGGCAGCTATCGAGGGCGCAACCTCTTGGGAATTTTTCTGGAAGATCACTCTTCCCTATGTTTCCCCTATGATCCTTGTAAACCTTGTTTACACCATCATCGACACATTCACAGATCCCACCAACGTTGTAATGGAGCAGGTGCTCTCAGTTCAGGACGACTGGAAATACGGCTTCTCGGCGGCAATGGCGTGGAGCTACTTCGCAATAGTTCTTGTGGCGGTGGGAATCATCTTCGCCATTATGAACAAGATCGTTTACTACGATGATTAATTTAAGGAGTTGGAAAAAATGGCAGAAAATATAATAAAAGCAACCGCTTCCGACTTCCTTAAAAAGGTCAAGCCGGAAAAGCCCCCCAAGGAGGTAAAGAGATCCCGCAAGGAAGAGCGTGAGCGTTTCAAAAAGCGTCTTGCGACCCTTACCCCCGCCGAGCAGAAATACCTCAAGAGAAAAAGAGCTTTCGATACCGTATGGCCCATATGCCGTGGACTTCTGGTATTCGGTCTCTGCTTCGTAATCATCTACCCCCTTATCTATATGATAACAGCGGCGTTCCGTCCCCGTGCTGAGATGAACGACCCCACTATCATCTGGATATCAAGATCTTTCACCCTTTCAAACATCAAGGACGTTATCCGAGTAATGGACTTCTGGCACACTCTCGGCAACACCCTGTTCATCAACATCGGCTGCTCTGTCGTACAGGTAATCACCTGTGCCATCACGGGCTACGGTTTCGGACGATTTAACTTCAAGGGCAAGAACATTCTCTTCGGCGTGGTCATTCTTATGATCCTTATGCCCGCTCAGATCATTCTTATTCCCCAGTATATGTTCTTCCGTTACTTCAACCCCCTGGGCATCTGGCATGCTATAACAGGCAACTACATCAACCTTATCGACAACGCCCTGACAATGTATATGCCCGCACTTATGGCAAACGGACTCCGTGCAGGTCTGTTCATCTTCCTCTTCCGTCAGTCTTTCAGAGGACTGCCCAAGGAGCTTGAGGACGCTGCATATCTGGACGGCTGCTCACCTCTCGGCACATTCATCAAGGTTATGATCCCCAACGCAGGCTCAACCTTCCTCACCGTATTCCTGCTCTCAGTTGTATGGTACTGGAACGATTACTACATCTCCACATCGTTCTTCACAAACAACAGCACCATCGCTCTTCAGCTGAAAAACCTGAACGCTTCCCTTACCCGTGTACTCTTCAACAACGGTACAGTTAAGGTAAACGCAAGAGAGCTTATCGTATGGATGGAATCGGGCTGTCTGCTCTCCATCACACCTATCCTTGTAATGTACATCTTCCTCCAGAAGAACTTTACCGAGGGTATCGCCCGTTCGGGTCTTACAGGTATGTAATATATCCCGATCAGAAAACGGCGTAACAATTTGCTTCAAGATATCCTGCGGCAGAAAAACTGCCGCAGGACAATAATAAGTGAATAACGAAAAAGTGCCGATTTGACCGTATAGAACTTTATGCGATTAAACCGGCAGTTTTTTTTAATCCACCGAAAAACACCGAAAGGAACTGATATAAATGAGCATAATAAAAGCAAAAGACCCCTCATATGACCTGTGGTACATCTCTCCCGCCGCCGAGTGGAACACCGCCCTGCCCGTGGGAAACGGCAGAATGGGCGCAATGATATTCGGCGAGCCTGCAAACGAGCTCCTCCAGCTCAACGAGGACTCAATCTGGTCGGGAAGCTTCAGAAACCGAAACAATCCCAAGGCATATGATAATCTTGAAAAGATACGCCGCCTTATAAACGAGGAAAAGACCACCGAAGCCGAGCAGCTCTGTTCCGATGCATTTTACGGCACAAACGAGAATCAGCGTCACTATCAGCCCCTCGGCGACCTGCACATCTGGCAGAATGTCGGCGAGACTTCCGATTACGAAAGAGGACTTTCGCTGAAAAATGCCGTGACTTATACAACATTCAGGTCGGAGGGGGTAACATATACCCGTGAGGTTTTTGCATCTCACCCCGATGAATGCATAATCGTCCGTTTTACCGCCGACAAAAAGGGCAGTATTTCCTTTACCGCCGCCATTGACGGACGTGACGACAATTACGACAAGAATGAAGCCTATGACGATAAGACTATTCTTTTCACCGTTTCCGACGGCATTCCCTATGCCTGCGCCATAACAGTTACAGCTGTGGGCGGTGAGTGCGGCACGGACGCAAACCGCCTTGTCTGCAAAAATGCCGATGAAGCTATGCTCATTATAGCGGCACAGACCTCGTGGCGAAGCGGTGATTACGAAAAGCTCTGCATCTCTCAGGCAAAAAGAGCCGCAAGAATGACCGCAGACCGCCTTATAAAGCGGCATACAGATGATTATTCGTCACTTTTTGACCGCTGCTCCCTGAGAATTGCTCCCGTAAACGGCGAAAGCATATCACGCCCCACCGACGAGTGCCTTAACGCCGTCAAGGAAAACAACACACAGGACAACGAACTTATTTCCCTCTACTTCAATTTCTCCCGCTATCTTATGATAGCAGGCTCCCGTGCGGGAACACTTCCCCTTAACCTGCAAGGCATATGGAACAAGGATATGTGGCCTGCGTGGGGCGGAAAATACACCGTCAACATCAACACCGAGATGAACTACTGGGGCGCTGAGATACAGAATCTTTCCGACTGCCACACACCTCTTTTCGACCACATCGAGCGAATGAGAGAAAACGGCAGAGTCACCGCCCGTTCAATGTATCACTGCGGCGGAACGGTCTGCCACCACAACACCGACATATGGGGCGACACCGCACCTCAGGACAAATGGCTCCCCGGAACTCTCTGGCCAATGGGTATGGCGTGGCTCTGCACCCACATCTGGGAGCATTATCTTTTCACAGGCAACAGGGATTTTCTTGCGGAGAAATTCGACACCCTCTGCGAAGCCGCTGAATTTTTCGCAGACTTCCTCACCGAGGATGAAAAGGGCAGACTTGTGACAAACCCCTCCGTGTCCCCCGAAAATACTTATTATGCTAAAAACGGCAGAACGGGAACTCTTTGCAAGGGTCCCTCAATGGACAGCCAGATACTTTATGTCCTCTTCACAGCGGTGATAAATTCCTCTGTCATACTTGGCGAAAAAACAGATTTTGCGGATAAGCTCCGTTCAATGCGTGACCGTCTCCCAAAGCCCGAAATAGGCAAATACGGTCAGATAATGGAGTGGGCGGAGGATTACGACGAGGTTGAGCCTGGGCACAGGCACATTTCCCAGCTCTATGCCCTCTATCCCGCACACATCATCAGCCCCTCAAAAACTCCCGACACCGCAAAGGCAGCACGTGCGACCCTTGAGCGCAGACTTTCCCACGGCGGCGGTCACACAGGCTGGTCAAGAGCCTGGATAATCAATATGTGGGCAAGGCTCCTTGACGGCGAAAAGGTCGGAGAGAACGTTCAGGCGCTCCTCGCCCATTCCACAAGCATAAATATGTTCGATATGCACCCGCCTTTCCAGATCGACGGCAACTTCGGAGGCGGTGCAGGCATTGCGGAAGCCCTCATTCAGAGCAGCTTTGACGGCATATCCGAAACTGCGGAGCTTGAATTTCTTCCTGCTCTCCCCCCATTGTGGAAGAGCGGCAGCGCAAAGGGATTTAAGACAAGAGGCGGCTTTGAGACCGATTTTGAGTGGACTGACGGCAGCCTTGCATATGCCGATGTTACATCTTCCTGCGGCAATAAGCTTTCAGTCAGAGCGGCAGGAAATATCACCGTCACCTGCGGAGATATGGAAATAAAGCTTACCCAAAACAACGGTGCATTTGAATTTGATACCGAGTGCGGAAAGAAATACCGCATTTCGGCAAAGTGATTTTCGGAGATTATTATGATTGAATTTTATAAACCCGACAGGCACACCTCTCCCGAGCCCGAAAAGGCGCAGGAGACAAATCGGGAGAACCAAACTGCATATGCGGAGCCTGAAAATATCCGCATAGTTGTAGATGACCAAACTCCCCCAAGACAGGACACCGCTTCGTCTCAGAGCGGCAGCATTCCTTCCTATGCGTCAGAGCAGCAGAATTTCACATCTGTTGATGACATCGCCGCCACCGCCAAGGCATACGGCGAGAAGATAATCGACGAGATAAATCCTAACAGGGGCGGCTTCAGAACAAATCTCAAAAGCCGCAGCCTGTCCATATTCCTCTGCGCCCTTTTCGGCATCTTCGGCGTTCACCGCTTCTATGAGGGCAAAATATTCACAGGTCTGCTCTGGCTTTTCACAGGGGGACTGGGACTTATCGGCTGGATAATCGACCTGATAATCCTGATAAACAAACCCAGATACTACGAGCCATAAGGCAATTTTTCAAAAAGGACGGTCAAACTCTATGGCTCTTAGCAGCTTTGCGGACTTCGGCGAAATACACAGGTCCGTTTTACAGGAAATATGCAATATGGGCGCAGGCAACGCAGCCACAGCCCTTTCGGAAATGATATCCTCACCCACGGACATCTCCACCCCGCAGGTAAAGGTGCTCCCCACGGCGGAGGCGGGAAAAATAGCCGACCTCCTCAGCAGCGGCACGGAGGCTTTTCTCATTAAGCTTAACTGCGATATGCAGGGGGCTTTGCTTTTCATCTTCCCCTATGCATTCATCGAGCGGCTTGCGGGCACATTTTTCCCCGATGTGTCGGTAAAAAGCAAGGGGGACGCTAACGAAATGGTAATGTCGGTGGTGCGGGAAACGGTGAATATCTGCGCCGCCGCATATGCCAACAATTTTTCAATAATGTCGGGTATGACGGTAGATATATCCGTTCCCGAAAGCGTCACAGCCCCCTCGGGAGAAATTGCCGCCATAAACGGGGGAGCGGCGAATGCCTGCTTTGTGAACAACGCCATTACGATAAACGACTGCGGAAAGGCATTTAATATCCTGTTTTTCCCCGAGATGAAAACAATTCAGGATTTTATGGGCAGAATAGGTATAGAGTGCTGATGATAATTAATATTATAGCACAAATGTTCCTAAATGTCAAGAGGTACCGGAAAGTTTGTTCCGAAGAATTTTTCGCTGTAACAATTTGCCCCTGTGATTTGTTCTATTTACAGAAACAAAAATACGGAGGGATATTTTATGAAATATTTTCCTGTCACGGCAGTCATACTGTCAGCACTTCTCCTCACCGCCTGCGGTCCTCAGGACATAGATGCGGAGCCTACCGATACCCTGCAAATGCCCGTGGAGACGGAGAGGACAGTGCCCGTCACCGTTCTGTCTGAGACAGTCTCAGACCTGTCGGAACCTGCTCCCGAAACGCTTTCGCCTGCCGATTACGGCGAGAAGATAGACACTCTCAGACTTGACTGGATAAATACGGAAATAAGCCTGTATTTTTCGGGAACGGCAGAGGGCGATGCTTACAGCGGTACTCTTACCCTCGTTTCTGCTTCGGAGGACGGCACCCGATACGGCTGCAAAATTTTTGACAATGAAGCTTTCACCCTCGCACCCCCCGAACATTCGGAAAATATCGGCAGATTTTCGGACAAAGGCTTTCTTAATGGGGAAAGCACCGAGGTCATTTCCTTTTCACGAATTGACGGCGGCAGAAAATATCTTCGCCTGTTCGAGCTTGAAAAGGATAAAAGCCTTGTGCCCATATCGGTCATTCCCGACGATGACTACAGCGATATAATCACAGGGGAATATGAATTTGCCTCGGAAAAATTTAATTTCAACGCCAACGCAGTTGTAAATTATGATGATCCGATCACCTATTCGGGCGACATAAACGATTATGCATTTGCCTGCTTTGACTATGGGGAAAATAATTATTATGAATGGCTCATTGACCTTAAAACGGACACCGCATACATCGCAGGCAGCCTTGATTTTCACCGTGATGATGAGGTGACCGATGCTGTCAGACATCTATGGGAAATTTACCTTTTTGCCAATGGGTATGAGATGAGCTTCGGCAGTGCATACAGTGAATATCTTGAATTTATGAGCGGCGATGAGACGGGCGAAACAGGCTATTACAGAGTATCTCCCAAGCTTGCGTCAAATCGCAGGGAGCTTATGGACTTTGTGAGAGAGCCTTTTACCGATGAGTGTGCCGATTCTCTGTACCTGACCGAGGAGGAGCTTTTTGAGGGCAGCGACCCCATATTCACGGAGGACAGCGAGGGGCTTGTGTATATTAATAGCTACCGTGGCGTACCCACTCACATTGATTATGACGGCTATGACACCGTAAGGGTCACGGTTTCCGAGGGAGCTACGGTCAATGCCTTAGCATACGGCAGCAGTGTGGACGGGCTGTATCCGATAAGGTTTGAATTTATCACGCAGGACGGCAGGCTGACAGCAAGCAGTGTCAAAAGTTTATCTTACGATTATATGGGGACGTTTTTTTCAAGCCGTTTTGCCGACGGAGCTATCAGCACCGAAGAGCTTCTGAACCCCTTTGACGTAAAGGCGGGGGAGAGCTATGAGGTGGAAATAAGCGCACTCTCAGCCAATTTCATAAAGTCCGACAGCGGCGATGGCATAATTTGCAGGCTTGAAAGAGCTGAGGATTTTTCGGGCACAGACCTTTCCACATTTTACACAAGCGAAAGCACAGAGGTATTCCCATATTATCATACCGAAAAATTCACCCTCACCCCCGAGGAAAGCGGCAAGTATATTTACTGGGCGGGAGCGAGGTATATTTCCGAGGACGGAGAGGTAAGAGACGTATTTCTCGGACCGCAGATAGTTCACGTTAGATAACCTGAAAGGAAGAATTTATTATGAAGCTTCTTGCAATTGACGGAAACAGCATTATGAACCGTGCATTTTACGGCATAAAGGCTCTTTCAAATAAAAAAGGAGTGTTCACAAACGCTCTCACAGGCTTTATGAACATTTATCTGAAAACAGCCGCAGACCTTTCCCCCGATGGCTGTGCGGTGGCGTTTGACCTTAAAGAGCCTACCTTCCGTCACAAGGCAAATGCGGCTTACAAGGCCACAAGGCACGGTATGCCCGATGAGCTTGCGATGCAGATGCCGCTTATCAAGGAGCTTCTTGGGGATATGGGAATAAAGGTGCTTGAATGTTCGGGGTATGAAGCCGATGATATTTTAGGAACGCTTTCGACCCTCGGAAAGGGCGATGACAGCGTTTATATCCTCACTGGAGACAGGGACAGCTTACAGCTTATAAATGATAATGTTACCGTTATGCTTCACACCACAAAGGAGCTTATAAAATGCACTCCCGAGAAATTTGCCGAGATGTATGACGGGCTGTCACCCATTCAGCTTATTGACCTGAAAGGGCTTATGGGAGACAGCTCCGACAACATAAGCGGCGTTAAGGGCATCGGAGAGAAAACTGCCCTTTCCCTTATCAAGGATCACTCATCGGTGGAGAACCTGTATGAGAAGCTTGCGGCGGGAGAGGTCACAGCCACAAAATCCGTTATTGCAAAGCTCACCGCAGGGGAAAGTGACGCAAAGGAGAGCAAATGGCTTGCGACTATCGTGAAAGATGCGCCCATAAGCCTTGACCCTGCCGATTATGCATATGCCGACCGTGACGAGGGAGCATTGTCCCGTCTGCTCACGGAGCTTGAGATGACAAAGCTTATGGACAGGCTTGGCGTGAAGCCCTCGGCGGCTCTGAGCGATATCCCCGAGGAGGAAAAGGAGCCTGAGGTGGATTATAACATAACTGTTATGAATGCCGCCGATATCAAGGGCGAATTTGCTTTTATACTTTCTCAGACCGAAGAAAAAACAGTCCTTTACACGGCTTATGAAAACAAGCTGTCGGTTTTTGAAGATGAAAGTGACATCAAGTCGCTGCTTTCCTCGGAATACAGAAAAATGACCTTCGGGGCAAAGCCTGTTTATCACTATATGCTGGAGCGTGGCGGCGAGCTTAAAAATATAACTGCGGACGCCGATATCTCGGGATATCTTTTAAATGCCTCCGCTTCGGAATATACCGTAAAGGGGCTTTGCGCAGAATACGGCTGTCCCGATTATGAGAATTTAGGAGAATATTCTGACGTTGCCGCTCTCCCTGCGTTATGCCGCCGTCTTGATAAGGAGCTTGCAGATATCGGTTCGGACAAGCTGTGCCGTGAGGTGGAGCTGCCCCTTACCTGTGTGCTTGCGTCAATGGAGCATTTTGGCGTTAAGGCGGACACTGAGGGCATAAGGAAATTCGGCGAGACCCTTTCGGAGGAAATCGACGGGCTTGAACAGCAGATATATTTCCGTGCGGGAAAGAAGTTCAATATCTCGTCCCCGAAACAGCTGGGCGTTATCCTCTTTGAGGAAATGGGGCTGCCCTCGGGCAAAAAGACGAAAACGGGCTATTCCACAGGTGCGGAGGTGCTTGAAGAGCTTCGTGACAAGGACCCCATTATTGATATGATACTGACCTATCGTCAATACACAAAGCTCCGTTCCACATATGTTGAGGGACTGTTAAAAGCAGTGGCGGCGGACGGACGCATTCACTCGGTATTCAAGCAGACTGAGACGAGGACGGGACGGATATCCTCCACCGAGCCAAATTTGCAGAACATTCCCGTCCGCACGGAGCTTGGACGGAATATGAGAAAATTTTTCGTCAGCGAAAACGGCAGGGTGCTCATTGATGCGGACTACAGCCAGATCGAGCTGAGAATACTCGCACATCTGAGCGGCGACAAAAATATGCAGGCAATTTTCAACGGCGGCGGCGATATCCACACATCAACGGCGGCACAGGTATTCGGTATGCCTGAGGATATGGTAACGCCTGAGATGCGCCGTGCTGCAAAGGCGGTAAACTTCGGCATTGTTTACGGCATCAGCGCATTTTCCCTTTCAAAGGACATTGATGTTTCCGTGGCAAAGGCGGACAGATACATCAAGAGCTATCTTTCAAATTTCAGCGGCGTTGCAGCGTTTATGGACAAGGCTGTTGCAGATGCCACTGAAAAGGGATATTCCGAAACTATCTTCGGCAGACGGCGCTATATCCCTGAGCTTGCAGCGAAAAACAAGAACATTCAGAGCTTCGGCAGGCGTGCGGCGATGAATGCGCCCGTTCAGGGAGCGGCTGCGGACATCATCAAAATTGCTATGGTCAAGGTATGGCGCAGACTGAGGGACGAAAAGCTTGATGCACAGCTTATTTTGCAGATACACGATGAGCTTATAATCGAGGCTTCGGAAAAGGACGCTGCAAGGGCGGCGGAAGTTCTCGGCGAGGAAATGCGCAATGCCGTGAAGCTTGATGTCCCTCTCACTGCGGACGTTGAAACGGGAAAAAGCTGGTTTGAATGCCACTGATCTTATGAAAAGGGAAGAATTAAAATGGATATAAAATTTCATCTGCCTGATTTTTACAGGCATTTCAGACTCAACCTCACTTTAGCCGAATATATGAAAAGAAATCCGCAGAAATTCCGTGAGGGTGTGAAAATTGGCTCGGTTTACGGCGCATTTCCCAATATGACCTGGAACGGCGGACGGTATTTGCAGGGAAACGCTGACCCACGCATTCTCAGGGAAATTCTGAACCAGTTCAATCAGCGTGGCATTCCCTGCCGATTTACGTTCACAAACCCTCTCATAACTATGGAGCAGCTTTCCGACCCTTTCTGCAACGCCATACTGAAAGCGGCGGACAACGGGCTTAACGAGGTCATTGTTTTCTCACCTATGCTGGAGGATTACATCAGGGAGCATTATCCTGATATCCCCATAACAAGCTCCACCTGCAAGCAAATTGAAAATTACGACGAGCTTTGCGCAGAGATGGACAAGGATTATTCTCTTGTGGTGCTGGACTACAACTTCAACAATAATTTTGATGTACTGGAAAAGCTCCCACACAAGGAAAAGGCGGAGCTGCTCATAAATCCCTGCTGCGACCCTGCCTGCAAGAGGCGTGGGGAGCATTACCGCTCTATCGGCAGGAGCCAGATTGCTCTCACCGAGCATATGAAAAAAAGGACTGGAACGCCGTATGACCCCGAGCCTTTCGAGTGCCGCTGTATGCAGAAAAATCTTTATCAGACCATAAATTCGCCACTGCACATATCCCCCGATGCCATATACGGAAAGTACGCTCCTATGGGCTTTGAGAACTTCAAGATTGAGGGCAGGAGCGTGCCCGATGTGAATGTTCTTGAAAATTACATCTATTATATGGTGAAGCCCGAATTTAAGGACGAGGTGAGACTTGAACTCCTCCTTTCCCTTACCAACAAGATAAAGTATTTCGGATAAGTTTTTTATACTAAGAACCAATTAAAAACTGTACAAAAAATCGAGCATCTGTCTCTTATACAC
>ERZ1026848.570-NODE-570-length-20573-cov-7.750463_pt1 | contig 20573 bp, 18 predicted proteins | sample MGYA00380154_ERZ1026848 | MGnify/ENA primary metagenome ERZ1026848 (study PRJEB33269, sample SAMEA4719790) | human gut metagenome | biome: human-associated habitat; feature: organic feature; material: feces | place: Cameroon | collected 2013-10 ...
CTTCGTCGGCAGCGTCAGATGTGTATAAGAGACAGCGCCAAATAATGCTGTTTATACCGAGGAAAAATGCAAAATAGGGGGGCAATAAATTGAATAAAGACAATTTACATAAACTGATAAACAGATATACGGATAATTACTATACGATAAACAATTCAGAGCATGACGAAGTGTTTAAATGGGCTGCGGCTAAGCAATTTCGCGATGTCTGGTTCTCTGATAAGTATAAGAATATACCGTTTGCCCGAAAGTTTAACGATGCAAAAAAAGCATGCTCAATATTGATAGATAATAAACAGGTTTCTCCGACAAACGGGATTGTAAAAATGGCTGAGGCAGCACCGAATGAAGTTGAAAGCCTTTTTGAAAACGTGTTATTTTCGAATTTTACAGACCCGAAAACAATTCAAAACAATATGGACAAGTTCCTTGAGGGAATCGAAATAATAAGACAAAGGTATTTTCCGCAATGCTGGAAATACAAGCAGGACCGACACGCAGTATCGTGTTATCTGTATTTTTATGCTCCGGAAGTCAATTATATCTATCGATACAGAGAAGCTGAAGAATTTGCTAAATACACAGAATTCGGATTTGATTTGGGCAGCGGTGAGAGCTTTTCTTTGCCGAACTACTATAAGCTGTGCGATATAATCGTCGATGCATTAAAAGAGCATGAGGATTTAATATCCAAATACAAAAAGCTGATTAAGGATAACGATAAATACTATTATGACAAGAGCTTACATTTACCGGCTTTTGATTTGATGTATTGCTGCAGAACATATAATTTTTATTCGGGCTTAGAGCATAAAGCTAAAAAAGACAGTATTAAAGAGTATAAGCTTGAGATGCTCCGCGAAAAGGAGAAAAAGGATTACGAAGAAAAAATTGATAACTTGCGCAATCAAATTTATAAAATTGAATCGCAAATGGACGAATACGGAGATATTTCAATTCTCAATGTTGAAGTAAACCATAAAATCTACGGTGTGGGAACGGTTGTTTCTCAAAATGCAAATAAAATTACAGTCGTTTTTCCCGACGCCGAAAAGAAATTGAATTTTGTTATAAACAAAAAGTACAGTATGCGTCCGACTTTTCTTGATGACGATGAGATTGTTGAGGCGTTTACGCAATATGATTTGTTAAACGAGAAAAAGAAGTCCTTGCTACGGGAATTATCCCATTTGGAAAAGAAATGATGATTTTAAGTCAACGCTGCCCAGAGCAACGCGATTGTATAATATCATACGGTACCTGCCGATTGTGAGGTCGTGAATGCAGATATGAGGAAGAAAAACATTGCAATGACCGGAAATTTTATAGTGATGGTATTGCTGATTCTCGGAGCGGCCGCATATTACATATTAAAATGGGCTTTTAAGCTGTTGTGCCTGATAACGGCGGCAATCGTAAAGGCTGTGGGGAATGCTGTCAAAAAGCACAGGAGAAAGAAAGCCGAAAAGGACATTACCGACGTCCCGTTTGTCGATACCGAATTAAATATCGAAGAGACTTCAACAGCTCCGGCGGAAGTGAGCAGGGAGAAATTAGGCTTATTTGATAAGAGAATTTATGACGGCCTGTTCCGCCCCTTGATACGAGAACGCGGAGAAGCATATTGCTCCGACGGCAAAATCAGAGACCTTAAAGAAACGGGGACTCATTATTCCTGCATTGTAAAAGGTACCGCCGACTATAACGTTGAGCTTTCATTCGGAGGCAACGACAAAATAGTAAGTATGAGCTGCACATGCCCTTATTATACGGAGAGAAAGCAAAACTGTAAGCACATATATGCACTTTTGTATAAGGTGAAATGCGGCGAAAACAAGCAAAAAATTATTGAGGAGATAAACCGGCAGATAAAAGGCTGTAAAACAATGATTAAAAATGCGGAATGTTATTTAGAAAAAAATAAGCAGCATTTTCCGTCTTCGACTGTTAAGGAATTTAAACGCTATTCAAGGCTGTATAGCCTAAACGTGCAAGATTACGAAAAAATCCGCTTTGGGAATTTATCGGAGGAAATACTGCTGCGCCGTCTGAACAGCTTATTTGCCGTTTCCTTTGAGCTAAGGCAGAAAATAAAGCGCACATTAAGCGAAGAAATTGTCGAATCCGATACGGTTACTCCCGAGGACGGACAATTAAACGAGAACAAAACCGAGCTTATGAGCGGATTGGCGGGCTTTATGGTTTTTGATGAGCTGATGACGGATTGTTCCGATGAAAAAGATAACTCCTACGATGAAAAGCTTGAAGCGGAAATGAATTCTTATTGCCTGGAGGATTGGCAAAAGGAGCTGGTAAGAAACGGCAGCTATGATGTCTGGAGCTTTGATGAGGAGGAGTTGGAGGAGGACGATTACTATTTTGAGGATGACGAATAAAGCCCTTGAGCAGAGCATTATTCTCTCTTTGCATATATATTATGTTTCAGCTGTTATTGACTTAGCGGCGAAAGTGTGTTATATTACATACCGATAAAACAACGTATGGATTTTTCCGGTCTTAAAAAGATGTGTTTTCGCCATGCAATTATTCGATTTTTGAGTAATTGCGTGGCGTTTTTAATTGAGAAAAAACGCTCGGATTCGAAAGGCAGATGTATTTGTATGAACGAAAAATTTATGAAGGAAAAGCCTGTTTTTCCGCTTATTATGTCTATGGCCACACCCATGGTAATATCAATGCTTGTCAATTCTCTTTATAATATAGTGGACAGCTTTTTTGTCGCCAAAATAGGCGAGGACGCTATAACCGCTCTGTCGCTTGTCTATCCGGTGCAAAACCTCGTCAATGCGCTTGCAATAGGCTTCGGAGTGGGGCTTAATGCCGTTATCGCGTTTCACCTCGGCGCAGGCGAAAAAGAGGCGGCCGATACCGCCGCCACGCACGGATTTTTGTTCTCAATACTCCACGGCATTATCGCCGCCGCAGTCAGCATTCCGATTATGCGCCCGTTCCTTAAAATGTTCACGCAGTCCGAAAACGTAATTTCGCTCGGAGTGCGCTATTCAACAATAGTTTTTTCGTTTTCGATTGTAATTATGATAAGCCTTGCATACGAAAAAATCTTCCAAGCTGTCGGCAGAATGAATGCCTCCATGGCAGGACTTATGACGGGCTGTATTGTAAATATCGTACTTGACCCGCTTTTGATATTCGGCATAGGTCCTTTCCCGAAAATGGGAATTGACGGTGCCGCTCTTGCGACAGGCATAGGGCAGGTTAGCACGCTTTTGCTGTATGTGGTTTTGTACGCCGTGAAAAAACCGAGCGTAACCATAAACCGCAGGTACTTAAAACGTAATAAGGTTATAGACCGTAAGCTGTATTTTGTGGGTATCCCGGCGGCAATAAATCTTGCTCTGCCGTCACTTCTTGTGTCAAGCCTTAATGCAATGCTCGCTTCGTTTTCACAGATATATGTTGTTGTGCTCGGCGTCTACTATAAGCTTCAGACGTTTTTATATCTTCCCGCCAACGGTATAGTGCAGGGTATGCGGCCGATAATAGGCTACAATTACGGTGCTGCCGAGCATAAAAGAGTTAAAAAAATCTACGATATAACGCTTGTGCTGACGGCAGGCATAATGTTATTCGGTACTGTGCTATGCCTTGCGTTGCCGCATAAGCTGATAGGAATGTTCACCGATAATCCGGAAACGATAAACGCAGGCAAAAAGGCACTCAGAATAATCAGTGCCGGGTTTGTTGTTTCGTCAATTTCCGTAACGTCGTCCGGAGCTCTTGAGGGACTCGGCAAGGGTGTTGAATCACTTATAATATCACTTTGCAGATATGCGGTGATAATAATCCCGACAGCCTTTGTTTTGACGCGGATATTCGGCGCAGACGGTGTTTGGAACGCCTTTTGGATAGCAGAAGCCGCGTCAGCCGTGATTTCCGCCGTTGTTTATAAAAAGGCGGTCGGCAATAAGCTGAATTCACGCAGAGCCGAAAGCAATTATTGATTTGTGTATATTGTCTTAAAATAATTGACATCGCTCTCGCCATGGCATATAATTTGCACATAATAATGCGCATAACGTTTTGGAGGTTTTCCGAGACTTTCATTACTGTGATTTATGCGATAACGTAAGGGGCGATAAAATGAATACGGTAAAATTAAAAACCGAGTGCGGAGACATTGTAGGGCTCGATAACGGCAGATATGTTGAGTTTCGCGGCATAAAGTACGCCGACGCGGGCAGGTGGGAGTATCCCGTTGTTAACGAAAAGTGGGACGGAGTATATGACGCGACCGCTTTCGGCGATTGCTGCTACCAGCACCGCGGTTTTGAGGATGACGCAAAGGTTAATCCGTTTTATCACAGGGAATTCAGGCGCGGTATGAGCTTTACATACAGCGAGGATTGTCAATATCTCAATATCATTGCACCTAAAAACGCAAAAAAATGTCCCGTTTTGCTGTATATACACGGCGGTTCTTTTACGGGCGGCAGCTCAAACGAGGGGCACATCAGCGGTAAGGCATATGCCGAAAATGACATTGTTTTTGTCTCCGTGAATTACCGTCTCGGGCCGTACGGCTTTTGTTCTCACCCTGATGTCGCCGATGAAAACGGAGTGTGCGGTAATTTTGGCCTTTTTGACCAAGCTGCGGCTCTTAAATGGATAAAAAACAACATTTCTTCCTTCGGCGGAGATCCCGACAGAATAACCCTTTTGGGGCAGAGCGCAGGAGCTATGAGTGTAGATGTGCTTCTGTCAAGCCCGCTTACAAGGGATATGGTGTCGGGTGCCGTTATGTTGAGCGGAGCCGCGCTTCAACGAGCTTTGTCACGTCCGCTCTCGCCGCAAAAGATGAAAAAATTCTGGGACGAAATAATCAAAAATGCCGGTAAAACAAGCCTTTCCGAGCTTAAAGATACGGACGAGAAAACCCTTTACTATGCATGGCTCAAGGCGTGCCGCGACGAGGGGATTAAAAGCACACTCTCTTACACGCTTCCGTGTGAAGACGGAAGGCTTCTTACGAAAGACACGTTTAATATAAAAACAATAAGCGCAATGCCGAAAATACTCGGCGTTACAACTGCGGATATGATACCGATAGTTTTAAAACTGCTTGTGAAAAAGTGGGTGCGAAACGATAAGGGCAGTAAATGCTTTGTCTATCTTTTTGCGCGCGATTTGCCGGGCGATAACTGCGGCGCATGGCATTCGAGTGACTTGCCGTATGTGTTTGCAACTCTCAAAAACGGCTGGCGGCCGTTTACCGATATCGACTATCTCATATCGGAGCAAATGGTGGCGGCAATCAGTGCTTTTGTAAAGTGCGGAGACCCGAATTGCAGGGAAATCCCGACCTGGAAGCCCGGAACGCACAAGGTGATGAATTTCTGCGAAAAGACGCGCCTTGCAGGCTGGAAGACCGCAACGCTTATAAAAAATACACTCTTCAATAAGGGACCGGTGCTGTAATGAAGTTTTCATATGATTTTAAGCTGTCCGAGCACAGCGGCAGCAGCAGAGTATACGTTTGCGGCGATATTACGGCGCGTATTGACTTCTTGAGCGGCAGTATGATGCGCGTCGCCTTATTTCACGACGGCTGTAAAATGCTGCCTACCTTTACCGTGGATCCGCAAAACGAATTCCTCACGGAGGGAAGGGATAAGCTGAGCCTTGACGGTTTTCCGATGTTTACTCCTAAGGTGAAAGAAAATGCAAAGGGCGAGTGCTTCTCTTTGGAAAATGTCGAAGCAGAGCTTGATACGCATAATTTTGTGCTGAGCTATAAAAAGGACGGCAAGCTTCTTTTTGCCGACAGAGCACCGCTTGCCTATAATTTTCAGAACGAATTCGGAAACGGTATATATCATTATGTAACTCGCGAAAAGGGCGAAAAAATATACGGTCTCGGCGATAAGGGAGGCAGCGTCAATAAGGCGGGGCGCACCTTTCGCATAGAGACGAGCGACAGTATGGGTTATGATGCGGAAACGTCGGACCCGCTTTATAAGCACGTGCCGTTTTATATGTGTGAAAATTCCGTCGGTTGCTATGGCATCTATTATGATACGTCCGACAGTGCCGTTATGGATCTCGGAAGAGAAATAAATAATTATTATCCCGCTTTCAAGTTCTTCAAAAGCGATGACGATTGTCTTGTTTATTATGTGTTCTTCGGCTCAAAGCTTGAAATTTTAAGGCAGTATTGCTCTCTTTGCGGAAAACAGACGCTGCCTCCGAAATGGAGCTTTGATTATTGTGCCAGCACCATGGCTTATACCGACGCGCCGAATTCCGAAGAGCAAATGTATGGATTCCTCAGAAAGCTTGATACCTTAAATATGAGCTGCGGCGGATTTTATCTGTCCTCGGGCTATACCTCCGTCGGTGACCTGCGTTGCGTTTTTAATTGGAATTATGATAAATTCCCGAATCCCGCAAAGTTTATTGAACGTTTTAACGGCGAGAAAATTCACTTGATACCCAATATCAAGCCTGCCTTCTTGACATCGCACCCTATGTATGATGAAATAGCCGAAAAAGGACTTTTTGTAAAGAATGAAGACGGCACACCGTTTGTAACCGAGTTTTGGGACGGTATGGGCAGTTACATTGATTTTACTCTTCCGGAGGGCTTTAAGTTTTGGCACGACAATGTTGCGGCAAAGCTTCTGGACTTCGGAATAGACGCCACTTGGAACGATAACAACGAATTTGATATAAAAGATACCGACGCTGTGGCAAACGGCTTTAAAGACGGTAGCGTAAAGGCGAGCAGAATAAGACCGATACTCACGTATCTTATGGTTGCCTCCTCGTACTCGGCGCAAACAGAAAAATATCCGGGCAAAAGACCGTTTTTATCGACACGAAGCGGCAGCAGTGCCGTAAGACGTCTCGCAACCACCTGGTCGGGTGACAATTTTACATCGTTTCATGACCTGCGTTATTGCCATTACATAGGTATGACGCTGTCTTTGTCGGGATTTTTCTTCTACGGGCATGACCTCGGCGGTTTTTCGGGCGATATGCCGTCACGGGAGTTGCTTTTAAGATGGATGCAGCACGGCATTTTCGAGCCGAGATTTACAATACATTCGTGGAATTCGGACGGCTCCGCAACTATGCCGTGGAGCTATCCGGATGCCGTTCCTGCCGCACGAAAGATAATGGCGGAAAGAAAAAAACTCATTCCTTATCTTTATAATTCAGCTTTTTTATCTGTCGAAAACGATGTGTCGATGACATCTCCGTTGTTCCTCTACTATGATGACAGAGAGATAGATTGCGACAGCACATCGTTCCTCGTGGGCAGAGATATTCTCGCTGCGTGTATTCTTGATGAGGGAGTGAGCGAAACCGAGGTTTACCTACCCAAAAACGAAATTTGGTATTTAAACGAGAAAGTGTACGACGGCGGTACGTCCGTGATACTGAATATTCCGCCCGACGGTGAGGTACCGTATTTTGTGCGAGGCGGAAGCGTTATAGCTACCGATGAGGGAGAGTACGGTTTTAAATCCTCGGAAGAATTAAGGCTTACCGTGTATCCGTTAAGGAGCGGCAGCTTTAAATCGGAATTCTTTACAGATGACGGCGAGAGCTTTGCGTATAAAACAGGCGATTGCGTTCACTTGCTGTTCACCGTGGATTGTGACAGCGAGTATGTCAGAGTTCATATCGAGAATATCGGTGAAAAATCATTTATCCCGGATATTGTGCTTTGCGACGCCGACGACAGAATACTGACGGTAGAATAATACATTGTAAATTACAAAAAAGAGCCTCGGATATGCTTGTTTTCAGCGTATCCGAGGCTCTGTTGTTAACGAGGCGAGCGAGCCGTAGGGAATATTTACACCGGCGTACATCATACCGGAGACAAGACCGAGTGTCAGCAGTCCGCCCATGTCGCCCATGGCGTAGCCTATTTTGTCTTTAAAGGTTATGCCGTGCATAGCTTCTTTTGTTTTACTCATAAATTTCCTCTCGTTTTTGTATTTTAATCTCCTTTGCTTTTGCCGTTTGTTTTCCGATAACTCGATAGAATGATGCCAAATAGTGTAAAGCAAACTGCATTTACACACAAGCCTTTTATATGCCGAGCTTGAAAGAAATACGCTGTATATCGCCTTTATAAGCTGTAGCAGCTTATCTTTCAAGCCTATAAAAATCAGAATTCCGTAAAGTATTATACTTTACACGGCTGCGGATAAGTTAATTTCACTCGCGAAAAATCCACAGCAGAGCCGTAAATGACATATTGGAATTATAATACAAAAAATACGGCAACCAATCACACTAATTAAGCGTTGCATCTAAAACTGCAAGCTATAGTATTATTTCTTTTAAGGATAAGCTTGAATGAAAAGCCGTTTTTTAACCTATTCTTAATAATTTCGGCTTCTGTTTGTAATTTTGCGGTGTTATATTTTGTATCGTAACGAAGAAAATATAATCTTGTCTGATTGTAAGGAGAAATTCAAATGAATATACAGTATGATTTTAAGCCTGCCGTTTCGGATATGCGAAAAGAGAAAATAAAGAGCCGCCTGTTCGGATTGTTTATAACATTATTTATAATGTCGGCTCTGTTTATAAAAATGTTCGTTTTTGTTCCCGTGCTGAATGAGCACCCTACATTGGGCGATGATAGAAACGGTGCCTCCCATGTTATGGCAGCTGACAATATTCCGCAGAATATTATGCCGTAAAACCGAACCTCCGAAAAAAATACTTTTGCGACTGCCGTGCCGGGTGCACAGCGGTCGCTTTTTTCTACATATTATATATAGAATTCGCGTTGTGCAATCGCACTAAAAAAACGCGATGTAAACCGTCGTTTTGTACTAATATACAAAAGTTGTAGGAAGTGACAAAAAATTCAGCTCAACTATTGACAAAACGACAATGCGGCTGTAAGATGTGTACAAATAAAGAAAGCAATACTTGTGCAATAGATACAAAGCGAGGAGCTAAAATGGCAGAAATCATCAGATCAATGAATTTAGTAAGCGTGTTTAAACAGGAAAAAGGCGTAAAACGCTTTTTTATGATGATATTCAGCATACTGCTTATGGGCTTCGGTATTTCGCTTTTCTCTTATTCCGATATGGGCGTTGACCCGTTCACATCAATGAATATGGCGATAAGCGGCAAAATCGGTATCAGCTTCGGCTTTTATCAGATGTGCATCAACTGCGTTATTCTTATTGCAATTGCTTTTCTCGGCAGACGACTTATCGGCTTCGGCACGGTAGTCAATATGGTCGGCGTCGGTTATATCTGCGAATTTTTCACCTCGCTGTACGACGCGCATTTGTCTGTAGAAAAAACCCTTGCTTTACGCTTAGTCTTAATGCTCTTCGGCGTAATATTCCTCTCTCTTGCGGCTTCGATGTACTTTACTTCCAATCTCGGAGTTGCTCCCTATGACGCCACGGGCTTTGTTCTTGATGACAGGACTAAGATTAAATATAAATGGTGCAGAGTCATAACAGACCTTGTCTGCACGGCTGTCGGATTTGCTTTCGGCGGACCTGTCGGTGTCGGCACTGTAGTTACCGCCTTTATGATGGGCCCGGTAGTTGCATTTTTCAACAAGCATGTGTCGGAAAAACTGCTTGCCGCAAAAATGCCGAGACTCGTCGTTCACGTCTACGACCTTCGCCGTTTCGGCGGTGGGGTAATATCCTCAAACGGCAAATTCGCAGCATAAACCCGCTTATTCCATTTCCTCTCTTTTTATACACTTTTCTACGGCAGATTGTCTGCCACGGCTGCTTTTTGTTCTCCACACTTAAAGCAGTAAAAAATACCACCGTCAGGTGGTATTTTTTTGCCTTTTTCCGGGTTTTGTGTATTGTGTATATCAGACTCGCGCAATGTACCCGTGCAGTAGGTCCGAAGCAAACTTAAGCGGCCCTAAAAACAAACCGATTGCCTTATGTTCGTTTTCTTGACAAATGATGTGTAAGTTTGTTATCATATAAAAAGGTAATTATGCTATTTGGTTTTGGAGGAAAAAAGATGTTGACCGATAACTTATGTATGGGTTGTATGAGAGAGCTTGGGGAAGAAAAGGTTTGTCCCCATTGCGGCTTGCATGCGGATTTTGTTCAGGAGTCTCCGCTTTTGCCGCTTAGAACGGTTATCAACGACAGATATATTATAGGTAAAGCCATTTCAACTGGAGGAGACGGCGTAACATATATCGCGTGGGACCGTGAACGCAATGTCGCGGTAGCCGTAAGAGAGTTCCTTCCGCTTGAGCATGTTATCCGTGAATTCGGCGATAGGGCAATAACCGTTAAAAAGGACAGCTCTCTTGTGGTTCACGACGGTATAATGGCGTTTTTGGAGCTTTGGCGCAAAATCGCAAGACTTCGTGATCTCTCGGCGTTAAAGCCCGTTGTTGACATAGTTACCGAAAATAATACTGCGTACTCCGTTTCCGAATACATAGAGAGCATAACGCTGCGCGATTTCCTTTTGAAGAGCCGCACGGGCTATCTCGGCTGGGATCAGGCAAAGACGCTTTTGATGCCTGTGCTTTCAACTCTTGCCACAATGCACGAGGCAGGAATTTATCACCTCGGCATTTCACCCAACACGCTTCTTTTAGGGCGTGACGGCAAGCTGCGGCTCACGGGCTTTATGATATCCGATGCGCGACTTACAAATACCGACTTTAACGCCGAGCTTATAAAGGGATATGTTCCGTATGAGCAGTATGACCCGAACGGCAAGGTGGGTGCCTGGTCCGATGTATATGCGTTTACGGCGGTTGTTTACAGAACACTTATAGGAAGCACTCCCGACGATTCGAGTGAGCGCGTGGTGAACGATAAGCTTTTAATTCCGGCAAAATTCGCCGAGATTCTTCCCGCATATCTTGTAAGTGCCATACACAACGGTCTTCAGCTTCAGCCCGAGGACAGAATAAGAACCGTTGATGACCTCCGTGAGCAGCTTTCCGGAAGTCCGAGCACCATGGCGACAAATAAAATAAAATATGAAACTCCCATAGAGGACGCTCCCAAAAAACAAGAGCAGCCTACCACAACCGCGGATGAGGAGGCGGAGCGTAAGCGCCGCGAAAAGCTGCGTCGTGAGCAGGAGCGAAAACAGGAACAGACCAAAACTCTGCTCATAACCTTTGGGGTTTGCGTTGCAATAGGGCTTGTGGTTCTCGGCGGCTGGCTTTTTGCTACCCGTGAAAAGGCGCAGAAGGACAATACAACTCCTACTGAGGAGGTTTCGCTTGTCTCCGTTCCCAACTTTGCGGGGCAGAGCTATACGAGAATTTCGACAGACGAGGTTCAAAATCAGCGCTTTAAGATTACGGCCAAATATGAATATAACAACAAGGTGAACGTAGGATATATTATTTCTCAGAGTATAGAAGAGGGCCAGCAGGTTCCATACGGCACCGAGCTTGTACTTACTGTCAGCAAGGGCACGGAGTATATTGATATACCGGATGTTTCCGGCAAGGATTACGCCGATGCGGAAAAAACTCTTACGGATGCCGGATTTACTGTCAAAAAGGTTGAAAAATCAAATGACGGAACACATCAGGCAGGCAAGGTAATAGCCTCCACTCCGAGTGCGGGCACATCGGCAGAGAGCGGCAGCGAAGTGTATCTTCAGGTTTGGGGTGCGGCTCCTACAACAACCTCGGCGTCAACTACAAAATCCTCAAACGGCTTCGGTATAGATTTTCCGAGAATCTTTTGATACAAATCTATATGAGGCTTAAATAAAACTAAAGGACTGCAAGGTATAATTCCTTGCAGTCCTTTTTTATGCTTTAATCTTTTCTTACTTTTTTATTTCGGCGACAAGACGGTTGATTTTCTCGGCCAGAGCCTTGATTTTCGGGTCGTCCTTACTTACGGGAAGCATCGGAAGTCTCGGAATACCGCAGTCTATGCCGTACCTGAGAGTCATAACCGCTTTGCACGCTCCGTACAGAGAGCCGAATGACAAAAGCTCGTAAATGCAGTCGTTTATTTTTGTCTGCATTTTTCTTGCGTTTTCGATATCGCCGTTTTCAATAAGCCTTGTAAGCTCAAGATAAAGCTCCGGCATGGTGCCGTATGTACCGCCTATGCCTGCCGTTGCGCCCATAAGCCTGCCGGCAAGCAGCTGCTCGTCCGGGCCGTTGAATATGACAAAATCAGGACCCGCGATTTTTCTGAATCTTTCCGTCTGGCAGGTGCTTTCCGAGGAATTTTTAATGCCTATAACCTTTTCTTTTTTTGCCATTTTTGCAAAAAGCTCAAAAGACAAATCATACCCGGTAAGCTGCGGGATATTGTATATGAAGAACGGCAGCTCCGTGGAGTCCATTATTGTGTCCCAATGCTTTTCGATTGAAGCCTCCGAAAGTCTGTAATATACGCTCGGAACAGCCGAGACGGCAGAAACGCCTATTTTTTCGGCGTGACGAGCCAAAATGCACGCTTCCTTTGTGGACGCGGCTCCGACGTGTACAATAACGGCCATATCGTCGCCGGCGGCCTCTTTAACAGCCTCTGCTACCTGCATTCTCTCCTCGGTGCTCAGTAAAAAGCCTTCTCCGGTTGAGCCGCAAGCATATATTCCGTTTACCCCCAGCTGTTTGTATTTTGTCACAAGGGCTTTTATCGCGTCTGTGTTTATGTTGTCATTTTCGTCGTATATTGCGTTTAAAGCGCAAAAAACCCCTCTGTAAATCGAAGTATCGTATTTCATGGTATCATAATCACTCCAAAAAACATTTTCATATATTATATTACCGTATCGCAGCCAAAACAATGCTTTTTTTGTTTTTATATTGTATTTTTTATGAATCGGAAATATAATATAGTAAATTTGAATTTTTACAAAGGATGAAAAGACTTGACCAACGAGGAAGTTCTGACGAAAATAAAAGGCGGGCTTATAGTGTCGTGCCAGGCACTGAGCACCGAACCGCTTTGCGACCCGTACATAATGTCCATGATGGCGTACGCGGCTAAAGAGGGCGGAGCCGTAGGAATACGTGCCAACACTACGGTTGATATAGAAGCAATTAAGAAAAAGGTGGATTTGCCCATTATCGGTATAATCAAAAAGGATTATGAGGGCAGCGACGTCTATATAACTCCGACCGAAAAAGAGGTTGAGGAATTGGTGCGAACGGGCGTCGATATAATTGCCGTTGACGCCACAAAGCGTATGCGTCCGGGTAATATAACATTTGAAGAATTCTTTAAAAATATACGCAGTAAATACCCGAATCAGCTTTTTATGGCCGATACCTCTTGCTTTGAAGAGGGGGAAAAGGCTTTGGAGCTCGGCTGCGATCTTTTGGGCACAACTATGTGCGGCTATACCGAGTATACAAAGGGGCATTCGCTTCCGGCACTTGATTTAATAGAGCGTTACAGCAAGGAGCTTCGGGCAAGGGTGGTTGCCGAGGGCGGAATTTGGGCACCCGAGCAGCTTGAGGCCGCATATAAGAGCGGAGCCTATACGGCAGTTGTCGGTACCGCCATAACAAGGCCGAGAGATATTACAAGACGTTTTGTAAATGCTCTCAAGACCTTAGATGAATAAAATGCGAAAGGGTTAAAATGAAAATCTTAGCTATTGACATAGGCGGAACAGCCATTAAATACGGTATTGCAGACGAAAATTTTAATGTCTGTGAATTCTATGAAATACCGTCCGAGGCAAAGCTCGGCAGAGATCATCTTATGCTGAAGGTGCTCAGTATCGTAGGTACATATTACGGCAGCGTTGATTGTGTCGGAATCAGCACCGCGGGTCAGGTGAATTCCGAGGAGGGCAGGATAATCTTTGCAAACGAGAGCATCCCCCACTATACCGGCACCGAAATCAAAAAGATGATAACGGAAAAATATGATATACCGGTTGTTGTCGAGAACGATGTAAATTCCGCCGCAACGGCTGAAGCTGTGTTCGGCAGCGGCAAAGGTACAAGCGACTTCCTTTGCCTGACTTACGGAACGGGAGTCGGCGGAGCGGTTTGGCTCGGCGGTAAGCTTTACACGGGTCATGATTTTTCGGCTGGCGAATTCGGGCACATCGTCACACATACGGGCGGCTTGCGCTGTAATTGCGGAAATAACGGCTGCTATGAGATGTACGCTTCCACCTCGGCACTTGTCAGAATGGTCAGGGAGGGCACCGGAAAAGAGCTTACGGGGCGTGAAATTTTCGAGCCGCAAAATTTCCATAATACTGCAATAAGAGCGATAATAGATAATTGGATAGACGAAATAGTGGGCGGATTGTCTACGCTCATTTTCATATTTAATCCGGCTGTCATAATTCTCGGCGGCGGTATTATGAATGAGGATTATATAATCTCCGAGATTGATAAGCGTATTCATACAAAGGATATAAGAAGCTTTAAAACCGTGCAAATCAAAAAAGCCATGCTCAAAAATCGCGCAGGAATGCTCGGAGCGGCATATCTTGCCAAGAAAAATTTTGATAAACTGCCTAAAAACTAAAAAACGTTTCCGAACGAGGGCGTTTCCGTTTCTGCTATGTGCTCGAAACGGTAGACGCTCTCGCGGCATTTTTCAATAAGCTCATCGTAATCCTTATCTGTACTGAGCTGTCGTATCTGCTTCATAAGCATCATAAGCTCATCCATTTCGCTGTGATTGGTGTAAACGCCGAGCAGCGGACTTTTTTTATCCCACATTTTTTCCGTATCGTCGCATTTTCTTTTCATCTCGTCGGCGTCTTTGTTTTCCGCCGCTCTTATGACCTCGTTTACCGAGCAGCTCATATTGCGGCAAATGCTTTTCAGATTTACATATCCGCCTATCGAAATCGCTATTCCCGTAACGAGCATACATACGGCAATTATCAGTCTTTTCATTTTTCCTTGTCCTTTTTTAATATATTTATGTTGCCGTCCTTGTCAAGTGTCATAAGCATTACATCTTCTTCGCTCAGATGCTTGTTCTTTAGGATAGCTTTTATTTTGTCGCTGTCGGTATTACATTCGGCAAAATCGGTTTTGATTATTCTTCCGTCGCTTATGACTATACACGGAAGAGAGCTTTTCGGAGTATTTATTTTCAGCTCGCTCTTTGTGGCGGGCTGATTTTCTTTTTTGAGCAGAACGCTTAACGTACCGTCCGTCTCAACTATGGCATATTGCACCTCCGATATATCAAAAATATCTTTTTTGCGCAGAGCCTCCGCAAGGTCGTCTGTTGTAAACCTAAGCTCCTTGAGACTCTCGGCGTTGAGCTTACCGTCGCGAATGACGATAACCGGATTGCCCTGCATTACCGAGCGGAATTTAATGCTTTTCATACCTATGAAGGATACGAGCATTTCAAACCCGGAGAGTACAAAAACAGGTATAAGAGTGTTGATTAGAGGAATTTCCGTGTCCTGCATCGGTATTACTATTATCTCAGACAAAAGTATGGTAATTACAAGCTCGGCAGGCTGCAATTCTCCTATTTGACGTTTCCCGAGAACACGCATTGTAAAAATTATCAGAATGTAGAGTATCAAAGTGCGAAACAGAGTTATCAGCATAATTTCACCCACTCTTATGTTGTCCTTTTTTTGCCGAATATAAGCTTTTCTTTCGGAAATAACATAAACGGTGATAAAAATGAGCAAGTGGTTTAAAAAGGAAGTAAAAAAAATAACCGACCCCGTCGCTCCGGAGCCGGCCGAAAAAATTCGTGTGTCGAAAAGCATCACCGAGAATACAATCGGTTTAAAGAGTCGTTTCGGAAACAGCTTTGATATATTGTATAAGGAAATATCGCTTAAGGGCAACAAGGCTCTTTTTGTTATGGCGGACGGTATGTGCAATAATATGCAGGTGATATGGCAGGTTATAGGTCCTGTTTTGTTTGCGCCGAATATGCCGAATGAGCCGTCAAGGCAGGCGGATTATATCCGTGACCGAATAACCACGGGAGCCGACCAGTCGCAGACATACGATTTGGACGAGGCGATAACCGATGTATTGTCGGGGCTTATAGTTCTTTTTATCGACGGAGTTGATTTTTGTCTTGAATTCGGCGTGCAGGGCTTTCCGAAAAGAAGCGTTGATGACGCAAAGACCGAGGTACAGGAGAGAGGCTCGCATGAAGGGTTTACGGAGAGCTTTAAGGATAATGCGGCACTTTTACGCCGCAGAGTCCGTTCGCCGATAATGAAATGCGAAACGCTGACTGTCGGTACAACAAGCAAAACGAGAATTTGCGTCTGCTATATGTCGGACAGAGCGTCACAAGAGACGGTGGACAATATTAAGGCGCGTCTTAAAAAGGCAAAGCTCGATATGGTGCTCGGCAGCGGTTACATTGCACCGTTTCTCGATACACAAAGCACCTCGTTTTTTTCGGGCGTCGGCACCACCGAACGCCCGGATGTTGCCTGTGCTGAAATGGCGGAGGGGAGAGTTGTACTGCTCGTTGACGGTACGCCGTTTGCGCTGATTGTACCGTATTTGTTTGTCGAAAACTTCCAGTCCATGGATGACTACAACTACCGTCCGTATTATGCCGTGTTTATAAGGACGCTGAAATTTATATCTTTTTTGATAAGCGTGTTTTTTCCAGGTATTTATGTTGCGGTATGTACCTTCCATCAGGAGGTTTTGCCGTCGTCAATGCTGTATGATATGGCGGTGCAGGAGAGTATGACGCCGTTTCCCGTTATGGTAGAGGCTATCTTCATTCACTTTTTATACGAGGTTATGCGTGAAGCGGGGCTTCGTATGCCAAAGGCCGTCGGTCACGCCGTTAGTATAGTGGGAGCACTTGTAATCGGTGATGCCGCGGTGACGGCGGGACTTATAGCCGCACCGATGCTGATAGTTGTGGCCATGACCGCAATCAGCTCGTTTGTTGTATCGCAGCTGTATCAGCCCGTTTCGGTGTTGAGATTTTTGTTTATGATAATAGGCGGTATAACCGGCTTTTACGGCATAGTTCTCGGCTTCGGTGTTTTGCTTGTGAATATCTGCGCGATAAATCCGTATAAGGTGCCGTATACCTCGTCGATTTCTCCGTTTACGCCGGGCTCCGTAAGAGATACGATATTGAGGTTCGGGTGGCGCAGGCTCGGCAGGCGAGAGCTCAATATCGATAAGATGAAGAGGTAGTATATGAATTTAAAAGCCAAAATAAGCTCCGGACAGTTTTTCTCTCTGCTGCTTTTATCAAGGTTTATATCCGTGCTCACATATTCGCCGATTTATAACGCGGGGCTCAATTCCTCCGATTATCTTATCGCCGGCGTCATAGGGATGATAATGGTGCTTTTTTCATGCCTGCCGCTGGCACTGATATATAAGAGCAACGATAATCGCAGTGTGCTTGATATGGCGTATGAGGTTTCACCGCTTTACTCTAAAATAATATCGGTTTTATATATATCGCTTTTCCTTTTTTATGCTTTTTCGACGCTTTCAAGGCTTGACCTTTTTTCGGGTACGGTAATTTTTCGAGAGTCTGATACAAAGGTGTTTGTGGTTCTTTCGGTACTTCTTGCCTGCTATTCCGCGTGCTTGGGGCTTGAGGCTCTCGGAAGAGCCGGGGCAATATCGCTTTTTGTATTTTCCGTGTCATTTGTGTTTATAATTGTGACAATGCTGTCAAAGCTTGATTTGAACAATTTTTCTCCCGTCTTTTACGACGGAGCGGGACGGGTGATATCGGCCGGACAAACCATGGCGGTAAGAACGATAGAGCCTGCCGCAATGGCGGTGCTCTTCCCGAGGGTCAGCGGAAACAAAAAAAGAGGATTTTTTATATGGGTGTCGGTACTTGCGGCGTTTTTGGAAATTGTGTTTTTCTTCGTTTTTTCGGGACTCGGAGATTATGCCATGACTCAGCTTTTTCCGATACATTCAATAGCCGTGCTGTCCGAATTCAGCGTTTTCCAGCGTATTGACGTAATACTCACGGGGGTGTGGATACTCTCTGCTTTTATCAAAATCAGCTTTATGCTCTATTTGTCGTCATATATAGCATGCCGTTCATTCTCGGCGAAATATAAAAAAATATATATATTTGCTTTCGGAGCGGCTGCCGTAATATTGCAGTTTGTTGTTTCGAGAAATGTTACAGGCTTTTTCATTTCGACAAGCAACGATGTAAGGAGCCTGTTGTTTTTTGTTGTTGTGATATTTATTCCGCTTCTGACGTTCGTTCTCGGAAAATTTAAAAGAAAGGAACAACGCAATATATGAAAAAAATCGCCGCAATTTTATTAACGGCTGTTATGATGCTGACATTTTCTTCATGCGCCTCGACAGAGCTTGAGCTTAAAAACCGCATAATCGTGGAGGCAATAGGAATAGACTATTGCGATATCGGAGTACGTGTGACCGTGCAGTTTTTAAATGCCGACCAGTCAAGCAACCCGAATAACGGCGGCACTCCGGACGATATAGTGAAGAATATGACCATAGACTCACAAAATATATCCTCCGCAATTCAGAGTATTTCAAAGACGCTCGGCAAGCTCCCCATGATGTCTCAGAACCGTGTTATTATTTTCGGAAATGAAGCGGCAAAGGCCGGCGTCGGCAAAGCTCTTGATTATTTCGTGCGAAATTCCGATAATCGCGCTACCGTCTATGCGGCTGTTGCCGAAGATACCGCGGGACAGATTTTGCGTGCCGAAATGGGGCAGCGTGTCATTCCCGCAAAGGAGCTGTCTAATGTGCTTTCCTCGTCAAAGTATAATTCCGTAACCGCCGAGAGAGCTTTTTATCAGTTCGTGAACGGTGTTACCGGCAAGACCTCATCGGCATTTCTCCCGATAATCGCGATAGAACAAAATGAAAAAGACGACGATGGCGGCGAAGACGGCCGAAAGGATTCTGCCAGACCCGTGGTCAGGGGAGCTGCGCTGTTTAACGGCGATAAGATGGAAAACGTTCTGCCGCAGGATAATGTTCCGGCACTTTTGATGTTGTGTAACGACTTTAATAACGGTTCTCTTACGGCTGTTCTTGATGACGGAACACGCGTCGGTGTTTTGCTGACTAAGTCAAAAACCAAGATAAAAACATCTGTGAAAAACGGATGTCCGAGCTTTGATATTTCTGTCAATTGCGTTGCGGATTGTACCGAGACGTCAAAAATTATGAATGAAGCATTCACTCCGGAGGTGGCGGAAAATATAAAAACGGCCTTAGAAAAAGCCGTCCGAAGGAATATTGACGATACCGTAAAAAAGTGCTTTACCGAGTTTAATAAGGACCCGTTCGGATTTGACAAGAGGGTAAAAAGAGCCGACGCCGAATACTATAGGGCTGAATCGGATAACTGGAAAAGCGTTTTGCAAAAGGCCGGGTACAGCGTAACCGTAAATGTGAAGCTTCGCCGCGCCGGAGACGAAAATATGGTTCCGGGCAGTTGACATAAGGGGGTTAACAACGGTAAAATTAAAATATGAATACTTTTGATAAAATATATGAGCAGGTAAAGAAAATACCGTACGGCAGGGTCGCAACCTACGGTCAGATTGCGCTTCTCGCCGGCAATCCGCGATGGTCGCGAGCAGTCGGATACGCTCTTCACGTAAATCCCGACCCCGAAAATGTGCGCTGTTACCGCGTGGTAAACAGGTTCGGCGAGGTGTCAAAGGCGTTTGCTTTCGGCGGCGAAAACGAGCAGATACGGCTTCTTAAAAGCGAGGGCGTCGAGGTGGACGAAAACGGCAGAGTCGATTTGAAAAAATACGGTATGATATGAAATTTAAAAATCCGCAGGCACTTTTTTCGGTGCGAGCGGATTTTTCTTTATGTATGATTGCTTTTTCTGAATTGCTTCGGGGTTTGAGCCTTGTACTTTTTGAATGTTTTGACAAAATAGCTCAGGTCGTTGTATCCGCAGTTGAGGGCAATATCCGTAACGAGGTCATCCGTGTACAAAAGCTGCTCCGCCGCACATTCTATTCTGTAATAATTGAGGTATTCGATAGGCGTTTTGCCGGTCATCTCGGAAAAAAAGCGGCAAAAATATTTCGGCGACATATCGGCGGCTTCTGCGAGATTACCGAGAGTAAGCTGGTTCATATATTCCTCTCTGATAATTTTTAAGGAGCTTTTTAATTGCCGTATCCTTTTGAGACTTTTATACGTTTCGTCGTCGCTGACCTTATAACGGTGATTGCCGAGTATTTGCCCCATAAGCTCAAACAAAAGTCCCTGTATTATAAATTCATAACCCTTTTTCTCTTCTATAAAGGTGTCAAACAGTCTGTTTGCGGTTTTATATTCTTCGCTGTCAACGGCAAAAAAATCGTCGAGAATTATGCGGTGACTCTGCACATCGTCAATATCCTTTTTGCCTGCCGAGCAGCCGCGCAGGAATTCGTTTAAATCGAAGTCGAGACATTCGTAAACGCAGTCAACGGGCATACCGCCGTGCAATACCCCGTCGCACACAAGCACAATACCGCTGTTCTCGGTAAGATTTAAAGTCTCTTCGTTGAGCGACAGCACAAGACTGCCCTTCAAAACTCTGATAAGCTCGTAATCCATGTGCCAATGAAACGGCATTTCATACTGCGGATGATTAGCGTCAACATAA
>ERZ1026848.579-NODE-579-length-20404-cov-11.015726_pt1 | contig 20404 bp, 17 predicted proteins | sample MGYA00380154_ERZ1026848 | MGnify/ENA primary metagenome ERZ1026848 (study PRJEB33269, sample SAMEA4719790) | human gut metagenome | biome: human-associated habitat; feature: organic feature; material: feces | place: Cameroon | collected 2013-10 ...
AGGTGGAGATGCGGCCCACGCTCATGGCGGCGCCGTTCTGGGTCTTGATGGCGGCAAGATACCCGAAGTACAGCCACTGGCAGGCTTCCTTGGCGTTCTTTGCGGGCTGGGAGATGTCGCAGCCGTAGGCCTCGGCCATCTTCTTCATGCCCTTCAGGGCGTTGATCTGCCGGGCGATCTCCTCCCGCAGGCGGATGACGTCATCGGTCATGGTGCCGTCGCCGCAGTTAGCCAGATCCTCCTGCTTGAACTGGATCAGGGCGTCGATGCCGTACAGAGCCACGCGGCGGTAGTCGCCTACGATGCGGCCGCGGCCGTAGGTGTCGGGCAGGCCGGTGATGATGTGGGTGTGGCGGGCGGCCTTCATCTCGGGTGTGTAGGCGTCGAACACGGCCTGGTTGTGGGTGCGGGTGTAGTCGGTAAAGATCTTGTGCAGCTCCTCGCTGGGCTGGTAGCCGTAGGTGGTGCAGGCCTGCTCGGCCATCTTGATGCCGCCGTAGGGCATGAAAGCACGCTTGAGGGGCTTGTCGGTCTGCAGGCCGACGATCTGCTCCAGATCCTTCAGGTTTTCGTCAATGTAGCCGGGGCCGTAGGCGGTCAGGCCGCTGACGACCTCCGTCTCCATGTCCAGCACGCCGCCCTTGGCGCGCTCGGCTTTCTGCAGCTTCTGCAGGGCACCCCACAGCTTGTCGGTCGCCTCGGTGGGGCCGGCCAGAAAGCTCTCGTCGCCGTCGTAGGGAGTGTAATTCTTCTGGATGAAGTCGCGCACATTGACTTCCTCTTTCCAGATGCGGCCCTCAAAGCCTTCCCACTGTTCAAAATTGATCATTGGAACCTCCTTGCTCCATTCTATGCGTTGGTTAGCATAGCCTAACTATTGAGCCTTTGAAAAGCCGCTCCTTGTTGGCGGCTTTCTGGGGGCGGACTGATCGGAGCAGCTCTGAACAAAAATTTATCAAAGCGCCTCCTTGGACACACTGCACCCTTGAGAACCGCCCTGCTGCCAAAAAGCAGCGGCGAGATGTGGAGTTGCAGTGCTGCATGAACTATAATAACAAAGATGCCGGTCAAAAGCAAGAGGAAACTGGTGGATTTTGCACAGCCTTAGCCGGCTGTGTCTGTACAGGGTGCACGAATCGGGCAGAAAAAAACTTTACTGCAAAAAAGTTCCGGAAAATTTTCAAATAAGGGTTGACAAGACTAACTGCGTATGGTATTCTGTTCTCGCAACGAGGTTAGATAAACCTAACCGCTTGAAACGCGTTGCACCAGAACAGCAGAGGTACCTGCAATGCTTCTGCGCAAAACTCAAGTCTGCTATAGCGGTTAAGCTATACCGGACGTCAGGTTTGTCGTGGCGAGGCCACTCCATCTTGCTTGCGCAAGACCACCTTGTGGCTTAAAAGCCTCACTGGGGCTTTCATTGCTGCGCAAACGCCAATTCCTCCATTCCATTCTCTTTTTCAAAAGGAAGCTGCAGCATGGTTTGCTCTGCGGCCTCCGGCGCGGCATTCGGTGTGATTGGTACCGCATCGCGTGCAAAGAAAACAAAAACGGGACGTGCAGCTTGACCACCTGCACGCCCCGATTTTTGTTTTATATAGAAAAGGAACGATTTATTCCACGATCTCCGCAAGCGCCTGATACAGCTCTGCGGCCCCGCCGCCGGGGTATTTGACCGAGACAAAGGCATTGTTCAGGATGCACACCCCGTCGGAATAGACGGTAAGCAGCAGCTGATGCTGCTCGGCGTCATCGTAATAGCTCACGGTGATGGAATCCACCGGAAATTCGTGGGAGTAGGAGGAATAGTTCTGGCTGAGCCGTCTGACACAGCGCACGCCGGAAAGCACTTCCGAAATGTTCTGATAGATCTCATCCGAACTGGAATAAACCTCGAACTCCATTTCGTTGGAGCTGGCAAAATTCTGCTGGTGCTCCGCCCGGACACTGGCCTGTGTGCTGGCGCTGATCTTTGATGCAAGGTCGATCTTGCTGGAAGGCAGGATGAGCACCAGAAGCAGCACCACCAGCACCACAAGGCCGAACCGGTACAGGATGCTCTTGTTCTTCATAAAGAGTCACGCCTCCTTTGGCGGTGTCCGGGTCAGACGCCGCTGGGCGAGGAAGAAGCCCACGGCGCTGGCGGCAAACACGAAATAATAGCTGGCGATGCGGTAGAGCATGAGCACGCTCATCACCTCACCGGAAGGCAAAAAGCTGCTGTACAGCAGCAGAAAAGCGGTCTCGATGGAGCCCATGCCTGCCACGTTGGGCAGGGCGTTGGAGACGAACAACATCAGGCTGGTGAGCAGCTGCACCCGCGCAAAACTCAGCGGGGACAGCTGCATGAACCGGATGCACAGCCACGGCAGGCAGAACAGCAAAAACAGCTTGAGGGCCTGCAGGGCAAAGATCTGCACACAGCGGGCCTTGTCGGCCAGCAGCAGGCGGCTCTCGGTGCCCAGTACATCCAGCTGCTCCAGCCAGTCGGCCCGGCGCTGCTGCCATTTTTCGGTCTTGGGCAGAAAGCTCAGCAGCCAGCGCGCCAGGTTCTGCACCAGCGGCGACACGCACATCAGCACCAGCGCCACGATCACCAGCGCTACCACAGCATATGCCATGGGCAGATATTTCAGCACGCCGGTGGTGTTGGCGGCCAGCCATTTGTGCTGGAGCAGCAGCATCACGGTGGCGTACAGCAGCACCGTGGTCTTGTGGAATACATATTGCAGGGTCATCAGACCCACGCCGGGGCCGATGGGCAGCCCTGCCTGATGCAGATACCAGGTCTGCACCGGCACGGCACCCGCGCCCAGGGTGACCACGTTGCCAAAGGTGCCGCACCAGGCGTTGTCGATGCCCTGCCGCAGGGTGAAGCCGGGCAGCCGCCCCCGCACGATGACGTAGGAGACGCAGCCCTCCAGCAGCGGGTAGCTGATGCCCAGCGCCAGCACCACCAGCACCTGCCACAGGTTCAGCTGGGCAAGGGCGGCGGTGATCTCAGCCCAGTGATCCCGGAAGATGAGCACGATCACGCAGGTGAGCGCCAGCAGGATCAGCAGAGATAATACGGCCTTTTTGCGGGAAGGCTGAGAGGCGGCAGATTGGTTCATGAGGGCAGGGACTCCTTTCAGACAGGATGAAACTTTTTAAAAGTATAGCACAGCCGCAGGCCGTCTTTGTGAACGGAAGCCGAATTTTCTTGTGCAATCCGGCCCGGATGATAAAAAAGATGTCCGGAACGGAAAGAAACTGACAAATATTGCAGATTGTTTTGACACACTGCGTGCAAAAACGCCCCGGAAGATCACACGGATTTTCCGGGGCGTTGAATTTAACAAGAATAAAACAAAAGGCTTAGCGGGACTCGGTCAGCTCCCGGATCAGACGGACCAGGGTGGAGACATAGGCTTCGTTGGTGTAGTAGCGCTCGTAGAGCTTGCGGCAGTCGGCCTTCATAGCGGCCAGCTGGTCGGGGTGCTCAATGGCATGGGCCAGCACTTTGGAAAGCTGGGCGGGGTCGTCGTTGCGGTACACAAAGCCGTCCACCCCTTCTGTGATGAGCCCGGCGGTGCCGGTGTGCTCCGACACGATGGAAGGCTTGCCGAAGATCAGGCCCTCGGTCACAAAGGTGGGCATAGGGTCATCGCGGGAAGCGCACACAATGCAGGTGCACTGCTCCATCAGCGACTTGATCTCCGGGCGTTCCAGCCGCTTGCGGTAGAACACATTATGAGGGAACTGCTCGGTCAGGGCGTGCACATGGGCGGAGACGTCCCGGTCGGAAGCCTTGCCCACAAAGAGGAAGGAGGCCTTTTCCCGCACCTCCGGCGGCAGCAGGCGGATGGCTTCGCAGTAGATGTCCTGCCCCTTGCGCATCTCCATGGAACCCACCGTGACAAACAGGGGCCGCCCGCCGGTGTAGCTCAGGTCGTAGCGAGGGAAGCTCTCGCGGGCGTAGTCGGGCAGGCCGTAGATCAGCTGCTCCACCTTGAATTTGGGCCGCACCGAGTGTATGGCGGCGGTGGCGTGGGAGCCCACAGCGGCAATGTGCACGTTGTCGGCCAGCTCCTTGGGGATCTTGTGGGTGATGAAGGGATAGCCTGCAAAGGCGTCGTGCAGCCACCACAGCACCGGCACAAAGCCACCGTTCAGGGTGCTCACGGCAGGGGCTTCCACCACCGTATTGGCCAGCACGAGATCCGCGCTGGAGGCCAGCTCCCACAGGGTCGAGGAGGTCACGCAGTCGCGGCGGGTGACCACGGCAGCTCCGGCCTCCAGAAAGAGCGGCAGAGAACCCTCGTCCGAGGGGCCCAGCACCACCACTTCATAGCCAAGACTGCGCAGCACCGGGATGGCGCTCACCAGCACGATGGGCGCACCGGTCATGGTGAGTTCATGGCTCAGCACCACGGCGCGTTTGCCGGTGGCCGAGAATACGTCCTCGGCGCACAGCTCCCGGCGGAAGTGCAGCAGTGCCTGCGGGACGCAGCGGCAGTTCTGCGCCAGCTGGTTTGCCAGCCGCAGCAGTTCCAGCACATCGTCTTTGCCGCGGGCCGCCGCGCGGCAGCGGTCCAGCAGGGCGCGGGAGAGCAGGGCACAGCGCTGGCCGGGCAGGTGCTGATCGGTCTGGTACAGGGCACTGCCGCCGTCGTAGCCGAACACGGCATCGCACACCACAAGGTCAGCCCCCTGCTGCAAGGCGGCTGCAAAATAGGTGAGGGCGGTGGAGGTGCACTCCACATCCTCGCTCACCAGCAGCACACCGTTCACGGAGGGGGTCAGCTCACCTTCCAGCCGGTCCACCAGCCGGAACTTGCGGTGCAGCTGCTCGGCCAGAGAAAGGGTCAGGGCGTTGCGGCGGCCCGGGGCGTACACCAGCAGATAGGTGCTCTGGGTGTCGGTATAGGTCTGTTCCCGCAGCTGGCGGCGCTGCAGGGGGCTGTAACTGCTGTACATGTACGAACCCCCTTCAATGTCGGTGGAACAGGCCCAGCAGCTTGCGCAGCGGAGCCGTGAGCTTCCAGCTGCTGCTGCCCAGCACGTTTTCCAGCGAGGCCTCGTAGGCGGCCCGGCTGTTCTGCAGGTCGGTCAGATGCTGCTGCTGTTCTGCCAGCTGCTTGTGCAGCTGCTGGATCTCAGCGTTTGCCTCCAGCAGCTGTTCGGTGCCCTGACGGGACACGGCCTCGGTCTCTTCCTTGAGCACGGTCAGCGCCCGCAGCAGGGCCTTGCCGGGCTGCTCATGCAGGTAGCGGCCCAGGGGATAGTAGCGATATTTCACCGCAAACCGCAGCCCGGCGGGGAAGCCTACGGCACTTTCCACTGTCAGGTTGGGGTCGATGTTCAAAAACAGCATGGTGCCCTCCTGCAGGGCATTGCCGTTGAGGATGTGGTAGCTGAGCCGCTCGTCTGAGAGGGAAAAATCGGTGATGCAGCAGGCAAATTCACCGGGGTCCAGCCGCAGAGCTCTGGCCTCCACGGGCAACTCGAACACAGCCGACACTTCGTGGGTCAGCTCGTCGTAGGAGTCGGGGGCAACGGTCAGGCACTCATGGGGTGAAAAACCGGAGCCGGAGTCGTAGAACAGCTGGGGCAGAAGCAGAGCACCCTGTTCGGTGTCGGCACCCTGCGAGGCCAGCACGGCCTCATATTTCAGCACCTGCTGCTCCAGCTCCAGGCACCGCTGTGCCAGCCGGGAAACGCCTTCGTCCGACAGCCGGAGCTGCTGTTCCAGTTCGGCCACGCGGCTGCCTGCCGCGTCCAGGGTCTGGGGGGCATCGTTGTTCATAACCGGATTCTCCTCTTGTTTTATAGGATACGGCTGCACCGCAGCAGCCGGGGAAATCAATGCTGCGAAAGCGCGGGGGTACGCCGCTGGGCCTGCCGCCGTGCGGCCGAGGCTTTGACGACCCAGCTGCGCCGCAGGTTCAGCAGGGCGCACACCAGCCCGATGGAGGCAAACGCGATCACGTTCTGCAGCAGCATACCCCGCAGCGGGTGGTCTGTAAAGTGAGCCGCGAACAGATACCACGGGATGGCGATAAGCTCCACCGTGTGGATGCAGAAGATGTTCAGTGAGTTGCGGCCGATGGCCTGCAGGCCCTGTGCGATGGGGCCGGTGAAGCGGTTGAGCCGCATGAACAGGCGGATGAACAAAAAGCCGGTGGCGGCATCCAGCAGGATGCTCAGCGGGCCCAGGGTCCACTCGCCCATGGAAATGCAGTCGGTGCTCTGGGCAAGCAGAGCTCCCACAGCGGTCAGAGCTGTGCCGCCCAGCAGGATGTACAGGGTGCGGCGGGGCAGGGGCTTGTCCAGCCAGCGGTTCTTCTTGGCCAGATAGCCGATGTAAAGGTAGGGCACGATCACGGCCCCCTGCGAAAGGCTGAAGGGCAGCTCCCACACCAGTGTGGTGCCCCAGCCCAGCAGCATGATGCCGAGCACAGCCCAGTGTGTGTATTTCTCCGGGAAGATATTCAGGATGGCGTCCAGCAGCACCCAGCCGATCAGCAGCGAGAGCAGATACCACATGGGGCCGGTGGAAAAGAACGGCTGTCCGGCATAAGTAGTGGTGTGGGGCAGCCCCAGCAGAAAGCCGCCGGCCACCTTGAGGGTCTCGGTGACGCTGCTGGGGAAGTAATGGAACGCCATGTAGTGGCACAGCAGATGCAAGAGCGAGGTGCACGCTGCCGTGATGCAGTAGGGCTTGAGCAGCGCTCTGAGCTGCTGCTGGATGCACTTGCCGATGGAGCGCTTGCGGAAACCGTAGCCGCTGGCAATGAAAAAGGCCGCCATCAGGGCCTCACGATAGATGAACGGGAAAAACGCCGTGAGCGACAGCCCGCCGGAGATCTGCATGGGGTAGAGTTCGGCGGTGTGGGCCAGCACGATGGTGATCATGCCCATGCCCTTGAGCATGTCGAACATGCCGATGGAGTTGACGGTGCTGGGTCTGGTGCCTTCCATGAAAAGGGTCCTTCCTTGCGCCGTCCGGAAACATGTGACCAACAGGCGCATACAGTAAAAAATGATCCATTTATAAGGATATAAGGCTAGTATAATGCTTTTTGTGCACACTGTCAATTTTGAATTGCCCACCGCCGGGTGGCAATTGTTGTCTTTACCGATAAAAAAGCCCGGCAGAAGGGCTGAATTTCTGGGCAGACGGCACAGGCTGCCGGATGGAAAAAACAAGATATGCAAGTTTTAATTGCCAAAAATGGAAATTAAATGTTGCAAAAGCCTTGCATTGCCAGCGGCGGTATTGTATACTGAACACAATTGAAAAAGCGGCCTGGCCCGGGTGGACCCGGCTGCAGGAATGTAAAAAACAATGACGTGGAGGCTAACATGGTTCATTCGTTGTATCAGTCCCTGAACAATCTGGAAACGATCTACGCAGACCGGATCGGCATCCGTTATTATGATGAGGCCAAGGGTGGTGTGGTGGAGGTGCCCTTCCGGCAGTACGCTGCAGACCTGCGCCGATTCGTGGCATTTTTGCGCAGCCGCACCCCGAACCCCCTGGGACAGCGTGTGGCCATCCTGGCCCGCAACAGCTACCACTATGTGATGTGTATGTACGGCGCAGTGCTGGCCGGAGCTGTGGCAGTGCCCCTGAACACCGGCAAGAACTGGGACGAGATCCGCTACGAGCTGGATCTGGTGGAGCCGGTGTGCGTGCTCCATGACGGCGAATACCTGAGCCGGGAGCAGGCCCTGGGCCAGGAGTACGGGGATCGTCTGGTGCCCATGGATGCCTTTACCGCCTTTGAGCCTGCGATGGAGATCACCGAGGTGCCGGACCTCAATGCAATGGCTTTTATCATGTTCACCTCCGGCACCACCGGACGCAGCAAGGGTGTCATGCTGTCCCAGAAGAACCTGTTCACCGCCATGCCTGCCTTCCTGACCCCCTTTCAGGACGTGCGGAGACAGACCGGCTGGAACACCGACGAGTTCAGTTCCCTGTCCTGCCTGCCCATGTTCCACATTTCGGCCATGACCAGCCTGGTATCCTGGAGCGTCACCGGCCACTGCGTGAACCTGTGCAACGACCTGAAATATTTCTACCGGGACCTGGGTGCCATGCGGAGCGACGTGATGGCTGTGGTGCCGGTGCTGCTGAAGAGCATTTATAATGATGTGATGAAGGGCAAGCGGGAGCGTCTGAACGGCCTGCGTGTGCTGACCTGCGGCGCAGCCATGTTCGACCCTGCCATGCTCCAGGACCTGATGGACCGGGGCTTCTTCATCGCCCAGATGTACGGCCTTACCGAGACCTGCGGTGACGGTGCCTGGAACTCCTCCCAGGAGGAAAAGTACCTGACCAGCGTGGGCCATGTGGACGACAGCTGCCAGTACAAGCTGGAGGACGGGGAACTGTGCATGCGTGGTGACCCGGTGATGCTGGGCTACTACAAGGACCCGGAGGCCACCGCCCAGGTGCTGGACGCCGAGGGCTGGTTCCATACCGGCGACATTGCCCGGGTGGAGCCGGACGGTTATATGTACCTGACCGGCCGCAAAAAGAACGTGATCATCCTGGGCAGCGGCGAGAATGTGAGCCCCGAGGAGCTGGAAAAGCTGCTGGCTCCCTGCGCTGCCATCCGGGAGTGCATGGTCTGCGAGCGGAACCAGCGCATCTGCGCTGTGGTCTGCTGTGACCCGGACCAGCAGGACGCTGTACGGGATTTTGTTACCGAGGTGAACCGCACCCTGCCCCTGTACAAGCACATGGTGGTGGAGTTCTCGGCCCAGCCCCTGCCCCGCAATGCGGCTGGCAAGCTGCTGCGGTCTTAAATCTTAGCGGAAAAAGCCGGTCTCATGGTGGGAAAAGTTCCCACAAGGTGTTATGGCTGTGAGACTGGCTTTTTTGAAGAATAGAGAGGGAAACGACAATGGAACTGCATGAACCTAAAAATCTGTATGAGCTGCTGACGCTGAACATGGAGCAGCGCTTTGCGGACCGGGTGTCCTTCCGCTGGTACGACGGGGCCCAGGACGCTGTGGTGGAAAAGAAGTACCGGGACAGCGCCCGGGATATCCGCCGTGCAGTAAACTACTTTACCCAGCAGGTACCGGACATCCGGGGCAAGCGCATCTGCCTGTGGGCCGACAACAGCTACCAGTACGCCATCAACTGCTACGGCGTGATGCTGGCAGGCGGCGTGGTGGTGCCCCTAAACCAGCGCAAGAGCTGGGAGGAGCTGCACTACGAGCTGGAACTGGTGGAGCCTACCCTGATCCTTACCGACGGGGAGGACCACGGCTGCAATGAGGAGATCCAGGCAGCCTACGGCAGCCTGCTGCGGCCCATGAACGGCTTTGAGAGCTGCCAGCCCCTGGAGCAGCTGGAAAACCGCATCCAGCCCGAGGAGCTGATGGTGCTGATGTTCACCTCCGGCACCACGGGCCGCAGCAAGGGCGTCATGCTCTGCGAGCGGAACTTCTTTGCGGTGATGCCCCACCATGTGAGCGTGGGCGACAACCTCTGCCGGGCCAAAAATGATCCCGACCTGCGGGTGAACCACATGACCGTGCTGCCCATGTTCCATCTGGGCGCATTCGGCTGCCTGTTTACCTGGGCATGGAAGGGCTGGACCCAGAACCTGGGCAGCCTGCGTACCTTCTATAAGGATCTCAAGCGGATGCCCAGCCAGGATATGGCCGCCGTGCCGGTGCTGGTGGACTCCATTCACCACGACCTGATGACCGGCCGCACCGCAAAGCTGGGCGACCTGTGGGCCCTGAACTGCATGTCTGCTATGTTCGCCCCCCAGACCCTGCTGGACCTGAGCCAGCACGGCATGGTCATCAACCAGCTGTATGGCAGCACCGAGACCACCGGCGGCGGCCTGATCAACTTTGCCATGGATGCCAAGCACATCGGCGCGCTGGGCAAGCCGGACGGCCACTGCGAGTTCAAGCTGATGGACGACGGCGAGATCTGTCTGCGCGGCGGCGACGTGATGCTGGGCTACTACAAGGACCCCGAGGAGACCGCCAAGGTCATCGACGCCGAGGGCTGGTTCCACACCGGCGACCTGGCCCGTCAGGACGCCGACGGCTATGTGTTCATGACCGGCCGCAAGAAGAACCTGATCATTCTGGACAGCGGCGAGAACGTGAGCCCCGAGGAGCTGGAAGGCCTGCTGGCAAAGTGCCCGGCAGTGAAGGAATGCCTGGTGAAGGAAAAGGGCAAAAAGATCTGCGCTGTGGTCTGCTGCGAGGAAGCCGACCAGCAGACGGTGCGGGACTTTATCACCGAGACCAACCGCACCCTGCCCCTGTACAAGCGCATGAGCGCAGTGGAGTTCTCTGCCCAGCCCCTGCCCCGCAACGCCATGGGCAAGCTGATGCGCTGAGGCCTGCAGCCCTGATTTTGCGGTTTGCGCCGCATACTCTGCAAAAAAACTGGGCAAACCCATAGGGGTTGTGCTATACTGAGGGCAGAGCCGTGCCGATCAAGAGCGGCACACCCAAAATCCGTCACGGAAAGGAAGAACATTTCTTATGGAACGAGCAGAAATCATGTCCCAGATCCTGGCCATCCTGGAGGATGTGGCAGAGATCGCGCCGGAGGATGTCAACGAGAACAGCGTCCTGATGGATGATCTGGATCTGTCCTCGATGGAGATCCTGACCATCGTGGCCGACCTGGAAGAGACCTTTGGCCTGCGCATCCCGGAAAAGGAACTGCGCAACTTTGTCACCATCAGTGACCTGGCCGATTATCTGGCAGCCAATGCCGGGTGAGCCGATGGAAGCAGCACAGCGTTCGGCGGAATATGTCTTTCAGGGCATCATGTACTATTTCCGCCGGGAAAAAGTGTGCCCCCGGTATCAGTTCACCCTGAAGGACCCGGTGGATCCGGCCCTGCTGCAGCAGGCGCTGGATGCCGCGCTGGAAGCTGCACCCTATTACCGGGTGCGGCTGGTGTGGGAAAAGCGCCGGGCCTTTCTGGAACCGAACTCGGAGCCCTGCCTTGTCTACCCGGACAGCGTGATGCGGGAGATGCCGGAGCAGACGAACGGCTACTTCTTTGCCGTGCACTGCGCACAGAACGTCGTGTACTTCGACTGGTTCCACTTCATCGCGGACGGCCACGGGGTATCGCCCTTCCTCACCCGCATCCTGGAGCTGTACTGTAACCTGCGCTATGGTACCGCCTTTGCAAACCCGCCCATCCCCTGCAGCCCGGCCTACGACATCGCAAAGCTGGTGGAGCAGTACCCGCTGCAGGTCATGGACGAGACTACGATGCAGCGGGAGGTGGTGGAGACCTGCGAGGAGCCCATGCACCGCATCCGAATCCGGTTCGCCAAAAAGGATCTGGTGGCCAAAGGCGTGCAGAACGGCGTCAAGCCCTTCTGCGCCCTCATGGGCCTGCTGTGCATCGCGCTGGGAGAGTATCTGGGCAAGGACACCATCCAGTATTCCTATTCCGCCGACACGCGGGACGCCATGGGCGCTGCGGATGCCCTGTACAACTGCGTATGCTCCTTCCAGGACGGAGTGACCCTGCACGAGGGCGTCCGGCTGGAAGAGTTCGTGCAGCAGATGGACAGCGCCGTGAAGGACAGCCTGACGGCAGAGCGCAAGCGCCGCAAGATGGCCGACCAGATGGGCTGGGTCTACAAGGTGGACCAGCAGAAGGCCCCTCTGCGCATCAAGCAGCGGGTGTTCCAGATGGGCGAGTACATAAGCGGCATCCCGGCAGATTTCTGGTTCAGCTATCTGGGCAACCCCCTCATGCCGAACACGCCGGAGCTGGAGCAGTACACCACCGATTTTGGGGTGTGGGTGCCGCCGGAGGGCGGCTCCCTGTGCGTGGAGGCCTCCACCCTCAACGGGGTGATCACCCTTTGCATCGAGAACAAGGTGCCGAAGGCCGGCCTGCCGGAGATCCTGCGGCAGGTGCTGGAGGCCGAGGGCATCCCGGTGCTGGAAGCCCAGGCACTGGACGAAGCATAAACAAAAGGCAAAAGCAGTCTTACCGGAACCATTCCGAGAAGGCTGCTTTTTTTGCATCTTATTCGGTCCGGGCTGGGCGGGTGGTCACCTCGCCGCAGCGTAATGCCTGCGGGCGGCCGTTCTCCCGCTGGACCACCAGCCGCCCTTCCTCGTCGATGGCAAGGGCCTTTGCGGCGTAGGTCTCGGTGCCGGTGCACACGGTGACCCAGTGTCCAGGCACAAAGCAGCGGGCGCGGTATTCGTCCAGACAGTCAAAGGCGGGGCAGAGGGCCAGCAGATGCCGGGCGATGGCCCCGGCCAGCGCGGCCCGGCTCACGGGGGCGGGGCCGCCCGGGTACAGGCTGCCGGCCTTTTCGGCCAGCTCCGGGGGCCAGTCGGCGGCGGTGGCGGTCAGGTTCAGGCCGATGCCCACCACCAGCCACTCCAGCCGCCCGCTCTCCAGGTCGGTGCCGGCTTCGGTGAGGATGCCGCACACCTTTTTGCCCTGATAATACAGGTCGTTGACCCACTTGATGCCCAGTTCCAGCCCGCACAGCTCCTGTACCGCCCGGCACACCGCCACGGCGGCCCCGATGGTGGCCGTCTGGGCGCTGGCCGCCGGGACCGCCGGGCGCAGCAGTACCGAGAGGTACACGCCCTTCCCGGACGGGCTTTCAAATACACGACCCAACCGTCCCCGGCCTGCGCTCTGGTGGGCTGTGAGCACCAGCGTGCCGTGGGGCGCACCGTCCAGCGCCAGCAGCTTGGCCGTCCGGTTGGAGCTTTCCAGTGTGTCGTACACCTGCACCGGGGCGGGGTAGGGGCCCACGGCCTCGGCACAGAAGGGATCGCCGCCCAGCAGCCGATACCCCCGGCGGGAGACGGCTTCCAGTGCGTAGCCCTGGGCGGTGAGGGCAGCAGCCGCTTTGTGGACGGCGGCGCGGCTCACGCCCAGCTGTCCGGCCAGCTGCTGGCCGGAGATATAGGCACCCCCGGCGGCACTCAGTGCCTGCAGAAGGGCCTGACGGGTGGTAGAAGGCATGGCGGTAAGGCTCCTTTCGTGCTATACTATAACCACATTGTAGCATGGAACGGGCAAAACACAATGTTTTTGAAAAAAATCTGCGGTTTGTGCAGGGAATGCGGCGGCTGTCTCGTTTGAATCAACAGAAGGGCCGTGCAGAGCACCGCCCTCCACAGCCGGAAAGGAGGATGAGCAGGTCGTTGACAACACTGGAATTCAGCGCGATGGTGCAAAAATATCAGTCTCTGGTCTACACGGTCTGTCATCAGCTGGTGCCGGACGTGGGGGATGCGCAGGATCTGACCCAGGAGACCTTTCTGGCGGCATGGCGGGCCATCGACCGCTGTCCGTCCGGCTTTGAAAAGCAATGGCTGGCCCGCATTGCGGCCAACAAAGCCAAGGATTACTTACGCAGCGCATGGGTGCGCCGGGTGAACACACCGGGCGACGAGGTGCTGGCGCTGGAGGGGGCACCGCCCGGCCTGGAGCCGGAACAGCAGGTGCTGGACACGCTGGGAGCGGAAGAACTCACCCGCATGATCCTGGACCTGCGGGAGCCCTACAAGACACCCTGTCGTCTGGTGCTGCTGGAACAGCACACCATGGCCGAGGCGGCACGTCTGTGCGGCCGCCCGGAAAAAACCGTGAACGCGCAGATCTACCGGGCCAAAAAGATGCTGGTACAGCAGATCCGGGAACAACAGGAAGGGAGGAGCGTACATGGAACTGTTTGATCAGAACGGATGCCTGACCGAGGAAGGGCTGCACGCCGTCATCGGCGGGCAGCTGGACGAGCTGGGCAGGCTGGAAGCCGCCGAGCACCTGTCCTACTGCGACAAGTGCATGGACCGGTACACAGCCCTGCTCACCGCCGATGTATTGGAAGAGCCGCCGCGCTCCGCCCGCGGGGCGGTGATGGGCACCATCTGGGTGCGGCTGATGCAGAACACCTGGGGCCGGGCCGCTGTGGCCGCCGTGGCGGCGGTGCTGGCTCTGACCCTGTGGCGCAGCGGCACTGTGACCCAGATCCTGGAAGGCACCCGGGACCTTAAGACCTGGATGCCCTCCACCAGCCAGACCCAGCCGGACCAGCTGCCGATGCTGGGCCAGCCGGTGCAGGATGACCAGCGGACCCCTACCCAGCCGGAACAGCTGGGCAAGCCGGTGCAGGACAAAGAGCCTGTGCCCACCTTGTCCCAGAAGCTGACCGGCACGCTGGGCAGCCTGCTGTTCGGCAAGAACGAATCTGCGGCAGAGCCTGACGCTGCCGTTTCCAACCAGAAGAAATGAGGGAATCGACTATGAAGAAAAACGGAATCCTGACCCTGCTGTTTGCCTGCATCCCCGGCGCGGGCCAGATGTATCAGGGCTATATGAAGCGGGGACTCTCGCTCATCACCATGTTCTGCCTGTTTATTATCGTAGGCAGCGCCACGGGGCTGGATGCGCTGGTAGTCGGCTGCATCGTGGTGTATATGTACAGCTTTTTCGATACCTTCAACCTCCGCGCCCAGATCATCGCGGAGAATGCTCCGGCAGACGACTATCTGGTGCACATCAACTGGAAAGACAAGCGGATGCAGGACTTCATGATGGACAGCCACAAGCTGCTGGGCTGGGCCCTCATTGCACTGGGCGCAATGGTGGCTTACCAGAACATCGTCATGCGGGTGCTGGGCGACGTGATGTGGCGCTGGGGTCAGAACAACCCCTTCTTCCGCGCCATCTACCTGATGCTGGATGAGCTGCCGCAGATCGTGGCCTGCGTGGCGCTGGTGGTCTGCGGCCTGTGGCTGGTGCGGGGCCCCAAGGGAAAAAAGGTGCACCGTGATACCCCGGACGACGAGGAGTTCCACGAGTATACGGCCGCAGCCCCTGCCCCGGACGCTGCCCCGGAGGAACCGGCGGACTTTGCCATGCCGGAGCTCAGCGCCCTGCTGGGTGACCCGGTGACCCCGGAGGACCCCGAAGAGCCGGAACAGCCGGAGAATGCGGAGGGCGACGATGGACGAACTGAATAAGACGGCAGCGACGGAGCCGGAAACCCGGCCGGAAGCTGCAAAGCTGCAGGACGCCCCCCGCCGCCGGGTGGGCAGCCTGACGCTGGGCGCCTGCCTGATCGCAGCGGGCATCTTCTTCCTGTGTTATTACTTTGTGCCGGGCTTTGACTGGCAGCTGGTGGTGCGCATCGCCCCGGCGGCAGCCCTGGTGCTGCTGGGATGTGAGGTGCTGTTCTTCGCCGCCCGGCCGGGCCGCTGGAAGTATGATTTTGTCTCGGTGCTGGTCTGTCTGGGGCTCATCGCAGTTTGTATGTGCCTGAGCTTTCTGCCCATGGTGTGGAGCGAGATCGACCCTGCCCGCGGACAGAACGAGATGAAGCTGAGCAAGGCGTACACCACACAGGTGTATGAGGCCCTCCGGAAGGAAAACCCGGACCTCCGCCTGCGGGATGTGTACACCGACCTGTATCTTTACGCCAACAGCGTGGATGACCTGCAGGAGCTGCAGCCAAGTGACGGGCACCTGAGTCTGACCGTAATGCTGTATGGCCCCTACGACAGCACCGGAGCCTTTGCGCAGGACTGCCGCAGCGTGGCCGGTACGGTGCGGGCTGGCACCCTGCAGCCGGATGAACTGCGCATCGTGTGGTCGCCGGACAACGACCCCGGCCAGAGCCTGGATTCCGGTACCCTGCAGCGTGTGGAACAGTACACGCTGGAACTGGACGGCACGGTGCAGCTGGACTGGACCGCAGATGAGATGGAACGGCAGGTCGAAGTGCAGTATCTGCTGGACGAAGAAAATGAGCCGGAAGAGGACACTGCGCCCAGCGAAGAGGCCGAGCCAGAGGCGGCTGTATAAAAACTGAAAACGCGCCCGCTGTGGAGTTATCCACAGCGGGCGCGTTGCTTGTTGAAAAAGAACTTAGAGCTTCTTGCCGGTGAGCAGCTCGTAGGCCTCCAGATACTTGGCGATGGTCTTGTCGATCACGTCCTGGGGCAGGTCGTAGTTGCTGTCGGGGTTGGCCTTCAGCCAGTCGCGGACGAACTGCTTGTCGAAAGAGGGCTGGCCGTGGCCCGGCTCGTAGCCCTCCAGCGGCCAGAAGCGGGAGGAATCCGGGGTGAGCATCTCATCGCCCAGCACCACGTTGCCGTCCTCATCCAGACCAAACTCGAACTTGGTGTCGGCGATGATGATGCCGCGGGTCAGGGCGTACTCTGCGCACTTCTTGTACAGGGCGATGGTGTAGTCCCGCAGCTTGGTGGCGTACTCTTCGCCGTGGCCGGGGAACTGCTTTTCCAGCACCTCAATGCTGCGCTCGTAGGAGATGTTCTCGTCGTGGTCGCCGATCTCGGCCTTGGTGGAGGGGGTGTAGATGGGCTCCGGCAGCTTCTGGGACTCCTGCAGGCCCTCGGGCAGCTGGATGCCGCACACCTTGCCGGTCTTTTGGTAGCTGGCCCAGCCGCTGCCGGTGATGTAGCCGCGCACGATGCACTCGATGGGCAGCATGGTCAGCTTGCGGCACAGCATGCTGTTGCCGTCGAACTGGGGCTGCCGGAAGAACTCCGGCATATCCTTCACGTCCACGCTCAGCATATGGTTGGGCAGCAGATCCTTGGTGTAGTCGAACCAGAACTTGCTCATCTGGGTGAGCACAGTGCCCTTTTTGGTCACCTTGTTTTTCAGGATGACATCAAACGCAGAAATGCGGTCGGTGGCAACCATGATCAGGCTGTTGCCATTGTCGTAAATTTCACGGACTTTGCCTTCTTTGATGGGCTTGAATGCAGTCATAGTCAAACACTCCATTTCCCTTTTTCCGGCCGCCGGGCGCGGCACATCCTTACAGCACTATTGTACCATGCCCGCTGCCGGTTTGAAAGAAACAGATGGGAGAGATTTGCCCCGCGTTTTGCAAATTTCTCGTGAAAAATGTGCAAAAATCATCGGATGAATTCGTCGTTTTGACGATAAAAGTCGTACTTTCAGCGCGAATGAGACAAAAAACGACCCGCTTTTTTGTGGAATGCGCAGATGGACACAGCCCGGCGGATAGGGTATGCTGAAAGGCGGCAGCTTTGCTGTACAGAAAGGAAAATTCTGCTTATGATACCTCAGATCATTGCGCACCGTGGCGCATCCTATCTGGCACCGGAAAACACGCTGGCGGCTTTCCGCAAGGCCATGGAGATCGGGGCCGACGGTGTGGAAATGGACGTACAAAAGACGCTGGACGGCGGCCTTGTGATCCACCACGACTATATCATCGACCTGCACACCGATATTTCCGGCCGTATCTACGATATGACCGAGGGCGAACTGAAAGACCTGGACTTCGGCAGCTGGAAGGACGTTGCCTATAAAGATGAGAAGATCGCCACCCTGGCCGAGGCACTGGCCCTGTGCAGGAGCATGGAGGGCTGCACCGTGCAGCTGGAGCTGAAATCCACCATGGACAACGACCCGGAGTTTGTGCCCCGGGTGGTGGATGCCATCCGCGCGGCAGATATCGCCGACCGACTGGTACTTATTTCGTTCAACCACGACCTGCTGCGGCAGGCCAAGGCGCTGATGCCGGAACTGCGGGTGGGCGTGCTGCTGTACGGCGCATTCGAGAGCATGGTGCTGCCGCCGCCGGTCATCTGGAAGGACCTGGGCCTGGTGAACGGCATGGAGGATGAGGAAGCGGCGCTGGACGAAGAGCTGGCCGCCCTGCCGGTGGATGCGGGCATGGACCCGGATGAGGAAAACGGCTGGATGACCCGCTGGGTGAACGACAAGGTGAGCATGCTGCGGGCAAACTTCCCCGGGGAGAGCCTGCAGGCGGTGGCAAAGCATCTGGCCGACCAGCACAACCCGGTGGCCTATGTCAAAAGCCTGGACTTTGCGCCGGAGTACGTCAGCTGCGAATACCACACCGCCTACAGCAATCCGGGCTTCATCGCCAAGCTGCAGGCCATGGGGGTCAAGGTGGCCCTGTGGACCGTGGACACCGAGGATGCCGTGCGCAGCCTGCTGCCGCTGGGGCCGGACTGCCTGGTGACCAACCGCCCGGACCGCGTGCGGGAATGGGTGGAAGAAAATCAGTGACACAGAGATCGGAAAGGCTTCTCCTTTGGGAGAAGTCTTTTTTGCTGCCCTTGACAAACAGGGACAGTGGGATTACAATAGTCCTATATCGAACAGTTTTATAGAAAACAGTTTGAGCAAAAAACAATTCAGAAGGAACCGATCGTATGTGTGACGAAAAACAGAACGAATGCAGAGACCACGGGGATCCGCCCTGGGAGGGGCCGCAGGTCATCCCGGCCCAGATCCGCCGGGTGGACAACCTGATCTTCCGCAAGATCAACCAGTTTGCCCGCGCCAACGGTGTGGAGCAGGCCACCCCGATGCACGGCTGGATCATCGAGTATCTTTACCGGCACCGGGAGGAGCAGGTGTTCCAGCGGGACATTGAGCGGGAGTTTTCCATTACCCGCTCCACCGTGACCAACATCCTGCAGCTGATGGAGCGCAAGGGCTACATCCAGCGCCAGAGCGTGCCGCAGGATGCCCGGCTGAAACAGCTGGTGCTGACGGAAGAGGGCGTCCGCTTCCATGAAAACACCATCCTCTCCTTCCACCAGACGGACGACTATGTGGCCAATCTGCTGACGGAAGAGGAAAACGCCGAGCTGCTGCGGCTGCTGAACAAGCTGCGGGACGCGCTGAAGTAAACCATTTGAAATGGCCGCCGCATGCGCTCTGGCCATATTCAGCGGAAGAATGATTTTGCTTTGCATTTGCGTGGAAAGCTCCCGGTTGGCCCGCCCAAGTATAACGCAAGAGTGTTCGACTTTTGTCAAAACGCCGAAAAGATGTTTGTGAAAATGTTGATTATGAACAATTTCCGAAAGTTTTGCAAACATCTTGACATTAAATCTGTTTTGTATAGAATTGTTTTGTACCAAACAAATAAAATTAACAGGAGGTAACTCAGATGATCAAAAAGCTCGTGTCACATCTGGGCGAGTACAAACGCGCCGCAGTCCTGACACCGCTCTTTGCAGCCCTGGAAGCCGTGATGGATGTGCTGCTGCCCACCATCATGGCCTTTATCATTGACCTGGGCATTGAAAAGGGCGATATGCACGCCATCGTCAAGTATGGTCTGCTCACCTTTCTTGTGGCAGCCATTGCGCTGCTGCTGGGCGTTCTGGCCGGTAAATATGCCGCCGAGGCATCCACCGGCTTTGCCGGCAATCTGCGAGAGGCCATGTATGAGAACATCCAGCATTATTCCTTTTCTAACATTGATAAGTTCTCTACTGCAGGCCTTGTGACCCGTATGACCACCGATGTGACCAACGTGCAGAATGCGTTCCAGATGATCGAGCGCATGTGCGTGCGTGCCCCGGTGCATCTGGTGTTCGCACTGTTCATGGCTGTGGTCATCGGCGGCCCGTTGTCGCTGGTGTTCGTGGTGGCGGTAGTCTTTCTGGTGGTGGTGCTGGCCAGCATCATGATCCCCACCTTCCACATCTTTGACCGCGTGTTCAAGAACTACGACAACCTGAACGCCTCGGTGCAGGAGAATGTGTCCGCCATCCGCGTGGTCAAGAGCTTTGTGCGCGAGGGCTTTGAGAACGAGAAGTACACCAAGGCCTGCGAGAGCCTGTACAACCAGTTCGTCAAGGCCGAGAGCCGCCTGAGCTTCAACAACCCTGCCATGCTCACCGCCGTTTACGGCTGCAACATCGCCCTGAGCTGGCTGGGTGCCAAATATGTGCTGCATGGTGCCATCACCACCGGTCAGCTCAACGCCCTGTTCGGATACATCATGAACATCCTCATGGCCCTGATGATGCTGAGCATGGCCTTTGTCATGATCTCCATGTCGGCCGCTTCCGCCAAGCGTATCGTGGAAGTGCTGGATGAGACCACCGACCTGCCCCCGGCCAAGCAGCCGGTGCAGCAGGTGAAGGACGGCAGCATCGAGTTCGACCATGTTTCCTTTCAATATAAGCATGGTTCGGGCCGTCCGGTGCTGAACGATATCACCTTTTCCATCAAGCCCGGCGAGACGCTGGGCATCATCGGCGGCACCGGCAGCGCAAAATCCAGCCTGGTGCAGCTGATCCCCCGCCTGTACGATGCTGAGAGCGGCACCGTGAAGGTGGGCGGCGTGGACGTGCGGGACTACGACCTGGACGTGCTGCGCCGCGAGGTGTCCATGGTGCTGCAGAAGAACGTGCTGTTCAGCGGCACCATCCTCGACAACCTGCGCTGGGGCGACGCGAACGCCAGCGAGGAAGAGTGCATCCGCATGGCAAAGCTGGCCTGTGCGGATGAATTCATCGAGCGCTTCCCGGACAAGTACAACACCTGGATCGAGCAGGGCGGCTCCAACGTGTCCGGCGGCCAGAAGCAGCGCCTGACCA